>ERZ791741.3331-NODE-3331-length-10089-cov-4.636237_pt1 | contig 10089 bp, 9 predicted proteins | sample MGYA00510040_ERZ791741 | MGnify/ENA primary metagenome ERZ791741 (study PRJEB30046, sample SAMN00791960) | human gut metagenome | study: EMG produced TPA metagenomics assembly of the A metagenome-wide association study of gut microbiota in type 2... | reverse complement strand
ACACCCCACTTGTTAGATAGTATATCATACTGTCTAACAAATGGGGTGCAGTTCACAACAAATCAGGCGGGCATTTTCATATGTTTTGCTTTTTGCAGGTGTAAAAATAGTACGGCATCTCGAAGCAGAGCATGACGCACCAACCGAAGGCACAGGCGTAGGCGATACCGGGCAGGCCGATGCGGGGGGCCAGCAGAGCAGCTCCGAGGGCGCGCAGGCCGGCCTGCAGGCAGGTGCCGATGAGGGTAGTGGTCATCTTGCCCATGCCGCGGTAGAAGCCCTGGAAGCCATTGGTCAGCGCAGGCAGGGCGTAGAACAGCGCCATATAGCCCAGGTATTGGCTGCCCAGGGTCACGATCTCGGCGGCACCCTCCCCTGCCACAAACAGGCTGACGACAGGCGCGCGCAGCAGCCAGGTCAGGCTGCCCACCAGCAGCCAGTAGCACAACTCCAACCGGATGCCCACGCGGAAGCCGGGGCGGATGCGCTCCTTTTGGTTGGCGCCGCGGTTCTGGGCAATGTAAGTGGTAATGGCGGTGGCAATACTTTGCTGCGGGGTAAAGGCGAAGTCATCCACGCGGGTGACAGCGTTGAACGCGGCGATGGCCTGCACGCCCAGCGCGTTGACCTGTCCCTGGATCAGCACCTTGCAGACAGGCTGTACCGCCTGCTGTAAGGCTGTGACAGCGCCATACTGCAAAATGCGCCCCAGCAGCGCCGGGCGGATGCGCCACTGGCTGTGCGCCGGGCAAAGCTGCGGCACATGACGCATCATGTACCAGGCGGCCATGATGGCGCTGGCGGCCTCGGCCACCACGGTGGTGACGGCGCTGCAAACGATACCAAACCCCAGTCCGCCGATAAGCACGATGTCCAGCACGGCGTTGAGCACGGCGGAAAACGCCAGAAATTTGAGCGGCGTTTTGGAGTCACCCACACTTTTCAGGCCCGCCGCCAGCGCGTTATAGAAAAACGTAAACGGCGCGCCCAAAAACGTGATGCGCAGATAAATGCCGGTACTATGCAAAATTTCATCGGGCACCGCCAGGCTGTGCAAAATCAGCGGCGCGGCGGCCACGCCCAGCAGTGCCACGGCACAGCAGAGCGCTGCGCCGAACAGCAGGGTCGTAGCCAACGTTTCCTTTAGGCGTTCCTCATTTTTCGCGCCGAAGGCCTCGCTCATCAGCACACCGGCGCCGATGCATAGCCCGCTGACGGCCAGGATGACCAGGTTCATCACCGGGCCGGCAATGCCCTCGGCCGCCAGGGCGTCCTGCCCGATGAAGCGGCCCGCGATGATGGAATCCACCGCATTATAGGCCAGCTGCAGCCAGTTGCCCAGCAGCAGCGGCACCGCATAAAAGAACAGGTGCCCCAGCGGGGCACCCTTTGTCATATCACGCATAAGCGTTATTGATCTTCCTCGGTCTCGGCTACAATATAGATGGGGCGGTGCTTGACTTCCAGGTAAGTCTTGGCCAGGTACTCGCCCACGATGCCGGTGCAGAACAGCTGCACACCGCTGCACAGCAGGATGATGCAGACCATGCTGGGCCAGCCGGAGGTTGGGTCACCAAACATCAGCGCACGGACAATTACAAAAATAATGCCGATGAACGCCAGGATGCAGAACAGCACGCCCACTCCGGCGGCGATGAGCAGCGGCGTGGTGGAGAAGCCAACGATGCCCTCGATGGAGTATTTAAAGAGTCCCCAGAAGTTCCACTTGGTGGTGCCGGCCACGCGCTCGATGTTCTCGTAATCGAACCACTTGGTCTTGAAGCCGACCCAGCTGAAAATACCCTTGCTGAAGCGGTTATACTCGGCCATGCTGAGGACGGCGTCGGTCATTTTGCGGCTCATCAGGCGGAAATCACGCGCGCCGTCGACAATTTCCGTGTCCGACATCTTGTTGATGATCTGGTAGAACTTGCGGGCGAACCAGCTGCGCAGCGGCGGCTCGCCCTTGCGGGTGGTGCGGCGGGTGGCGGCACAATCGTAGTCGCCGGTCAGCAGCGTATCCAGCATCTGGGGCAGCAGCGCAGGCGGGTCCTGCAAATCGGCATCCATGGTGGCAATGTAGTCACCCTTAGCGGCTTTCAGGCCCGCGTAGATGCCAGCCTCTTTGCCAAAATTGCGGCTGAACGAAACGTACCGCACGCGGTCATCCTGGGCGTGCAGCTCGCGGGCCACGCGCAGGGTACCATCGCGGGAGCCGTCATCCACAAAGATGAACTCGAAATCCGCGCCGTGGCTGGTTTTCATCTCGGCCGCCACACGGCTGGCCTCTTTATAAAACAGAGGCATCGCCTCTTCCTCATTATAACAAGGTACGATCAGACTGATGAGCATGGTTTGTGACCTGCTTTCGTGACAAATTTGTATCTTTTATTATATCGTACTTTTCTCCTTTTGTAAACAATGGAAATATAGGTCGATACCCCACGGGCCGATGCAAGCATCGGCCCCTACAAAGCATAACAAAAAGGCAGGACCATTGCGTCCTGCCTTTGATTAAAGTTTCTTTGGTTCTTTCTTTTCAAAGAAAGAACAGAGTCTTAGCCTTTCACGGCGATGTTGACCAGCTTGCCCTTAACGTAGATCTCCTTGGCGATGGTCTTGCCGGCGATGGCTTCGGCCACAGCGGGCTCAGCCTTGGCCTGGGCAATGGCATCGGCGCTCTCGATGGCGGCGGGCACGTGGATGCGGGCCTTGACCTTGCCGTTGACCTGGACAGCGATCTCGATGGTCTGCTCGGTGCACTTGGCCTCATCGTAGGTGGGCCATGCGTGATAGGCCAGCTGCTCGGTGTGGCCCAGCTGCTGCCACAGTTCTTCGGTCATGTGGGGGGCAAACGGGTTCAGCAGTTCCAACAAAACCTCGTACTCGGCCTTGGTGGCGCCGCCCTTGTCACTGAGGGCGTTGACGTAGATCATCAGCTGGGCGATGGCGGTGTTGGCCTTCAGGGCGTCGATGTCCTCGCCGACCTTCTTGATAGTGCGGTTGGCCACAGCCTCCAGCTCGGGGCGGATGCCGTCGCCGTCCGCCAACTTCTCGCTCATGGACCAGATCTTATCCAAGAAACGCTTGCAACCCTTAATGGAGGAGGTGTTCCAAGGGGCGGCTTTCTCGAAGTCTCCGATGAACATCTCGTACAGGCGCAGAGTGTCGGCACCGTACTCGTTCACCACGTCATCGGGGTTGACAACGTTGCCCAGGGACTTGGACATCTTGACGATGGGATGCTCAGCCATCTCGCCGTACTTCTCGACCAGGGCCTTGCGGGCGCCCTTCTCGTCGCCGTAATCGGCCAGCAGGCGCTTGCGCTCGGCATCTGGCTGGTTCTCGAAGGCATGGGGGTTCAGGCCCAGGATCATGCCGTGGGAGGTGCGCTTCTGGTAGGGCTCCTTGGTGGGCACTACGCCGATGTCGTACAGGAATTTATGCCAGAAACGGCTGTACAGCAGGTGCAGGGTGGTGTGCTCCATGCCGCCGTTATACCAATCCACGGGGCTCCAGTACTCCAGGGCCTCCTTGCTGGCGATAGCATCGTGGTTGTGGGGATCGCAGTAACGCAGGAAATACCAGCTGGAACCGGCCCACTGGGGCATAGTGTCGGTCTCGCGCTTGGCGGGGGCACCGCAGCAGGGGCAGGTGGTGTTGACCCACTCGGTGTGGCGGGCCAGCGGGCTTTCGCCGTTCTCGCCCGGCTCAAAGTCCTTGATCTCGGGCAAACGCAGGGGCAGCTCGCTCTCAGGCAGGGGCACCCAGCCGCACTTGTCGCAGTAGACCATGGGGATAGGCTCGCCCCAGTAACGCTGGCGGCTGAAGACCCAGTCACGCAGCTTGAAGTTGACCTGCTTGTGGCCCTTGCCGTTCTCTTCCAGCCAGGCGTACATCTTGTTCTTGGCATCCTCGACAGACAGGCCGTCCAGGAAGCCAGAGTTGACCAGCGTGCCGGTAGCAACATCGGTGAAAGCTTCCTTGTCCAGGTCGCTCTCGGTGGTTCCCTTAACGACCTCGATGATGGGCATGCCGAACTTCTTGGCAAACTCCCAGTCGCGGGTATCGTGGGCCGGGACAGCCATGATGGCGCCGGTGCCGTAGGTAGCCAGAACGTAGTCAGACACGAAGATGGGCACCTGCTTGCCGTTGACGGGGTTGATGGCCTGCACGCCCTCGATGACAACACCGGTCTTTTCCTTGTTCAGCTCGGTGCGCTCGAAGTCAGACTTGCGGGCGGCTTCCTCCTGATAAGCGGAGACAGCGTCGGCATTCTTGATGAGGCCGGTGTCGGTCCACTTTTTGATGAAGGCATGCTCGGGGCTGATGACCATGTAGGTGCAGCCGAAGAGCGTATCGGCGCGGGTGGTGTAGACGGTCAGGGTGTCGCCGGCGGTGGTGTCGAAGTTGATCTCGGCACCATGGCTGCGGCCGATCCAGTTACGCTGCTGGGTCTTGACGCGGTCGATGTAGTCCACATCGTCCAGGTCGTCGATCAAGCGGTCCGCGTAAGCGGTGATCTTGAGCATCCACTGGCTCTTGTTTTTCTGCACAACGGGGCTGCCGCAGCGCTCGCAAACGCCGTTGACGACTTCCTCGTTGGCCAGCACGACCTTGCAGCCGGTGCAGTAGTTGACGGTGGTCTCTTTCTTATAAGCCAGGCCCTTTTTGAAGAGCTGGATGAAGATCCACTGGGTCCACTTGTAGTACTCGGGGTCAGTGGTGTTGATCTCACGATCCCAATCGAAGGACAGGCCCAAGGCTTTCAGCTGGCTCTTGAAGCGGGCCACGTTCTTGGCGGTGACGATTTCGGGGTTGATGTGGTTCTTCAGGGCGTAGTTCTCGGTGGGCAGGCCGAAAGCGTCCCAGCCCATGGGGTACAGGACGTTGTAGCCGCACTGGCGCTTTTTGCGGGCGACGATGTCCAGCGCAGTGTAGCTGCGCGGATGGCCGACGTGCAGGCCAGCGGCCGAGGGATATGGGAACTCGACCAGGGCGTAGAATTTGGGCTTGGAATGGTCGATGTCAGCGTGGAAGGTATCTTCATCCTCCCAGACCTTCTGCCATTTGGCCTCAACGGTTTTGAAATCGTACTTCATACTCTATCTTTTCTCCCCACGTTGATAATTTAAATGGGTTCTTCTGTAAGGTTATTCGGCCGGGGTCTCGACTTCTTCCGGCATCCACTCGCTGGCGGGCACGGGCTTGGCATCGGCCCACAGGTGCTCCAGGTCGTAGTAGTCATGGGCTTCCTGGGTAAAGACGTGAACGATGACGCTGCCGTAATCCAGCAGCACCCAGCGCTTGCCGTCGTGGCCCTCGGTGCGCAGCACCTGGACGCCCTCGCGGCCCAGCTGGAACTCGGCCTCATCGGCCAGGGCACCTACATGGGTGGTGGAGTTACCGGTGGCGATGACGAAATACTCGGTAACGGTGGTCAGGTCCTCAACCTCCAGGATATGGATGTTGAAAGCCTTTTTGGCGTCCAGCGCACGGGCCAGACGGATGGCAAGTTCTCTGCTTTCCATAGGTTCTCCTTTTATTTAGGCGGCCGGTTCACTGGTGGATTCGGATTCCGATGTCGCAGTCGCCGAATCATTTTCCATAACGTCCGTAACCTGGTTGGAACCGTCGCGGTTATTGTTCTTCTGGGCATCGTCGGCCTCGCTCATCAGACCGCCCATCACCTGAATGTTGGGGTCGGTGGCCGAGTAGCCGGACAGGTCAACGACGTTATCGCACAGGTTCAGCTGGCTGGCGTCCACAGGGCCGGTATTCTCGCGGAAATACTGGTTCAGCAGGTCGGCGTCCTCCTGCCGTGCCGGGTAAAGCAGCGCCTGGCCCTGATACTTCGGACCGCTGATGACCGGCATCTGGGCAATCATGATTTTGTTGGAATCGATCTTGAGCATGCTGACCGCGAAGCTGATGAGGGTGGAGGCGTTGAGGTCGGTCTCCATATAGTTCAGCACGGCGGGGGTCAGCCTGGCAACGTCCCAGATGTTGCCGATGCTCTTGAGCTTGCGGAACAGAGCGGCGTAGAACTGGCGCTGCATGTTCAGACGGCCGATGTCGCCGTCCGGGTAGACCTTACGGGCACGCAGCAGGAACTCCATAGCCGCGCCGTCCAACGTCTGGTAACCGGCGTGGATAACGCTGGCGCCCTGGCCGATGGCCGAGTAATCCACGTCCACAGGGACGTTGATCTCGACACCACCGAACAGGTCGACGAGTTCAGTCAGCATTTCCAGGCGGATGGTGATATAACCATCGATGTGGATCTTGTACTGGTCGGCGACCAGCTCGCACAGGGCGGCCATATTGTTGTTGTTATCGCTGCCCTGGGTCTTGGCCACGCCGTTGATGCGGTAGTTGCCGGAGACGCTGGCGTCGGTGGTGACCATCGTGTCACGGGGGATCTGCAGCATCTTCAATTCGCCCGTTTCGTTGTTGAAATGGACGTACAGGATCATATCGGTCATGCCGTCGTTGACGTTGGAGTCGTTGGCGGCACCGGCGGACAGGTCGCCGGTGGAGGAACGATCCACGCCGGTGACAAGGACATTCAGCTCTTTATCCTGGAATTCCTTGGGGGTGTTGACCAGCTGGTTCAGCTTGATGCTGCCGCCCTTGGGGGCGATAGCGCCCATGATGAGCGCATACGCGCCGCCGAAGATCAGCACGATCACCAGCAGGGTGATGAGCAGGATCTTCCACCAGGTGCCTTTCTTTTTCTTCTTTTTGCCGCCGCCGTCCCTGCCTTTGCCGCCCTTTTTGCCGCGGGGCTTGGGGTCGGCATCGCCATCGCGGGGCGGCTTGCGGCCGCCGCCGTTGGCGCGCTGGGTGCGGGGGGCGGCTTCGTCCTTATGGTGGGCCTTGTGGGTGCGGGGCGTTTCTTCCATCTGGATGCCTCCGGCGGCGGGGGCTGCCTCGTCATAATTAAAGGCGGGGCGGCTGCCCTGCACCTTGTTCACATCCAGCTGCTGCACCTGCGCACGCGGGCGGCCGGTCTGGGCGGCACCATCACGGTGGATGGTGCGCTGCTGGGACGGCTGCGCGGGCCGGCTGGGGCGGCGGGTCTGGATCTCCCGCGTGGGGAACTGCACGGTGTTGCCGTACTTGCGTTCGGCTGCAGCGCGGTAGGCCATGGCCTGGCGCTGGGCGTGGGTCAGCTCACGGGGTGTCTCCTGCACGGAGGCCTGCTGGACCGGCTGCGGGGCTTCCTGCACCGGTTCCTGTACGGGGGCCTGCTGGCGGATCTGCCGGGCCTGCTGCTGGGTACGCATGGGCTGTTGGATGATACGGCGGCGGGCATTCTGGTTGGCCTGCTCCTGGGCGCGGCGGCGGGCAGCCTCGTACTGGGACTGGTCAAATCCGCCGGACGCGCTGCCGGTATTGAGCTTACGCGGTTCGCTCATTATGTTTCCTCCCTGTTTTTGGAGTTGGCGGGAACAGCCACAAAACAACATACCGCGGATACGGCAGCAGCACTTTGGCTTCCCTTACGGTTCTTGCAAATGCTCTTTTGCATACTCGTATGCGGCCACGCTTTCAGGGTCCAGCGTGCCGCTCTTTTCTTCTACAAAATCAATGCTGCGCTTCAAAGCGTCGCACAATGCCCGATCCAGGTCCTGCATCTCCAATTTGCGCAGGGCTTCCACGCCGGGCCAGTCACGCTCAGCGCTGGTCATATCGGCCAAGTAGATGATCTTGTCCAGTTTGGTCATGTTCAGCTTGCCGGTAGTGTGGCAGCGGATGGCGGACAAGATCTCAGGATCGGTAACGCCCCATTGGGTCTCGGCCAGGATGGCCGCGGCGATGCCATGCCACACGGGCGATGGGCGCGCAGGGGCATTTTCTGCTATTATAGCATTATCGGCAAAAATCTGCAACAACTCCGCTTTGGGCATTTCTTTGGCAGAATCATGCAAAATTGCCGCCACAGCGGCTTTTTCCGGGTCTGCACCCCACTGTTTTGCCAGTTTTACCGCCATTTTTTTTACATTTTTGGTGTGTGTCCAGCGTTTTTCGCTCAGACGCGGCTTCACGATCTTCTTGGCTTCTTCGCAGGTCATGGTATCAAACCTCTTTTTCTGCGCTGTATAAATGGTTTTCCTGCACCACGCGCAATGTCTCCGGCGGCAAAACCTCCGGCCATTGTTCCGGCGGGATCTTGCCGCTGCGGATGTCGCTGGAGGCACAGGGGTAAGCCTCGGCCCTGGCAAACAGCACCCTGCCGCCCTGGGCGGTCAGGTCGGCAGCGGCCGCCTGCAAAGCGGGTTCGTCCCCCGCTTCGCGGCTTTCCACCACCAGCGCGGCCATGGCCAGCATATCCTGCCAGCGGTACCACTGGGTAAAGGTCAGCAGCATGTCGCTGCCAACACAAAGGTACAACTCTGCACCGGGGTAGGCATCACGCAGCATTTCCAGCGTGTGTACCGTGTAGCTGCGCCCGCCCTGGGCGATCTCCCAATCGCTGACTTCCACCGCCGGGCTAAGCGCCGTAAAGCATTGGCACATGGCCAGCCGCACTTTGCCGGGGGTGGTGCTGGCCTTTTTGTGGGGCGGGATGCCCGCAGGCATCACGATGGCCTTATCCGGCCGCACCAGTTCCAGCGCGGCCCGCAGGTTGTTCATGTGGCCGTTGTGGGGCGGGTCAAACGTGCCGCCGTACAACAAAACCTTTTGCACCGTGCTCATTATTTTGCAAAAACAGCGTCGAAGGCGCTTTCTTTCTTCTTTTTCTTGAACAGCACGAACTTACGGCCGATGACCTGCACGCACTCGCAGTCCAGCGCTTCGCAGAGGGTGTCGGCGGCTTCGCGGGCGGAATACTCGCTGTTTTCCAGCACCTTGATTTTGATCAGTTCGCGGGCGGCGATGCAATCGGCTAGGCCCTGGATCAGGGTCTCGTCGATCTCGCCCTTGCCGATCTGGAAAACGGGGTCAATGGTATTGGCGGCGCTGCGCAGGGCGGCGCGCTGTTTGCTGGTTAAAGCCATAATGGTCTCCTTTTTATAAATAGGTTACTGTAAAAACGCATACATTCATTTTAAAAACGCCGGAAGCTCCCGGGCCAATTTTTCCATGGCGCGGCCGCGGTGGCTGATAGCGTCCTTCTCGGCGTCGGTCAGTTCGGCATAGCTGCGGCAGGCGGTGTTCTCGGTGGTGGTGCCGTCGGGCAGGCCCACACGGGCGGGCACAAACAGCGGGTCGTAGCCAAAGCCGTTGGAGCCGGTCTCAGCGAAGCTGATGGAGCCGGGGCACTCTCCTGCCACTTCCAGTGCGCGGCCATCGGGCAGCATAAAGCAGATGGCCGAGACAAACTTGGCGGCGCGCTGCCCTGCCGGGACGTCGGCCATCTCGTGCAGCAGCTTAGCGTTATTGGCGGCGTCATCGCCGTGGTGCCCGGCATAGCGGGCGCTGTACACACCGGGGGCACCGTGCAGGGCGTCGACACACAGGCCGGAGTCATCCGCCACGGTGGGCAGGCCGCTGGCCTTGCAGAACGCTTCGGCCTTGATGCGGGCATTCTCGGCAAAGGTAGTGCCGGTCTCCTCGGGGTCGAGGTCTATACATAAGTCACGCAGGCTCTTGACCTCGTGGCCCATCTGCTCCAAAATGCGGCGCAGTTCTTTCAGTTTGCCGGCGTTGTTGCTGGCGGCACATACGATCATGCCTGTTCCTCCCCGGAAGTTTCCTCTTTTTCTTCTTCCTCTTTCTGCAGTGCTTCTTCGGGCAGCAGGGTCTCCACGAAGGTCTGGGCGTCGAACTCCATCAGATCATCGATCTTTTCGCCCACACCGATAAAGCGGATGGGCAGACCCAGGTTCTCCCACACAGAGACCGCACAGCCGCCGCGGGGGGTGCCATCCAGCTTGGTCAGCACGATACCGGTGGCACCGGCGGCGCGGCAGAACTCCTCGGCCTGACTGATGGCATTCTGGCCGGTGATGGCATCCAGCACCAGCAGCACTTCCAGGCTGGCTTCGGGGCTGGCCTTTTTGACGCTGCGGGAAATTTTGGCCAGCTCGTCCATCAGGCCCTTTTTGTTGTGCAGGCGGCCTGCGGTATCGGCAATGACCA
>ERZ791741.3329-NODE-3329-length-10101-cov-3.952618_pt1 | contig 10101 bp, 8 predicted proteins | sample MGYA00510040_ERZ791741 | MGnify/ENA primary metagenome ERZ791741 (study PRJEB30046, sample SAMN00791960) | human gut metagenome | study: EMG produced TPA metagenomics assembly of the A metagenome-wide association study of gut microbiota in type 2... | reverse complement strand
ACTGTTTAATTTTTCAAGTTGTTCCTTGTCATTAAAAACAATCTCCGCAAGTTTTTTGCTATCAATCTTATTATCAGCTATGACTTCAGGAAATGTTTTCACAATTTCATTGTATACATCATTTCCGGGAAGCATAACTTCTTTTGCCACCTTATCTGCTTCAATTATGTTTGCCTCATAGTTATTTTCCAAATAGTTAAGTACCGTTGACTTACCTGAGCCAACGCCTCCCATCACACCAATAATCATTTTTTATATCCTTCGTTATCTTTTATATTTTAATGAGCTTCATCCCAATTGTTTCCTACTTTTGCTTCAACAAGAAGTGGTACTTCAAGATTTGCTGCCTGAGACATTTCATTTATTAAAATATCTTTTACCTGTTCCACTTCTTCCTTTTTTGCCTCGATTAAAAGTTCATCGTGAACCTGTAGAACAATTCTTGATACTAAATTGTTATTTTTTAAGGCTTTGTCCACATTAATCATGGCAATTTTCATAATATCTGCAGCAGTTCCCTGAATTGGGGCATTCATTGCTACTCTTTCACCAAACTGTCTTCTCATAAAATTAGACTCTTTTAATTCAGGAATAGGTCTTTTTCTGCCAAACATTGTAACAGAATAACCTTTTTCTTTTGCACTGTTTACAGAATTATCTAAGAACTGCTTAATGCCCGGATAACTTTCAAAATAATTGTTAATGTACTGCTGTGCTTCTTTTTTGCCAATTGATAAATCCTGACTTAAACCAAAAGAACTTATGCCATAAACAATTCCGAAGTTTACAGCTTTTGCATTACTTCTTTGTGTTTTAGTAACTTCTTCAATTGGGACACCAAAAACAAGTGAAGCTGTAGCAGCATGTATATCTTTTGAATGTTTATAGGCATTAATCAAATTAGCATCACCTGACATATGGGCTAAAATTCTAAGTTCAATCTGAGAATAATCGGCATCTACAAATACGCACCCTTCTTTTGGAACAAAAACTTTTCTTAGCTGTCTGCCAATTTCTGTTCTAACAGGAATATTTTGTAAATTAGGTTCTGTACTGCTGATTCTTCCTGTTGCAGTAATTGTCTGGTTAAATTTTCCGTATATTCTGCTGTCATCTTTTATAAAAACACTTAATCCATCTGCGTAAGTAGATTTCAACTTAGTTAATTGTCTATACTCCAGTACATCTTTAACAAATGGATAATCCGGTTCTAATTTTTCCAAAACAGAAGCTGATGTGGAAAAACCTGTTTTTGTTTTCTTACCACCTGGTAATCCCATTTCTCCAAAAAGTATTTCACCTAGCTGTTTTGGTGAATTAATGTTAAATTCGTGACCGGCACTTTCGTAGATTTTCTTTTCTAAATCAGCAATTTTGATACCAAGTTCATCGCCATATTTCTTTAAGGCCTCACCATCAACTTTTATACCAATGTTCTCCATGTTAAATAAAGCAATTGATAAAGGTTTCTCGATGTTATTGTATACAGCCTCCATTTCCAATTCTTTTAATTTCTCCTGAACAGGCTGAAAACCTTTATAGAAAATAAATGCGTTATAGCAGGCATATCTCATTTGATTTTCAACTATTTCAATAGATGGTGTTTCCTTCTTTTTTGTCTTTGGAAAAATTTCCTCATAAGTTGGAACTGTCATTGAAAGATAGTCCCTTGCAACATCATCATAATTATAAGAATGACCATTTGGATTAATTAAATATTGCATTAAACCTAAATCTTCAAGATTTATATATTTTTCATCAACTAATGATGTTTCAAAAAGATTATTGTTCTCTTTTATATCAGTTGTGTAAATCTTTGTTTTATCAACCATTTCTTTTAACTTATCTTTGATATATTCTTTTGTAATAAATCCTACTACCGGTATATAATATATTTTTTCTTCACTTAAACATAAACCTATACCGAAAATATCAGTTTCATTTAATATAAATAAGCCTACCTGCTCACTGTTATTTATACATTCGTTAAAAATTTCTTCTGCTTCAACGTAATCATTAACTAATTTAAAATTCTCCTCTATGTCCATTGATGCTGAAACATTAGAAAATCTTGATATCATACTCTTTAATTCAAGTTCTTTTATTATGTCTAAAGCTTCTTCTGTATAAATATCTCCAAAAACACACTCTGACGGTTTAACACCTACAGGTGATTCAATATTAATTGTTGCCAAAACTTTACTCATTTTTGCCAATTCGAAATTATTAATTAAGGCATTTCTGTTTCTTGTGTTTGAAATTTCATCTGCGTGTTCTAATGCATTTTCAATTGAACCAAACTGAGAAATAATGGCAGTAGCTCCCTTTTCTCCAATTCCCGGCACACCCGGTATGTTGTCAGAAGAATCCCCCATCAAAGCCTTTACGTCAATAAATTCAAGAGGTGTCACCTTATATAAAGCCTTTACATCTTCTGTATTATATCGTTCAATTGTTGTTTGACCTTTTTTTGTTTTAGGAATACAAACAGTTATTTTTTCAGATGCAAGCTGCAATAAATCCCTGTCACCGGAATAAATGCACACATCCATACCTTCTTTTTCACCTTCTTTACACATAGTTCCTATTACATCATCTGCTTCATAACCCGGAAGTTCAATTACCGTAATATTCATTTTCTTTAGCAAATCCTTGATAATTGGAACCTGCTCCCTTAATTCAGGTAACATAGGTTTTCTTGTTCCTTTATACTCCTTAAACATTTCATGTCTGAACGTTGGCTGATGAACATCAAATGCAACTGCAAAATGAGTTGGCTGCTCGTCATCTATAAATTTAAACATCATATTAAGGAAGCCGAATACTGCATTAGTATGTACTCCTTTTGTATTTCCAAATAAAGGAACTCCGTAAAAAGCCCTGTTTAATATACTGTGTCCGTCAATTAATAATAATTTATTCATGTCTACCTCGTTTTAAATAATATTTGTTAAAATAAAATAATTTTCACTATAACATAGGAAATTGTGGAAAGAACAATTGCTAAAATGGCAATAATTGAAATTCGTGCAGCTTTTTTATAGGACTTTTGCCTTTGTAAATATTCATCATAGTATTCAATTAAATCCTGCAATTCTTCCTCTGCCTTCTTCGTCTCCTCACCCTCAAAAGGAGCCGGCACATCTTCCAAACCTCTATGTATAGTATAATACAACTGTAATTCTTCCATACAATCTTTGCATTCTTTTGCATGACTGAGAAAATCTTCTAAATCTTCTGAATATTCAATTCTATCAAAAATAAAATCATTTATTTTCTCCTGAAACACTTCGCAATTCATATTTACCCTCGTTTCATCTTACATTTATTCGCTCATTTTGTACTTTTTTATTTAAAATCCAATTGCTCATTTTGTTTTTATTCAATTCAAATCTCATTTTTCTTTTTTAAGCTAATTAAAAATTTTTCTGAAATCAATTATACATTTTTATTGACATTTATACAACAAAATGATAAGATTTTTATTGCTTGCGGATATGGCGGAATGGCAGACGCATCAGACTCAAAATCTGACGCCCATAAAGCGTGTGGGTTCAAGTCCCACTATCCGCATTGATTAACACCACATAATGTGGTGTTTTTTTATGTAATAAGAAACGTTCCACTAGGGATGTACACTCGCGTGAAAGGAAAAATGTTCCACTAAGAACGCACCCTGGTGTAATAAAACAATAGTTGCATGATAACACGCACTCAGGTTATACATTAATGCAAAAAAGCCAATTTCTACTGTAAATCATAATACAATTAACTATATTCAACAGTTTTAATTGTATTGCTACTTACATAGAAATTGACTTTTTTTAGTTTCTTTTATTTTGACTTTTTTTAGTAACTGTTTTTTTATTATTCTTGCTAATTTTTCTCTGCATATTTGAACAATTATTGAAAACAATGTAATATCTTTAAATTAATCCAAACTGTAAGAACCACCATTATACTTTACTCCATACACGGTACCCGATTCGCACGATACTGCATATGACTGTGAAGACACACTCTTTCCATCCTTGTCCTCAATTTCACAATTAATAATGTAGTATTCTTCTGAAGAGATTTCAGTTATCTTTTTATATTCCAAATAACCTACATCACCGTTTTCAAATTCACCATAATTATTTTCAAATTTACCATTTGAAACAAGATAATCTGTAAGGCTATTAGATGCCTGACTATAAGATATTCTCTTAGGTACATAATTATATGCTCTTGTAACAACTGAGCTTGTTATACCCTGATCATCTATTGCAACAAAACAGTAAATAGAATTCTTTTTTGGAATTTTGATTGGCTCTGTATATAACTGACTTTTCTTTGTTGGAGTTGTACCATCTGTTGTAAAATATACACTGCAACCACTATCAGCAGTTACGGTAATCTTCTCCTGAGTCGAGTATTCACCACTTTTCAAATCTACTGTAGGCTCATTTATTTTCTTAAATTCTAATATATACTTGTAGGCTGCTTCTTTACTTTTCTTTTTGTTTTTGTCAACCGAATATGCTCTTAAAGTATATGTTCCTTCTGTTGCAAAAGAAATTGTACCTGAATATTTTTTTCTTGAAACACTGTCACTTGGATCTGAACCATCTGTTGTATAGTAAATCTTTACATCATCACTGGCACTTAGTTTCACTTCTATTGGTTTATCATAAGTTCCTGCCTTTACGCTGGCTGATGGAACTGTGCCATCAAAATTCTCCAACTCTTTTCTTAAATTTGCAGGTGCAGAATTAACTAATGTTTTGATGTTCGAATCCATGTCATTATTCTGATAAAGAACAATCAGTTTCTTATAATAGTCAATATTCTGATTATCAACGTCAATTAAATATTCAAGATATTTCATTTCTTCTTCATCATATTTCCCAAGAATTTCGTCTACCTGACAAACCTTTTCATAGGCTTTAATTTTCTGTTCTTTTGTAAAAGCATTACTTGAAGCTAAAATATACTGAGACTTGGCATACTCATAATTTTCTTCTTTGTAATATTTTTCACCAATATTATAATATTTGTCAAACTTACCTGTCATAATTGATTTCTTGACAGCTAATGTTCCCACAGATGTTGCTGCCATTAGTACAATTGTCAAAACAATTAAACCAAGTACCTTCTTCTTTGACATTTTCTTCTTAGGTGCCTTTTTCTTTGAAATATTCTTTTTTGTTGTGTTCTTTTTAACTTTATTGCTACTTGAGTAATTATGTGAAGCACTTTTGTAATTATGCTGTTTAGAGTGGGATATGTAAGAGTCATCAAATTCCTCTAAATCCTCTTCAACCTCATCATCTAACTTCTGTATTTTATAACTACTCTTCTTATTTTCGTTTTCACTATAACCTTCTCTGCCGGACTCTATTTTAATACCGGCAAAAATATCTTCTTCTGTATTATCTATTTTATCTATTGATGTTTGTGTAATATCACTATGAAAGCTATTGATTTTTGTACCACATTTTCTGCAAAACATAGCATTATCATCACACTCACATCCACAATTTGGACATATCATATTTTAATTCCTTTCTGTTTTGAAAATATAATATTTACAGCCTAGAATATATCATATAATATTCTATCTTTCAAATATATATTTTGTCTATATATTATACTAATTTCATTCATCCCTTTTAGAGAATACACAACCACAAAAATTTTGTCTATACAAATTATGTTCTTTTGACAACTCAATAGATCTCTTATAACCGTTTTTCTTTTTAAAATCAGAAAATAAATAATCTATATTATACTTTTCAGATATTTCTTTTCCAATTTCATTTAATTTCTGTGCGTTTTTAAGGGGACTAATTGACAGAGTTGTTGTAAAATAGTCGTACCCGTTATCCTTTGCATACTTTCCGGAAAATTCCAATCTTAACCTATAGCATTTAAAGCATCTTTCGCCACCTTCTTTTGCTTTTTCATATCCTTTTACATATTCATAAAATTCTTTAGAATCATAATTAGCAATAATGGGTTTTACACTATGTTGAAATTCCATTTCATTTATAAATCTGATTAACTCTTCTGCTCTATGATTATATTCCTCTGTTGTTGAAATATTAGGATTATAAAACAACACATCTATCTCAAAATATTTAGACAAATATTCTAACACATAACTACTGCAGGGTGCGCAGCAGGCATGAAGAAGTAATCTTGGAGTTTTATTTTCGTTAATATTATTCTCTATTGTCTTTTCAAGTTCTTTTTGATAATTTGTTTTGTTCATTTATTATCACACTTTCATATAAAAGATAAGACAGGATATGCCCTGTCTTATCTTTTGTTCTTTTTCTTATTTAATTCTAAATATTGCTTATAAGCTTTCTTGAGTATCATTCTTTCATTTGGAAATTTCAACAAATGATACGCTTCAATATACTTATAATATCCAGAATCGTAAAAATATTCTTCGCGCTGTGGTTTACTATAAAAGCTATTAGAAGACATTAGGTACCAATGCACCTCTTTTTCAACAATATCTCCAGGAATATTAAATGTATATTCGCTTTTTCCCACATACTCATTAATTTTTGCACTTACGCCGGTTTCTTCTTTCACCTCACGTAAGGCAGTTTCTTCATGAGTTTCTCCCAGTTCAACTGTTCCTTTTGGAAGAACCCATCCTTCATACCTATTCCGAAAATTTTTGTATAAAAGTAATATTTTATTTCTATATATAACCACACCGCCACAACTGACCGCCTTTTCCATAGGTTGTCCTCCTGTTTTGTAGTGTGTTAAATTACTTTTAGTATACAGTAATAGAGATATCATTGCAATATTTCATCTAATTAAAATATTCATCAAATACTTCTTTTGCACAATTTACTGCAGAGTTGCTTCCTTCCGGCATATTTTCTAAAACTACTGCAATTGCAACTTTCTTTTTGCCTTTCTTTGCATAGCCTACAAACCATGAATTAACATTGTCTTTTTTGTCAACTTCTGCAGTACCTGTTTTACCGTAAGCTGTATAATCTGAATAAGCCATCACTTTACCTGTACCGTATTCACAAACAGCTCTCATATATTCCTGTAACTGCTTTGCCTGTGCCTTTTTCATCAAACGCTTATATTCTGTTTGTTCTGTGGATTTAACCACAGTTCCATTACTGTTTTGTACGTGGTCTACAATATAAGGTTTCATTAAAACACCATTATTTGCAATAGCTGACGCAATCATTGCCATATGAGCCGGTGATACCGTTGTTTTACCCTGGCCTATACTTGTCTGTGTAATATCAAACTGTGAAGACTTCTTTGTTAGTGGAAAAACACTTTCGTTATAATCCATATCCAATGGCAATTCCTGATTAAACAATAACTTCTCTGCTGTCTTTCTAAACTTTGACACATTAAGTTCATTACCAATTGTTGAAAATGCGCTGTTACATGAATATGCAAAAGCGTGTGTTAAATCTTCACTATAATGAGCTGTTCCGTCAAAACATTTAATTGAAAAATTATTAAAGGTTGCCTTACCATTACAATTATAAGAAAAATCAGAATAATTCTTATTTTCTTTCATGTATTCTAATGTAGTAATAATTTTAAAAATCGAACCTGGTATATATTTACCCTGTGTGGCTCTGTTTACTAATCGTGAGTCACTTGAATCAGATGTGATTTTATCCCATATATCATCTATACTTTCAGGATCATAAGATGGTCTTGAAACCATTGCTCTAATTTCTCCTGTATTAGGATCTATTACAAAAACTGCTCCTTTATACCCTGAAAGACTGTTATATGCAGCTTTTTGTGTGCTAACACTTAAAGTTGTATACACATCACATCCCCGCTCTTCTGTGTCAGAGAAATCATCAATAATCTTCTGCACTGCTGAAGTCTGAGATGACAATAAATCATAATTGCACATTTTTTCCAAACCATACTTTCCATGTGTGGTTATTCCTATTGCATGAGAAAAAATCTTACCGTATGGATATTTTCTTTCATCGTCAGACAAATCTGTCTCTGTCCCTTTCGTATCAGTATAAGCAAGTCTTTTTTTACTTTTACTGTAAATAGTGCCTCGCACTATTTTAGATGCACTTCCATCAATTCTTAAATTGTGTGAATTATTAACAATCTTTGAGCTTTGATTAATAACAAAATTAGCATAAAAACCTATCATAAATACAAAAATAAGTGAAATTACTACTGTAGTAACCATTGCCTGTTTGTTAAGTTTCTTTCTTTCTATCTTAGCGTATTTTGATTTCCTGCGTTCTATCGAGGCCTTGGATTTCCTGCGTTCTTCTTTCCTTGACATGTCTTGCTCCTTTTTCTGTTACTCTTCTTCTTGTGGACTTTTGCGCCGTTCCCACAATTGCCAACCCTTGAATAATTGCAAATACAATCAGCGTACTTAGAATCGAACTTCCACCATAACTTAATAATGGGAATGTAACACCTGTTGATGGAATCATGTTAATTGCCCCGCCAACTGTAACGATAATCTGTACTGCATACTGCATTCCTAAACCAATACATACCAACTTGTTAAACAAACTTATTTGCTGCATAGCTGTATTTAAAAAGGCAACAAAACATGTTAAACATAACAAAAGTAAAAGTATTGCAAATATTGCACCAAGTTCTTCACCAATAGCTGAGAAAATAAAATCCTGATCTACAACCGGTACATCTTTTGGTCTGCCCTGATATAATCCTGTACCAGTTAAGCCACCATTACCCAGTGCAAACAAAGACTGTGTTACCTGAAATCCTGTATCTCCGGGATCAGCCCAAGGATTAAGCCAAACGCTCACTCTTACTCTAACATGAGCAAAAACCTTGTATGCGAAAACTGAGGCAATGGAAAGTCCTGCAAAGCAGATGAAAATATAGCCGACTTTTCTTGTGCCAACATAAATCATAAAAACATAAATCATAAAGAATATTAATGCACTACCTAAATCTCTTGAGGCTACTAGCAATAACACATGGATACCAGCCATTATGGCTGATAAAACCACGTTTTTAAAACTTGTTGATTTACTTAACAAGCCTGCAATAAAGAAAACAAAAATTATTTTCACAAATTCTGATGGTTGGAAAGTAAAGAATTTTCCAATTGGTATTGCAAGCTTAGCTCCATTATCTGTTTTACCTACAGCTAAAACCAATGCCAGTAAGGCTATCCCTACAAAACAATAAATCCATGTAAATGATTTCCATAATTCATATTTACTCATTAAATAAGGCACAATTAGTGACAGCATCGTTACCACAGCTACGATTACAAACTGTCTTATGCTATTGGCAAACTTTAATCTTGCTAACATAATAAAACCGATTGTCAATAACATGCACATATTACTTAAAATTGCTTTATTAATATTAGGATAAATGATTGGAAAAATTCCCAGCACAACTATCAAATAACAAAGTTGTGCACCTCCTAATATTATTACTCCTATTTCCGTAGTATCCTGTTGGTTCATGTAAATTGTCGCAATCCCCAAAAAATACGTTAGAAATATTATTCCATTTTGTCTTTGAAAAATACCTGACGCCTTGTATGGATTCTTACATCTAAGTGCACTAAAGCATTCCCATACGTAAAAAAACATAAGTAAAATAAAAAGGTATTTTGTCACAATAATTAAAAATGTACTCATTTTTCAATCTCCATATTACTCTACAGAACTCCTCTTTTAAAATGTCCCCTAGTGGAATCTGTTTTATCAATGATATTCTTATTATATAAAAATGAATCAATATAATCTTTAGCTATATTTTTCACTTCATCCTGAGATTCAATTGTAAAATTCAATCTGATTGTCTGAGGACTTAATTTGTTAATATTATCCCTATATCCTAACAAAGATAAAGGTTTGCAATTATACATTAAATTATAACAGTAATCGCATACACACTTTATATTAAATATATTATTTAATCTGTCTTTAATTCCATATATATCATTGCTCTTTCTACAATTGTCTACTGTTTTTAAGCAACAGTTGGCAGAAATCATTGTAGGTATATAACCATAAGCAACAAAATTCCAACGGGTATTTTTTCATTCCGAACTATCCGACGGTGGTGGCAGCCATCAATTTT
>ERZ791741.3328-NODE-3328-length-10102-cov-32.667363_pt1 | contig 10102 bp, 2 predicted proteins | sample MGYA00510040_ERZ791741 | MGnify/ENA primary metagenome ERZ791741 (study PRJEB30046, sample SAMN00791960) | human gut metagenome | study: EMG produced TPA metagenomics assembly of the A metagenome-wide association study of gut microbiota in type 2... | reverse complement strand
GGCGTTGATGTCGATGAAAACGGAAAAATCAGTTTCAACGGAAAGGACGTGTCGCGGTTCACCATCGAGGACTTAGACCTTGCCGGAGGCCGCTATAACCAGCTCAACGAACTGCTTAAAGCGAAAGATGTTGACCGCGCGGAGGTCATCGAGCACGACCAGCCCGTAAAGGCTTTGCAGGGCAAGGTGTTCACTGACGATGTGGCGATGAACATCCGCCTGCGCCCCGAAGCACGCGACAAGTGGGCGCTGACGCTGCGTCCCGGCGCGGTGGTGACAACGCCCTTGGAGGACACGAGACCGCAGGGAGGTGCCGACGCGCTGCAAATCGGCAAGCGGCGGCAACGCATGTACGTGGCCGGTTATGACTGTTCGGGGCGCGACCTGTCGCAGAACGACCGCCTGTTGGGCACCGGCGGCACCGCGGCTTATGATGCTTCGACTACTGTTCCACAGTGGTTCGCCGCGCCGCAGCTGGCCGTCCCCATCGACGCGGAGCGTCTGCGCTTCAACCGCTCGTATGAAGTGACGGTGAAACAGACGCGCAAGACCAAGGCCGGGAACGAACAGCGGTGGACAGCCGGTTATCTGCACACCGACGAGACGCAGCAGACGGGCAACACGTCGGTGTATTATTTCGACGGTGGAGACCCCGTGCAGACCGATGAAACCGACCATTCCAGAATACGCAACGACCGTGTTCACATAGACTTCACACACAATACGAACACCGCCGAGGCGTATGGCAACGAGTATTTTCGCCTTGAATGGACGCGCGCCTGTGGTAGTTCGTCGTTGAATAGTGACGACATGGGCGACGTAAGGCAACATGTCGAACTGCCGGAGCTGCACGCGCAGAACACGTTTACACGCCTTTTCACGCATGAAAGGCACTCGTGGGCGGTGCATTCAACGCTCGACTTCCACTACGCTCCGCAGGAAATAGCCGTTGATGGACAGCGGCAGAAGCTGGACAACCTGCTGTATTACGCCGACCATTACGCCCGGCTGACGCTAAACCGCAGGCTGTTTACCCACCAGTACACCCTCGGACTTACCGCCGGACACCTTAACCTGCACGGCGGACACACGCACCTTACGGCCTATGCCGAGCCCTCGTGGCAGTATAAGCGCATGGGAACGGTGATTAGGCTAAACGTTCCGATGGAATGGGAGGTTTTTGCCGATATCGGCCTTCATTGCTTGGATGCGTCGCCCTTGCTGTATGCCAGCATCAAAAGCGGCATGCGCGGCGAGTGGAACGTCTGCTTGGGATGTGACATGACGACGGGAAGCTTTGCCAATTATGCCGCCGACAGCTACATGAGCGATTACCGAACGCGCGTAGTGACCAGCGGAGACGTGCCACGGCAGGGAGTGTTCCACGCGAGCGCAAGCTATGACTACAAGCGCCCGGTGGCAGAACTCTTCATGAGCTTAGGCGCAAGCTATAACTACAGTCACGGCAACATGATGACCGACATGACAATAACCGACGGCCAATATCTGCTGACATCCGTTCTGCACGACTGGCACGGACAGGCCGTTTCGGCCAGGGCCACAGTGTCGAAAGGCTTTTTCGACCTGCACATTAAAACAAAGTTGGGGCTGCGCTACACGTTCGGCACAGGCCGGCAGCTGTCTGGCGGCGCGGTAACGGGCTATCAGTCGCACGTTTTCCAGGCATCGCCCGAGGTGGTTTTCTCGCCGAAGTTCGGCGCATTCACATATCGTGCAATTTTCACTTTGAACAGAATGATTACCGATGAAATGGGCGGAAACAGCCTGTTCGACTGGAAACAGAGCCTCGCTTACACGCAGACCGTGGGCAATGTTGACATCACCGCATCAGCCGTTCACTACCGCAACGCGCTGCAGTCGGGAAACAACGTGAACACGCTCTTGGCTGATGCCTCGGTGGTATGGCGCTTAAAAAAAGTGCGCCTGTCGGCGGAAGTGCGCAACCTGTTCAATAAACAACACTACACGGTAACCACTTACAGCGGCGTGATGTCGTCGACCGACTGGTACGGGCTGCGTCCGAGAGAGGTGGTAGTGGGTGTGCAGGTGAGGTTGTGAGGGACTAACACTCACCCCAACCCTCCCAAAGGGAGGAAGCTTGGTATGCTTTTGCCGGTTGCTTAACCTGCTTTTGCCCATTGGCCTTATTTGTCTTATCGGCCCTATTTGGCCTATTCAATTGAATAAGCCTGATAATGCGGATGGGGCTGATAAGCCTTTTAACAAGCAAAAATTTGCCTGCCGCTAACCGCCTGATAATCAGCGGCTTTGTAAAAGGCCACCTTTTGGCCTGCAAAAGGTGGCCTTTTAGAGTGCAATTTGTGGCCTATTGGAAGGCAAAAGGCCGTCAATCGCAAAGCAGTATGTTCCCGGTTTATTTTCAAGTCGGCGCATGCGCTGCGGCCTGTCATGGCTCAATAAAATGCTTTTTAGAATTAATTTTCTTTGAATTATGGCTGATTTGTATTATTTTTGCATCTTAATCAAATAACAACAAGGCATTTTATAAAATTTAATAAGACATGGAACAGAACTTCTTAATCTACAATACGCTCACGCGGAGCAAAGAACGCTTCGAGCCGCTGCACGCCCCCAACGTGGGCATGTATGTCTGCGGCCCTACCGTTTACGGCGACCCGCACTTGGGACATGCGCGCCCCGCCATCACGTTTGACGTGCTTTTCCGCTACCTGAAGCACCTCGGCTACAAGGTAAGGTACGTAAGGAACATCACCGACGTTGGCCACTTGGAGCACGACGCGGACGAAGGCGAGGACAAGATAGCCAAGAAAGCGCGCCTGGAACAGCTCGAACCGATGGAAATAGCGCAGTATTACACCAACCGTTACCACGATGCCATGGCCGCGCTCAACGTATTGCCGCCAAGCATCGAGCCGCACGCCACGGGCCATATCATCGAGCAGGAAGAACTTGTAAAGCAGATACTTGACAACGGTTTCGCGTATGAGAGCAACGGAAGTATCTATTTCGATACGGCGAAATACAACGAGAAATACCACTACGGAATACTCTCCGGCCGCAACCTTGACGACGTGAAAGACGCCAGCAGGCAGCTTGACGGAGTGGGAGAGAAGCGCAACCAGGCCGACTTCGCACTGTGGAAGAAGGCCCAGCCGGAGCATATCATGCGCTGGCCAAGCCCCTGGAGCGACGGATTTCCGGGCTGGCACTGCGAGTGTACGGCAATGGGCAGGAAGTATCTGGGCGACCATTTCGACATACACGGAGGCGGAATGGACCTCGTCTTCCCACACCACGAGTGCGAAATAGCGCAGGCCGTGGCCTCGCAGGGCAGCCAGATGGTGAAATACTGGATGCACAACAACATGATAACCATCAACGGCCAGAAGATGGGGAAGAGCCTCGGCAACTTCATTACGCTGGAACAGTTCTTCAAGGGAGAGCACGAGCTGCTGTCAAAGGCGTACTCTCCGATGACGATACGCTTCTTCATACTTTCCGCCCACTACCGCGGAACGGTGGATTTCTCGGACGAAGCCCTGCAAGCCAGCGAGAAAGGACTGGCCCGCCTGATGACAGGCATAGCCGACCTGAAGCGCATCAAGCCGTCGGCGGAGAGCGACGCGCAGGTTAGGGAGTTTGTAGCCGCCCTGCGCCAGAAGTGCTACGACGCGATGAACGACGACATGCAGACCCCAATAATAATAAGCAATCTCTTTGACGCTTGCCGCATAATAAACACCGTTCTCGACCACAAGGCTGCAATATCGGCCGCCGACCTTGACGAGCTTGCAGCCACAATGCGCCTCTTCGGGCTTGACATACTCGGCCTGCGCGAGGCAGAAAGCGGCGGCAGCAAGGAGCGCGAGGAAGCCTTCGGAAAGGTGGTTGACATGGTGCTCGACCTCCGCGCCAAGGCCAAAGCAGCCAAAGACTGGGCTACGAGCGACCGGATACGCGATGAACTGGCCGCCGCCGGCTTCGAGGTGAACGACACAAAGGACGGCAGCGTGTGGCGGTTGCCTTAGTAGACAAGCAGACAAGTGACGAGCAGACGAGGTGATTTGCCATGAAAACGAGTGTTTTTAGAAGTATGAAATATGCGCTTATGGATTTTATCCGTAAGTCAAATCTTCTCGTCTGCTTGTCACTTGTCTACTTGTTTTCTAAAAGAAATCTCCTCGTCTGCTCGTCACTTGTCTGCTTGTCTACTTGTTTTCTTGCTTGCAATCCAAGCAAGAAAACTTATACAATAGGCGTTTCGCAGTGTAGCGAGGACAACTGGCGCGACAAGCTTAACGGCGAACTGCGCGACGCGACGTACCTGCATGACAACGTGAAGCTGCACGTTGTTTCCGCGAACGACAATGACAAGCAGCAAATAGGACAGATAAACGCCTTCACGGACAGTGGCATCGACCTGCTCATAGTGTCGCCCAACCAGGTCAATTCGGTAACTCCCGCCGTTGACCGGGCTTACGATAAGGGCATACCTGTCATTCTTTTCGACCGCAAGACAGGCTCGGGCAAGTACACGGCGTTCGTCGGAGCGGACAACGAAAAGATAGGACATACCATCGGAGAGCATATCGCCACGCGCCTCGGAGGCAAGGGAACGGTGGCCGAAATACGCGGACTTGAAGGCTCGTCGCCTGCCATCGAGCGCCACAGAGGTTTCGTTGAAGCCATCAAGAAGCATCCAGACATACGCCTCGTGGCCGTAGAAGACGGCACTTGGTTGCAGCAAAGCGGAGCCGAAGCGTTGGACAAGATGCTGGCGAAAGGCATCGTGCCGGATTATGTTTTCGCGCAAAACGACCGCATGGCGCTCGGCGCATGGCAGACGGCGAAGCTTCACGGACTGGATAAACGCATACGTTTTGTTGGCATCGACGCGCTTCCCGGCAAGGACGGAGGCATCCGGTTGGTGCTCGACGGCGTGCTCGACGCGTCGTACATATACCCCACGCGCGGCGACATCGTTATGCAGCTGGCCCTCAACATACTTGAAGGCAGGCCGTATGAGCGCGACAACTACATGAAAGCCGCACTCGTAACGAAGGACAATGCGGAAACGATGCTGATGCAGGCGGAGGAAATGAGCCACATCAGCGGTCAGCTTGAGAAGCTTAACGGACGTGTGGACTTCTTCTTCACGCAATACAGCCACCAGAAGGTTTACTTCATCCTGTGCGCCATAATACTTGTTCTTGTCATCGTGGCGTTCGCCGCTTTCTACCTGATGGTAATGGCAAGGCGGCGCATGGAGCGTGAGGCGGCGGAGGCGAAGATGTCGTTTTTCACTGACATGAGCCACGACCTGCGCACTCCGTTGACGTTGATTGCCGACCCGGTGGAGCGCATTCTCGACGACGAGAACCTTACTTCGCGGCAGAGGCAGATGCTCGGAATAGTGAGAAGGAACGCCGCGCTGTTGCTGAAGCTTGTCGGCGAGATACTTGATTTGCGCAAGATACAAGGCGGAAAGATGGAACTGACGGTGACGGAGTTCAACCTTGCAGCCGCGTTGAGGCTGTGGGTTGACGACTTCAAGCCGCTGGCCGCATCTGGCAAGGTGACCCTTTCGCTCGAAGCCGGCGACGTGCTGACCGTCAGTGCCGATTATTATAAGGTGGAGCGGATATGCTACAACCTCATCAGCAACGCCCTGAAATACAACAAGCCGGGCGGAACGGTAACCGTAAAGCTTGCCGGACGCGACGGAAAGGCCGTCATCACCGTGGCAGATACAGGCATGGGCATGTCAAAGGGCAACGCCCAGAGGGCTTTCGACAAGTTCTTCCGGGCAGGCTCCGGCGGCGGAGGCACAGGCGTAGGACTGGCCATCGTCAAGGCGTTTGCCGAGCTTCACGGCGGCAGTGTGTCAGTGAACAGCACGGAAGGCAAAGGCTCCGAGTTTACGGTTGAACTGCCTTTGAAAGTTGACAAGCATACAAGTGACAAGCAGACAAGTACATTGCCCGGCCCGACCGAAGGGAGTGAGCCTGATGTGCATACGTCAAAGGCGTGGTTGGAAGACACAGGTGACAGCATTAAAGACAACGAGCAAGACATTTCAAGCTCCCTCCCTTCGGGAGGGTTGGGATGGGTTATCCGTCCCCTCGTCCTCGTTGTCGACGACAATGCGGAGGTGAGGCAGTATGTTGCGCAGCTGCTTGGCGGCGATTACGACGTGCGTCAGGCCGCCGACGGCAAGGAAGGGCTTGACACGGCGCTGAAAACAGTGCCCGACTTGATAGTGTGCGACGTGATGATGCCCGTCATGGACGGCCTTGAGATGTGCCGTCGCGTGAAGGAAGCCACGGCCACGAGCCACGTGCCTGTAATCCTGCTGACATCCAACGCGCATGAAAGCCAGCGCGCCGAGGGCTACGACTGCGGCGCCGACGCATACATAACAAAGCCCTTCTCAAGCAAGGTGCTGCTCTCTCGCGTGCGCAACCTCCTGGAGAACCGCAAGCGGCTGAAATACGTTTACGCGGCGATGGACGGCGAGGACGAGTACGCCGGGACAGACCCCGACCGCCAGTTTATGGACGGTTTCCGCCGCGCCGTGGGCGAACACCTGTCAGACTCGAGCCTTAGTGTAGAGACTATAAGCTCGGAATTAGGGCTTAGCCGCGTGCAGATGTACCGCAAGGTGAAGCAGCTTACCGGCCAGTCGCCAGTGGAGCTAATCCGCGTGACGCGCCTGAAGAAGGCCGAGCGCCTGCTGAAAACCACGCAGATGACCGTCTCCGAAATATCTTACGAGGTAGGTTTCTCGTCACCTTCATACTTCTCAAAGTGCTTCAAGGACTACTTCGGGGTGCAACCCGGCGAGGCGCGCGACACAGTCTGACGTGCAGCCGGCAAGCAGTGGTTTTGCAAAAGAATTGAGAGTTGAGAAGGGAGAATTGATAATTATGATTTGACTTGTCGGCGGACAGCCTCAAAGGTAATCATAATTATCAATTCTCCCTTCTCAACTCTCAATCTAAAAGACGGCAAATCAGGAGGTAAAAGGCCACCTTTTACGCTCCAAAAGGCCGTGTTTTGCAATGTAAAAGGCCACCTTTTGCAAGGCGTTGCGTAAGTGCTTGTCTTTCAGGTATATGCCTGCGCCCTGCAAAGGATGTGTAACGGCTGTGAAAAATCGTTCAAAACGTATCAAATTTGTTGCATGAACGATTTTTTATAGGAATGGAAATGTATTTGCAACATGTTTCATACTGTGATAGATACTTTTGTGACGGAAACTTTATTTACTAACCGTTAAAATATCAGATTATGTTGAAAAGCATGAAGCGGATACTGCTTAGTGCAGTGTTCATCGCCCTCGGTTCGGCAGCTTTCGCACAGCAGGCGGACGTGAGTGGCACTGTAAAAGATGAAGCGGGCGAAGCCATTATCGGAGCTTCGGTGACTGAGGAAGGCACGAAGAATGCCACCGTGACCGACTTTGACGGTAACTTCCGCTTGAAGACGGCTCAAGGAGCCAAGTTGAAAATATCCTATATAGGTTACAAAACGGCAACGGTGACGGCCGGACAGTCGCTGAACGTGGTGCTGCATGAAGACAACAACGTCATGGATGAGCTTGTAGTGACGGGCTATACCACGCAACGTAGGGCCGACCTGACAGGGGCTGTGGCCGTGATGGATATGGACGAGCCGATGAGTGCGGCCAATCCCAACATGCTTTCGTCCATGCAAGGCAAGCTGGCCGGCGTGATGATAACCGACGATGCCGCGCCCGGTGGCGGCAGCTCAACTATCCGCGTGCGCGGCATGAGCACGGTCAACTCCAACAACTCGCCGCTGTATATCATCGACGGAGTGCCTACAACGGAGAACCTTAATTCGCTAAACCCTGCCGACATAGAGTCAATCCAAGTGTTGAAGGACGCATCTTCGGCTTCAATATACGGTTCGCGCGCGGCCAACGGTGTAATAATCATCACCACGAAACAGGGTAAAGGTGACCGTTTATCTGTAAATGTGAACTATTCGTTGAGCCTCCAGACGGTAGCGAAGACATACGACATGCTCACCGCCGAGCAGTGGGGACAGGCTTATTGGACGGCTGCGCAGAACTCTAACGTGACTGCATCACATCCGTTCTACGGCAGCGGAGCAACTCCGCAGCTAGGCGAATGGCTTGACGCAAACCATACCGTGAGGTCAGCCAACACCGACTGGCAGGACGAAGTGTTCTCTTCTGCGTGGACGCATAACCTCTCTGCAAGCGTGGCTAACAGTGGAAAGAACGGCACTGTGATGTTCTCGCTCAACTATGTAAACCAAGACGGCCTCGTGGACAACACTTTCTACCGCCGCTACTCGGCACGCGTTAACTCGACTTACAACATTGGCAAGTACGTTAAAGTTGGCGAAAACATTATGATTGCCAATTGGCAAGACCGCGGCTTTACCACCAACGACGACCGCGGCGTGCCTTCAATGGCTATCTTCCAGCATCCGGCAATACCGGTATATGATGTTAACGGCAATTTCGCACGTCCCGCCGCACTTAGCGGTTCTGACTTCGCAAATCCAGTACAGACCATCTACAATGGCCGCGACAACAGTAACGACAGCTGGCGTATATTCGGAAACGGCTTTATCGAGGTGTACCCCGTAAAGGGACTCACGCTCAAGAGCAACTTCGGCATAGAACATGTGCAGTATTTCAACAAAAACCTTAACCGCCGCATCAATCCTTCAGACGAGAACAGCATGAACCGTGCATACGGCGAAGGCACCACGTGGACATGGACAAACACGGCTAACTACAATCTTGACATCGCCAAACACCACCTCAATGTATTAGGAGGCGTGGAGGCAATCAAGTACACTTTCCAGGACATCTCAGCCGCACGCACCGATTACGCGTTTGAAGACGAGGACTTCATGCAAATAGGTTCGGGCACAGGTGACCAGACCAATGGCGGCGGAAAGAACCAATGGGCGCTCTTCTCGCTCTTCGCCAAGGCTGATTACAACTACGCCGACCGCTATCTCTTCTCTGCTACAATACGCCGAGACCAGACTTCGCGCCTGTGGAAAGGACAGAACTCGGGCGTGTTTCCAGCCTTCTCGGCTGCATGGCGACTGTCGGAAGAAAAGTTCTTCCCCAAAAACAACATCGTAAACGACGTGAAAATACGCCTCGGATGGGGACAGAACGGCAACGCCGCAATTGACAACTTCTATGCCGGATATACTACTTATGCCTCGGTTTCAGGCAACGGAGCTTACGACATTGCTGGCACTAACAACAGTGTAATGGGTGGTGTCATCGTGTCGGCGTCGGGTAACAAAAACCTCAAGTGGGAGACAACGACGCAGACCAATATAGGTCTTGACCTCCGCATGTTCAACAATTCGTTCGGACTTTCTCTCGATTATTTCATCAAGAACACCAAAGACATGCTTACGCAGCCGCCTGTTCTCTCTGTGGCTGGTGAGAACGCCGTTGTCTACCGCAACACAGGTAACATGAAGAACCACGGCTTCGAACTTATGGCTGACTACCACAGCCCACAATATGGCGACTTCTCGTGGGACGGTTCATTCAATTTCTCGCTCTACCGCAACGAGGTTGAAAAGCTCAACGACTACGTTAACTATGTAGGTGGTGACTGGCGCATCATCGAGGGACAGCCTATGGGCGTGTATTACGGCTATGTTGCCGACGGACTTTTCCGCACAGAGGAGGAGGTTTACAACCATGCCGATCAGCAGGGCAAAGGCCTTGGCCGCATAAAGTACCGCGACCTTGACGGAAACGGTGTCATCGACGAGAACGACCGCTGCGTAATCGGCGATCCGAACCCCGACTTTTCAATTGGCCTTAACCTCAGTTTCAAGTACAAGCAGTTTACGTTGAGCACGTTCTTCACAGGCGAATTCGGGTTCGACATATATAATATGGTGAAGAAAAAGCTCGATTTCATGGGCACAGGCCTGCGCGACATCAACCATGGTGCAGACATCCTGAACGCTTGGTCGGAAGATAACCCCAACTCGTCAATTCCTGCTTTGGCCCTTACTGACGCCAACAACGAGCAGCGCATGTCGACATACTTCATCGAGG
>ERZ791741.3326-NODE-3326-length-10109-cov-3.165307_pt1 | contig 10109 bp, 6 predicted proteins | sample MGYA00510040_ERZ791741 | MGnify/ENA primary metagenome ERZ791741 (study PRJEB30046, sample SAMN00791960) | human gut metagenome | study: EMG produced TPA metagenomics assembly of the A metagenome-wide association study of gut microbiota in type 2... | reverse complement strand
GTCCGTGATCATGCTCGTCGGCCGCTCGATCAACTGCCCGATGGGGGTCGCGCACCGGCTCGTGGAAGCGAAGGACCGAGGCGCGAAGGTGATCTTCGTGAACCCCTGGCAGCCTGATCCCGCACTCGGAACCGCGGACTGGATCCCGGTGGTGCCGGGGACGGATGGCGCTCTCATTTTCTCGATGCTCCAGGTGATGATCCGGGAGAAGCTTTACGACGCCGAGTTCCTCGCGCGGCAGACGAACGCCGCGTACCTCGTGAGCTCGGACGACGGTCACCCGATCACGAAGGCCGAATTGACTGGCACGGACTCGGACGCCGATAAGGCGCTCTACGCGATGAGGACGAAGGCAGGGACGGTCGTCTTCCGCGGCGTGAAAACCGAGAAGGTGACGGATCCCGCGACGGGGAAGGAAAAGGAGGTTCAGTCCTTTATTGAGAACGCCTCAGACGTCCCGGAACTTGAGTGGAAGGGTGAGCTGAAGACGAAGGCTGGAGCCGTGATCCCCGTGAAGACCGTTTTCACGGCGTACGCGGAAGAGGCATCGAAATACGAACCCGCGGCCGCAGCGAAGATCACCGGCATTGCCGCGGACCGCATTGTCCGTCTCGCCCGCCTCATGGCGACGAAGAAGGGGGTCTTTGAGGACAATTGGTACTCGAGCCGGAACGGCAACGATGTCGAACTCTGCCACCTCCTCTGCGCCGCGAACGCTTTTATCGGAAACGTCGATCAGCAGGGCGGTCTCTGTGTGGAAGAGGGGTCCGGACTCACCTCCTCCGCGATCAAGTTTGACGGGAAGACGAAGACCTGCACCGCGCCTAACGGCACTACGTGGGAAATCACGAACACCCTTCGCGCGGACCACGCTTACTTCCCCGAGGCTCCGGGGTCGTTCTTCGCGCTGCAGAAGGAACTCGAAGAAGAGAAGCCTTACCCCGTGAAGGCGCTCTTTGTGACCGCGTCGAATCTGCTTCAGCGTGAGGCGAACACCGACCGCATGAGAAAGATGCTGATGAAGTTCGATCTCGTCGTGGTGCAGGACGTGATGCCGCAGGAAACGTGTGACTACGCGGACTATGTCCTCCCCGCCACGATGTTCCTCGAAAAGGGCGGCGTGACTGGGATTGAATTCGCGCGCGAGATGGGGGGCGCTATTCAGCGTAACGCCCCGGGGCTTCCGATTCCGGACGGGAATGAGTCCCGTGACGACCTCTTCCCGCTGCTCGAAGTCATCCGCCGCGCGTGGCCTGAACGCGCCGCGCGGCTTGGATACACGAAAGAATGCAAGACGAATGCCGATTTCCGGAAGTGGAATAAGACATTGTCAGAAGGCTACGGGCTCCCGAAACTGATGGCGGATCTCGAAGCGAAGGATCCGGAGAAGGCGAAGGCCGTGAAGGAGTCGCTTGACGCGAACGGGTGGGCGCTCGTGAAACCGAAGGCCTACGGGACCTATCCCTACAAGAAGCCCTTCGACACGCCGACCGGGAAGATGGAGATTTACGCGTTCTGGCCGTACCTCAAAGCGAACCGGAAGGGTGTCCCCGGGCTCCCCGCCTGGGAACCCGTGAAGGCGTACACGCTCCCCTCGAAGCCGAACGAGTTCTACATGGTGTCCGGCAAGAACCTCCAGGGGAACTCGGGTCTCGGGATGTTCGGCCCAGGGTCGCACGCGAATTCGGAACGCCGCGCCGTGATGAATCCGGATGACGCCTCGCGTCTCGGAGTGAAAGAAAACGCGCTGCTCGAGATCCGCGCGATCGATACGGGGTTTACCGAGAAGTCCCGCGTGCATCTCTCCTACCGCATCAAGCAGGGGTGCCTCCACATGCCGGGGTTCTCAGGCGGCACACGATCGAAACTCTTACGCGCCATGAGCCCCGAGACCGCGGACTGGATGGAAGAGGGTGTGAATCCCAACTGGTTCGCGACCGGTTATGCGAGTCCCGTCTTCGGGCCGCTCGCGAATAACGGGTCCGTCTCGGTGAAGGTCCTTTCTGACTAGAGGAGCGCGAAAAATGACTGAAATGAAACCGAAGAAGCAGCTCGCGCATCTCTTCAACGCGACGCGCTGCATTGGGTGCACGGCCTGCATGAATGCCTGTGCGCAGACGAATTACGGCGATGTGATGGCGTCCGGAAAGCCGATCCACGGCCGCGTGATGCCGGGGAACATCCAGAAGATCGTGATGGACGGAAACCGCCGTCCTATTTAGGCGCTATGGCAATGGGATTTTCAGATAAAGCTGCCGCAGCGATCTCCATTATCGGAGGAGCTGACGGACCGACATCTATTTTCCTTGCCGGAAAACTGCAACAGACAGCGATTCTCGGACCGATCGCGGTAGCGGCATATTCTTATATGTCACTTGTACCGATCATCCAGCCGCCGATCATGAAACTTCTTACGACGGAGAAAGAACGTAAGATCAAGATGGAGCAGCTTCGTCCGGTATCAAAATTAGAGAGAATTCTTTTCCCGATCATTGTAACGATCGTTGTTTGTACGATTCTTCCGACGACAGCTCCTCTTGTAGGTATGCTTATGCTCGGAAACTTGTTTAAAGAGTCCGGTGTTGTAAGACAGCTTACAGAGACCGCTTCTAATGCGTTGATGTATATCGTTGTAATTTTGCTCGGAACATCTGTGGGAGCGACAACAAGCGCTGAGGCGTTCTTGAATTGGGATACTTTAAAAATCGTTGCTCTCGGACTGATTGCATTTGCGTTCGGTACAGCGGCGGGAGTGTTGTTCGGTAAAATCATGTGCTGGGCAACGAAAGGAAAAGTCAATCCGCTGATTGGGTCTGCGGGCGTATCTGCAGTTCCTATGGCGGCGCGTGTTTCACAGAAAGTGGGAGCCGAGGCTGATCCGACTAACTTCTTATTGATGCATGCGATGGGTCCGAATGTCGCGGGTGTTATCGGTACTGCGGTTGCAGCCGGAACATTTATGGCAATCTTTGGCGTTAAGTAATTGATGGAGGAAAAATAAATGGCAGAAATTGAAAAAAAACCGGTTAAAATAGTAGAAACGATTCTGCGTGACGCGCATCAGTCATTGATCGCTACAAGAATGACTACAGAACAGATGCTTCCGATCATTGAAAAGATGGATCAGGTCGGTTATCATGCAGTTGAATGCTGGGGAGGAGCTACGTTTGATGCGTCTTTGCGCTTCCTGAAAGAAGATCCATGGGAGAGGCTTCGTAAATTCCGTGACGGATTTAAAAATACAAAACTTCAGATGCTGTTCCGCGGACAAAATATTCTGGGGTATCGCCCGTACGCAGATGATGTAGTAGAATACTTTGTACAAAAATCAGCGGCAAATGGAATTGATATTATCCGAATTTTTGATTGTCTGAATGATATCAGAAACTTGAAGACAGCAGTGACGGCCGCAAATAAAGAAAAAGCACATGCACAGGTAGCGATGTCTTATACACTTGGCGATGCGTATACTCTTGATTACTGGGTGGATCTTGCAAAGAGAATCGAAGATATGGGAGCGAATTCTATTTGTGTTAAAGATATGGCAGGACTTCTTGTTCCGTATGAAGCGACAGAACTTGTCACAGCGCTGAAAGAGGCAGTAAATATCCCGATTGAAATGCATACACATTATACATCGGGAGTTGCTTCGATGACTTATATGAAATCTGTAGAGGCAGGAGCTGATATCATTGACACCGCAATGTCTCCGTTTGCTCTCGGAACGTCGCAGCCGGCAACGGAAGTGATGGTGGAAACGTTCAAAGGTACGCCGTATGATACTGGATTAGATCAGAAACTGTTATCTGAGATTGCGGATTATTTCCGTCCGATCAGAGATGAAGCGCTTGAAAGCGGACTGCTTAATCCGAAAAACCTCGGAGTTAATATTAAGACTTTATTATATCAGGTTCCGGGAGGAATGCTTTCTAATCTGACATCTCAGTTAAAAGAACAGGGAGCGGAAGAAAAATTCTATGAAGTGCTTGAGGAAGTACCACGCGTGCGTAAAGATCTTGGCGAGCCGCCGCTTGTTACTCCGTCTTCTCAGATTGTCGGAACACAGGCTGTATTTAATGTTCTGATGGGTGAGAGATATAAGATGGCGACAAAAGAGACAAAAGATATTCTTGCAGGAAAATATGGCGCGACTGTAAAACCGGTTGACGCTCAGCTTCAGAAAAAGATTTTAGGTGAGAATGCAGAGATCATCACATGTCGTCCGGCAGATTTGATCCCGAATGAGCTCGATACACTTCGCAAAGAGTGCGAGCAGTGGATACAGCAGGATGAAGATGTTCTTACGTATGCATTATTCCCGCAGGTTGCCGTTGATTTCTTTAAATACAGACAGGCACAGCAGACAAAAGTTGACGCTGCAGTAGCAGATACTAAGAACGGAGCATATCCGGTATAGATAAAAGGAATAGTGACAGGATCGAACGATTGAATTTATTCAGGAGATCGATCCTGTTTTATTTGTACTCTTTTTCGTTTAGTGGTATCATAAAAAGGAATTTTGAGAAGCGGGAGGTCTTGAATGAAATATTCGGGAAGCATTTCAGATAGAATTAAGGCTCTTAGAGCCGAGATGAGACGGGAAAAGATAGATCTTTATATTATTCCGTCAACAGATTATCATAACAGTGAATATATAGGTGAATATTTTAAGGAACGTCAATATATGACCGGATTTACAGGCTCTGCTGGAACTGTGGTGTTTACAGAGGAGAAAGCGGGGCTTTGGACAGACGGGCGCTATTTTATACAGGCAGAACAAGAACTGCAGGGCAGTGAGATCATCCTTTTTAAAGCAGGGGAGCCGGGCTGCCCGGAAATCGAAGAATTTATACGGACAGAATTGCCGGAAGGCGGAAAGATCGGATTTGATGGCCGTACGATTCGGGTAGAACAAGGAAAAGAATTTGAAAAGATTGCCGAAGAAAAATGCGGAGCGCTGTCTTATCTTTCGGATCTTGTCGATGTTGTCTGGAAAGACAGACCGCCTTTGCCGACGGAAAAAGCGTTCTTTTTGGATGAATTTTACTCGGGAGAAACAGCAGCTTCTAAGTTGGAAAGAGTAAGGTGTAAGATGGATGAATCAGGAGCTGATGTACATCTGTTATCAAGTCTTGATGATATTGCGTGGCTATTAAACATCAGAGGAAACGATATCTTGTGTTGTCCTCTTGTTTTGGCATATTTAATAATCTATAAGGATCATGTTGAATTGTTTGCAGATGAAGAAAAGTTCTCCGATGATATGAAGCGGGAATTTGCGAAAAATCATGTTGCTCTAAGACCATATACAGAAATCGAAAATGCGGTCGGAAAACTAAGCGGCAGGAAGAAAATGCTGATAGATCCCGAGCGTCTTAGCTATGCTTTATATAAATTGATACCGGATGAAACTGAAATGATAGAGAAAGAGAATCCGGAAATCATAATGAAATCTGTAAAAAATGATATTGAAACAGAGCATATTCGCAGGGCGCATTTAAAGGATGCGGCTGCACATACAAAATTTATATATTGGCTGAAAGAAAATATCGGGAAAACAGAGATTACCGAACGGTCAGCTTCCGCTCGTTTAGAAGAGTTTAGAAAAGAGCAGGATGGATATTTAGGACCAAGTTTTGAACCAATCAGCGCATACTACGAACATGGAGCGATTGTCCATTACAGTGCATCGAAGGAAAGCGACGCACGATTAGAAAAGGGGCATTTTCTTTTAACAGATACCGGAGGACATTATAAGGATGGATCGACTGATATTACAAGAACCGTGGCTTTAGGTGAAGTGAGTTATCAGGAAAAAGAAGATTTCACTCTTGTTTTGCGTTCGATGCTCAGACTTATGAACGCTGTGTTTTTGGAAGGGTGCAGCGGTGCGAATTTAGACTGTCTTGCAAGAGAAGTGTTTTGGAAGGAAAGGCTGAATTTTAATCATGGCACGGGTCATGGGGTTGGATATCTTTTGAATATTCACGAGCCTCCGATTAATTTCAGATGGAAGGAAGGCAAAAATGCTGCGCCGGCTCTTCAAAAAAATATGATAATTACAGATGAACCGGGGATTTACAGAGCAGGCCGACATGGCGTCAGAATTGAAAATGATCTTCTTGTCGTAGAAGATACGCAGAACGAGTTCGGAAAGTTTTTGAAATTTGAGCCGCTTACCTATGTTCCGATTGATCTTGATGCAATTCTCCCTGAAAAAATGAGTGATGAAGAAAAAAAGATGCTGAACGAATATCATGCTGCCGTTTATGAAAAAGTCGGAATGTATTTAGAGGAGAACGAGCGAGAGTGGCTGAAGCGATATACAAGACCGATATAAATTATGCACATCTGCAAATCGGACAATGACAGTAAAGAAAAAATAAGATATAATCAGTTGGTGATAATTGAGAAAAAGTAGGAAACAAAAATGGGACAAAATGAAACAACGACAAATGAACTTTTATTAAGAATTAAAGAAAAATATAAAAAAATGAGTAAAGGACAGCGGCGTCTTGCAGATTATGTATGCAATGATTACGACAAAGCGGTTTTTTTGACGGCTGCCAAATTAGGAGAGATCGTCGGGGTCAGTGAGTCAACTGTAGTGCGATTCGCTACACAGCTTGGCTATAAAGGATATCCGGGATTTCAAAAGGCATTAGAAGAACTTGTCCGTAATAAGCTGAATTCGATCCAGAGGATGGAAGTGACGTATGGAAGAATCAGCCAAAGTGAAATACTGGAAACTGTTCTTCAATCCGATATAGATAAGATTAAGATGACTCTTGCAGATATCGACCATAAAGCATTTGATCTTGCGATTGACACGCTCCTGAATGCGAGGAGAGTTTATGTAATAGGGATCAGAAGCTGCGCTCCGTTAGCATCATTTTTAGGATTTTACTTAAATCTTGTTTGTGATAACGTATCTGTTGTCGATGTAAACAGTTCCAGTGAAATATTTGAACAGTTGATCAGAATTAACGAACATGATGTTATCATAGGGATCAGTTTTCCGAGATATTCTATGCGGACATTAAAAGCATTGGAGTTTGCAAGTAACCGAAAGGCAAAAGTGATCACTTTAACGGACAGCGTCCATTCGCCTATGAATCTGTATTCATCGTGCAATCTGATTGCAAGAAGTGATATGGCGTCGATCGTAGACTCTCTTGTAGCGCCGTTAAGCGTAGTGAATGCTCTCGTAGTGGCGCTTTGCATGAAGAGACAAAAAGAAGTTGTATCAACACTTGAGACGTTAGAGGAAATATGGGGAGAATATGAAGTGTACAGCAGAGATGAATTAGATCCTATGAAACGTTCGTTTTTCCCGGATGAAACGGCAGGAGGAAAAGATGAGTAAAGTGATAGTTGTCGGAGGCGGAGCCGCAGGAATGATGGCGGCTGTATTTGCCGCCGAAAACGGGCATCATGTTCAGATTTATGAGAAAAATGACAGATTGGGCAGGAAATTATTTATAACGGGAAAGGGACGCTGTAATATTACAAATGCATCGGATGTTGAAGAATTATTTCAGGCGGTAGTCAGTAACCCAAAGTTTTTATATAGTGCATTTTACAGTTTTACGAATGAACAGGTGATCGACTTTTTTGAAAATCTCGGTGTGAAGACGAAGGTTGAAAGAGGAAACAGAGTCTTTCCTGTTTCCGATCATTCGTCGGATATAATCGGGGCGCTTCAAAGAGAACTGCACCGTCTCGGCGTTCAGATATCTCTTTGTACGGAAGTGGAAAAAATATGTGTAGAAAACGAGAAAATAACAGGAATCATTATTTCTGATGATTCCCAAAAACAAAAGCAGCATTTTGTTGACGCAGATGCGGTGATCATAGCGACTGGAGGGATTTCTTATCCTGCTACAGGATCGACAGGAGACGGATACCGATTTGCAAAAACATGCGGGCATAAGGTTACCGAACTTTTTCCGGCTCTCGTTCCGATGGAAGTAAAAGAATGGTATGCAAAACAGCTTCAGGGTCTGTCGCTTCGGAACGTATGTATCCGTGTGACCGACGGAAAAAGGAAATTATATGAAGAATTCGGAGAGATGCTGTTTACCCATTATGGAGTGACAGGTCCGGTTATTTTAAGCGCTAGCAGTATTGTAGGAAAAAGGCTGAAAGAAAAAGAGCTGACTTTACATATCGACTTAAAACCGGCGCTTACAGAAGAACAACTCGACAAACGGATTCTCAGAGAGTTCGATGCGAATCATAACAAACAGTTTAAAAATGCAGTCGATAGTTTGTTTCCGGCAAAACTAAAACCTGTTATGACAGAACTTTCAGGTATTGCGGAAGAAAAGAAAGTAAATGAGATTACAAAAGAAGAAAGAATGCGGTTTGTACGTCTGATCAAAGATTTTAAAATGACGCTTACAAGTTTAAGAAGCTATAGCGAGGCGATCATTACAAAAGGCGGAGTAAGCGTAAAAGAGATCCATCCGGGAACAATGGAGTCAAAGTTTGTTAAAAATTTATATTTTTCGGGAGAAGTTTTGGATCTTGATGCTCTTACAGGAGGTTATAATCTTCAGATTGCATGGTCTACGGCATATCTTGCGGGAATGAATGCCGGAAGAGAAGAATAAAAGAAAAAGCAGTAAGAAAGGGGAAAGAAAATGGGATATAATGTGGCGGTGGACGGCCCGGCAGGAGCCGGAAAAAGTACGATAGCAAAACTGGTGGCGAAAGAAAAAGGATATATATATGTAGATACAGGAGCAATGTATAGAGGATTGGCGATCCATTTTCTGAAAAAAGGAATTTCGCCGGAAGACAAAGAGGCTGTTGCAAAAGCGTGCATAGATGCAGATGTAAGTATTGTGTACGAAAACGGAGTACAGCAGGTTTATTTAAACGGTGAAAATATTACAGGCATGCTTCGTACAGAAGAAGTTGGAAATATGGCGTCAAAAACGTCGGCTATCCCGGCGGTTAGGGAAAAGCTTTTAGAATTGCAGAAAACGCTGGCACGCGAAAAAGATGTGATCATGGACGGACGGGATATCGGAACAAATATTCTTCCGAATGCAGATGTGAAAATCTATCTGACTGCCAGCGTAGAAACAAGAGCAAAACGTAGATATGATGAGCTTGCGTCAAAAGGGGAATCATGTGACTTTGACGAGATTGCACGGGATATCAAGGAAAGAGATGAACGTGACATGACAAGAGAAATTGCACCGTTGAAAAAAGCAGAGGATGCGATCTTAGTAGACAGTTCGGATATGACGATTGATGAAGTGGTAAGTAAAATATGCAGCTTCTGTAATTAGTGAGAGGAAAATACAGTGAAAGTGATAAAAGCAAAGACTGCCGGATTTTGTTTCGGAGTAAAGCGGGCGGTTGACACGGTATATAAGCAGGTAGATACAAAGTGTGGACAGATTTATACGTATGGTCCGATTATCCACAATGAAGAAGTTATCAAAGATATGAGGGATAAAGGGGTTATCGTACTACGTTCTGAAGAAGATTTGGATATGATCAGTCAAGGTACGGTCATTATCCGGTCTCACGGAGTGGAAAAACGCATTTATGAAAAGATCGAACAAAAAGGTCTTAGAATTGTAGATGCTACCTGCCCATTTGTGAAAAAGATTCATAATATTGTATCTGAAAAGAGCGGAGAGGGATTTCATATTATTATAATCGGAAACCCGGAACATCCTGAAGTTGTAGGGATAAAAGGATGGGCGAAAGACAATGTAACCGTCATACAAAGTGCGGAAGATGCGGAATGTTTTACAGCTGATCGAAAAGAGAAAATCTGCATTGTTTCCCAGACGACATTTAATTACAATAAATTTAAAGATTTAGTTGAAATTATAATGAAAAAGAGTTATGATGTAAGTGTTTTAAATACAATCTGTAATGCTACAAAAGAGCGTCAGACTGAAGCTGAAAGCATTGCAGAGTCGGTGGATGCTATGATCGTTATTGGAGATAAACATAGTTCCAATACTCAGAAATTAGTTGAGATCTGCCGCAAAGCATGTGACAATACGTACTATATACAGACACTTGACGATTTGGATTTGAATCAATTAGGGTCAGTGGAAACAGTAGGTATTACAGCAGGG
>ERZ791741.3302-NODE-3302-length-10170-cov-3.266831_pt1 | contig 10170 bp, 9 predicted proteins | sample MGYA00510040_ERZ791741 | MGnify/ENA primary metagenome ERZ791741 (study PRJEB30046, sample SAMN00791960) | human gut metagenome | study: EMG produced TPA metagenomics assembly of the A metagenome-wide association study of gut microbiota in type 2... | reverse complement strand
TCAATACAGCTCGCTTCTTGCTTCAAAGTGTGAGGATTAACAAAATATAACGGTATGACGCTGTTTTCGGAAAATGCAAAGATGTTATTTTGTATTTTTCGAGATGGCGTTTTTTTGTTGAGTGGGGGCTATTTTATTTGATGAAAGCATGGGCTTGTTGCTTCGATTGGCGAACGCTGTTCGCCCCTACAGAAAAGGCGTGGTAGCAGGCGTAAAAAGTGTGGGTGCAGATAAAAATATAAGGGAAGTCAAGATTGAATGTAAAGCTGTTTTTATAAATTATACAGGGGGATTGTATGAGTATTTTTGAGCTTTTTCTTACTGCGTGTGGACTTTCTATGGACGCTTTTGCGGTATCGGTGACTAATGGGCTTTGTGTCAGAAAGGGGAGAGTCAGGGGAGCATTGATGTGCGGTATCATATTCGGGCTTTTTCAGGGGATAATGCCTGGGATCGGCTATGCGCTGGGCATGAATTTTGCGGAGTACATAGAGAGGTTCGACCACTGGATAGCTTTGATACTGCTTGGGTTCATAGGGCTGAACATGATATGCGGTTCGGGGGAAGATGAGATCCAGACAGGGGGCAGGCTCACTTTCGGGGCGGTGCTTGTGCAGGGATTTGCCACCTCTGTGGACGCACTGGCTGTGGGCATAAGCTTTGCGGCACTTGGTGTGGGCATAGTCAGGTCGGCAGCGTTTATATGTGTTGTTACGGCGGCCTTGTCGTTTTGTGGGTTTATGCTTGGTAACAAATTCAGCGGAAAACTCAAAAGCAAGGCAAGGATAGTTGGGGGAGTTATTTTAATATGTATAGGGCTTAAAATATTCGCTGAACAGACTATATTTGCTTAAAACAATTCTCTTATTCACACAAATATGTATCACATAGATATCTTTGTGAATTTTAATTTAACAATTACAGGCGTGTATGTTCATAAACAAGCCACAATATCAGTGTATAATAAATCTCGTGATTTTTAGACAAGTGTATAAATTTGCGATTGATGTACAAAGTTATGATATGTGTATAAACTTGCGATAAGTGTAAAAATTAGTGCATGGTGACCGACAAGTTTATGGAAAGTCGGAGGGAGGAAAGGCTTTTTTTATAGCTGATTTTATGAAAAAGCTATTTATTTTTGATCTGGACGGAACGCTTGTAAATTCTATTTATGATCTTGGGGACGCCATGAACGCGGTACTTGAGAGATATGGGTTTCCTGTGTTTGATTATGATACCTACAAGCATTTAGTGGGAAATGGTACTTTGAAGCTTGTTGAGCGGGCTTTGCCTGAGAAGCTGAGAAGTGAGGAGAACATCAAAAAGTATCATGCTGAGTTCTCTGAGGAATACAACAAGAGATGTGTGAACAAGACCAAGCCTTATGAGCATATCTGCGAGGTACTTGACACGCTTCGCAATGAGGGCATTATGACGGCGGTGGCTTCAAACAAGCCTGACGGCTTTGTGAACTACATTGTAAAGAATATTTTCGGTGAGAAAGATTTTGACCTGATCGAGGGCAAAAAGGACGGTGTTCCGACAAAGCCTGCGCCTGAGATAATATACAATATTCTTGGCACGCTTGGGGTCAAGGCTGAAGAAGCTGTGCTTATCGGAGATTCTGATGTGGACGTTATGACGGCAAAAAATGCGGGTCTTGACTGCATTGGCTGTGAATGGGGCTTCAGGGGCAGAGAAGAACTTGAAAATGCAGGTGCGAAGTATATTGCGGAAGTTCCGCAGGACATAGTGAGCATTTGTCATGAGATAAACAGGATATAATTAAAACGGAGGATTTCATATATGAGTTTTGTAATGGCTGATTTTTACAAGAGGTTTGTTGACGAGGAGCTTGACAGCGAGGGCAGACTTAAAAGCTTTAAGCTTGACCTGCCTGAGAACTTCAACTTCTCATATGACGTTATAGACGAGCTGGCTAAGAACGTGCCTGATAAGGTGGCTATGCAGTGGGTCAACGAGGAGGGTGAGGAGCATATCTTCACTTACAAGGATCTTTCTGAAAAGAGCAGTCAGGTGGCTAACATGATGCTGGCACACGGAGTTAAGAAGGGCGATTTTGTTATGGCTGTTCTTAAGCGTCATTATGAGTTCTGGTTCCTTGCTTACGGTCTTATGAAGATAGGCGCTATCCTTGTGCCTGCAACTTGTCAGCTCAAGAAAAAAGACTATGTTTACCGCTTTGACGCTGCTTCTATCTCTTATATCGTGGCAACTGCGGAGGACGATGTTCCTAATCAGGTGGACAGAGCTCTTGAACAGTACAGCGGCATGAAGGAGAAGTTTATCACTCACGGTGCTAAAGAGGGTTGGATAGATTTTCTCAGCGAAATGGACAAGTATCCAAAGACTTTTGAGAGGATCGAAACACACGTTACTGAGTCAATGCTAATGTATTTCAGCTCCGGTACTACCGGTTATCCTAAAATGGTACTGCACAAGTATTCACTGGCTGCGGCACACATTATCACTGCTAAGCACTGGCATCATCTTGACGAGAACTCACTGCACCTTACTGTTTCTGAGACAGGCTGGGCAAAGTGTGCATGGGGCAAGATGTTTGGTCAGTTTATCTGCGGTGCAACAACTTTTGTATATGACTTCGACAGATTTATTCCTGCAAACGTGCTGAAAGTAATTCAGGATTACAAGCTGACTTCTTTCTGCGCACCTCCGACAATGTACAGATTTTTCATCAAGGAGGGCCTTGAGAACTATGACCTTTCTTCACTGAAATACAGCTGTATCGCAGGTGAGGCTCTTAACCCTGAAGTATTCAACAAGTGGTATGAGTACACAGGTCTTAAGCTTATGGAGGGCTTCGGTCAGACAGAGGGCGCTGTGCTTGTGGGCAATCTTTACGGCATGGAGCCTAAGCCGGGCTCGATGGGTAAGCCTACACCGCTTTACAATATCGGTATAGTTGACAACGATGGCAAGCCTGTTAAGGTAGGCGAGACAGGTGAGATCGTTGTTTACGCTAAGAGGGGCGAAAACCCTGCGCTGTTCAAGGAGTATTACAGAAACCCTGAGGCAACGGACAACGCTTGGAGATTTGGTATGTATCACACAGGTGACACTGCTTACATGGACGATGACGGCTACTACTGGTATGTTGGAAGAACGGACGACCTTATCAAGGCTTCGGGTTATCGTATAGGACCTTTCGAGATAGAGAGTATTCTTATGGAGCACCCTTCTGTACTTGAGTGCGCTATCACGGCGGCTGATGACGCTATCAGAGGCAAGGTAGTTAAGGCTACTATCGTGCTTGCAAAGGGCTACACTGCTTCTCCTGAGCTTGCCAAGGAGCTTCAGAACTATGTTAAGCAATCAACTGCGCCTTACAAGTATCCTAGAATAGTTGAGTTCGTGGACGAGCTGCCTAAGACTATCAGCGGTAAGATACGCCGTGTTGAGATAAGAGAGAATGACAGCAAGAAGAATAAGTAAGATATACAAGGCACGTTTCCGTGAGGGGACGTGTCTTTTTTATGGAAAAAGAGTTGACAAATATTTGGCTTTATGGTATTATATAATATTACCATGACATATGGGGAATTATAGATAATTGGGAGAGGTGCTTTTTATGAAGAATGGTATGAAGAAAACGGCGGCTGTTGTTATGGCGGCAATGCTTATGGGCACGGGGGCTGTTGTACCTGCGGCGGAGGATATGGGGATATTCTCACAGACGGCTATCGTTGCGGAAGCGGCGAGTGTTGGCAAGGTAACGGGGCTTAAATCTAAGACGCTTTCAAACAGTGAGATACAGCTCAACTGGAGCAAGGTAAAGGGTGCGAGCGGTTACACTGTTTATATGCGAAAAAACGGCAAGTACAACAAGCTTGGGGATTGCAAGGGTACGAGCTACACAGTTAAGAAGCTGCCTAATGCAACGAGAGAAAATTTTAAAGTAAGGGCATACAAGACTGTAAAGGGCAAGAAAGTTTACGGAGAATATTCCGCAAACTGGAACACGGCGACCAATCCGCAGGCTTGCAAGGGGCTAAAGGTAAACAGTGTTGGCACTGACAGCGTTAAGCTTTCTTGGACGAAGATAGGCTGTACAAATTACCGCATTTATCAGAACATAAAAGGCAAATGGAAAGAGATAGGCAAGACCACAGGGACAAGCTACACTGTGAAGAAGCTTGCGCCTGCGACAAAGTATCAGTTCAAGATAAGGGCTTGCAAGCAGGACGACAAAAAGACAAGCAATAATCACTATGGCAAGTATTCGGGGGTCGTGACGGCGACAACTAAGAAAAGTGATAAGATAACACAGGCAGATATTGATGCTATGCAAAAGGAATTGCAGGAATATTCAAACAGTAAAGCTGAATATGTAAATACTCATTACACAGAATTTTGGACATATGGAGAGGAATATAATACTCTTGATGAATACTATCAGCTTTGTATCAATGAGTCCTCGCCTGATACGTCAAGTTATGATGATGTATATACTATACCTTTTACAGAGAAAAATATAGACAATATAACTCGAATGTTCAAGGAACAACTGAAATATGAATACGAAAAGAGAGAAAAAGCCTATTACGTTGTTTATGTGGAAGTTTGTCCTAACGGACATAGAATTAACCCAAAACCTTGTTGGGCTATCTATTTCTTATACTAAACAGAACGGATAACACTATAAGTGTAAAATGTATTGACTTTTGTACACTGTGGGTATATAATAAAACTGAAAATAGATAAGAAAATGTACAATGCTCTTATGGGTGTTGTGCATTTTTTGTATCATATGGTTATCCTAATTGAGAGGTGAATGTTTTGCAGGCGGTTTATGAATATCCTCCGAAGCTGTCAAGGGCGGAGAGGCAGGTCAAGGCGGCGCATGATATTGAAGAACACAGGAAAATGCAGAGGAATATGTATAAGAATATCCTGCTTGGGGTCGTTATCATCATAATTGGTGCGGTGTTTGCAAGTGCGGTCTTTGCAAAGGTTCTGCTTATACTGCTGGGGGCTTGCAATTGTTCTGTGGGCGGGCTTATGTACTGGTATTACTCGCTTTCACGGGACGCTGATGTTTACACGAGGATATATGAGGATCACATTGAACACTCTCAACGCATGGGGCTTTCTAAAAGCTATCTGCACATATGCCTTTACTATGAGGAGGTAGAGAAGTCTTATCAGACAAACAAGGGAAGACTCGTTTGCGTGCTGAAAAATGTGGAGAAGTCAAGCTTTGTGGTAAAGGACAAAGAGGGCAGGGAGAAAGCTTTTGTACCTGAGGACGGTATGATAGCTCTGAGCTTTCAGGACACTAAGGGCAAGCTTGTGCTTATCAATGACTTTTATGAGAAGATAGGTTATCCACACAAGGAATACAACAAGATAGAGGACGAGGAGGACGATTATTACTCCGAGGAGGATATGAAGTGGGACAGGCTTCATAAGCATGGGCTGTAGTTGTAAACTTTTTGTTAAGCCCTTGAAATGTGAGGCGGAATGTGATAACATATTATTGTATCAATACACTTAAAACACTATGACCGAGAGAGTAGTTTTGCTAAGGGTCTTCAGAGAGAAGCTGCGGCGTGTGTGCGTTTTCTGAAAGCGGCTTTATATCCTGACAAAATGAAGTTCACTTGCGAGTGGTCATGCCGAATGAGAGATAGTCTTTAGTAAGCGTGAACGTCTGTCTGCGTTAAGGACGGGAGAGTGTTGGCTCTTTACTGATAGGTGGTATAAACAAGAATTTCAAAGTCTTGTCCTGTTTAGTCGGGGCAGGGCTTATTTTTATAGGAGGATAAGTAATGAAAGAACAGTTGAAAAGCATTGACGAGCGTGCGAAAGAAGAACTTTCACATATTGATGACGCCAAGCTGTTGGAAGATTTCAGAGTAAGATTTCTTGGCAAAAAGGGAGAGATAACTTCCATACTTAAGCAAATGGGCAAGCTTTCCGCAGAGGAAAGACCTGTTATCGGTCAGCTTGCAAACAAGGTAAGAGCTGATATCGAGAATGCTCTCAACAAGCGTAAGGAAGAGCTTAAGAGCAAAATGGAGCAGGTAAGGCTTACAGAGGAAGCTATAGACGTTACGCTTCCGGGCAAGAAAACAAGAATAGGCAGACCTCACCCTCTGAACGCTACTCTTGAAGAGGTAGAGGAAGTGTTCCTTGGCATGGGCTTTGATATCGTTGACGGTCCAGAGGTAGAAACAGACCACTACTGCTTTGAGGCACTGAATATGCCTAAATCTCACCCTGCAAGAGATACGCAGGATACATTCTACATCAATGAGAACGTTGTTCTTAGAACACAGACTTCTTCTGTTCAGATAAGAACAATGGAAAAGAGAAAGCCGCCTATCAGAATCATTTCACCGGGCAGAGTTTACCGTTCTGACACAGTAGACGCTACACATTCACCGCTGTTCCACCAGATAGAGGGTCTTGTTATTGACAAGGGAATAACTATGGCTGACCTTAAGGGTACGCTGGAGCTTCTTATGAAGCGTCTTTACGGCGAGGACACTCAGATAAGACTTCGTCCGCACCATTTTCCATACACAGAGCCTTCTGCTGAAGTTGACCTTATGTGCTTCAACTGCCATGGCAAGGGCTGTTCAATGTGCAAGCAGGAGGGCTGGGTAGAGCTTCTCGGCGCAGGTATGGTACATCCTAAGGTACTTGAGGGCTGTGGCATTGACCCTGAGGTTTACAGCGGATTTGCATTTGGTATCGGTCTTGAAAGAATAACAATGGGCAGATACAACATCAATGATATGCGTCTGCTTTATGAGAACGATATGAGATTTTTAGAGCAGTTCTGATGAATGAAGTTATGAGCCAAAGCAGGCTTTACAGAAAGCTTGTGCCGTCAAAGGCTAAGCTTGTAACGTCGGCGGCTATCAGCACACTTATGGCGCTGATAGTAGGCGTTGGCGGTGGGTTATCGGTCATGCTTGTAAAAGAACAGCAGAGTGCATGGGATATGCTCATGCTATGTGGGTTTCTGGTGATTTTTCTGGGTATCCTGCTTTTTATCGGAATAAGAGGATTTAAAAGGCAGGTAAAGCAATACAGAGGGAACCTTGCAAGGCTGGAGCAATTTGACGCTCAGGATATGCTGGCTTTGGAAAGCGAGATAGAGGGAAGCGAGTTCAAATACAAGACCTTTTATCTACTTGACAGATATATGTATGTGCCTAAGGCTAAACTGCTTATAAAATATACGGATATTAGAGAGTTCAAGACCATAGTTCACAGCACAAATGGTGTCAATGACAGCATGAAAGCTGAGATAACTGATAATTTCGGGATAAAATATACTGTGAACATAAAGCGGTGGAAGGATTTCTATATTTATAGACCGCTGTTTTTAAAGGACTTGGACGAGAAGATACAAAACTGCGGTAAATGATAAGATTACGGAGGAATAATAAATGGATTTGTCAATGAAATGGCTTGCAGACTATGTAGACTGCGATATGCCGATAAAGGATTTTGTTTCCGCTCTGACGCTTTCAGGCTCAAAGGTAGAGTGCTTTGAGCAGGAGGGCAAGGATATTTCTAACGTTGTTGTGGGCAAGGTAGTTTCTATGGAGCGTCACCCTGATTCTGACCATATGTTTATCACTCAGGTAGATGTTGGAGAGGACGAGCCTGTTCAGATAGTTACTGGCGCTCAGAACGTTCATGAGGGCGATTTTGTGCCAGTTGCAAAGCACAAGTCATCTGTACTTCATGAGGGTAAGCAGGTGAAGATAACAAAGGGCAAGCTGAGAGGCGTTGCGTCAAATGGTATGCTTTGCTCTCTGGGCGAGCTTGGACTTTCTGTTCACGATTTCCCATATGCTATCGAGGACGGAATCTTTATTCTTGGCGATGACTGCGACAAGACAGTAGGCAAGGATATACATGAGGCTATTGGATACAATGACACAACTGTTGAGTTTGAGATAACTTCAAACAGACCTGACTGCCTTTCTGTTATCGGTCTTGCAAGAGAAACTGCGGCTACTTTCGGCACTGAGCTGAAGGTCAAGAAGCCTGAGTTCAAGGGCATTGACGGGGATATCAACGATATGCTCAAGGTAAAGATACACAACACTGACCTTTGCAAGAGATACATGGCCGGTATCGTTAAGAACGTAAAGATAGGTCCGTCACCTCGTTGGATGAGAGAAAGACTGAGAGGCTGCGGTGTTAGACCTATCAACAACTTTGTTGATATCACAAACTATGTTATGCTTGAATACGGCAGACCGATGCACGCTTTTGATTTGAGATATGTCAAGGACGCATCTATCAACATCAGAAACGCTAAGGCAGGAGAAACTATCACAACTCTTGACGGAGAAGTAAGAGAGCTTTCAGAAGAGATGCTTGTCATTGCTGACGCTGAAAAGCCGGTTGCAGTTGCAGGCGTTATGGGTGGCGAATACAGCGGCATCATGGACGATACAACTACTGTTGTATTTGAGTCTGCTTGCTTTGACGGCGCAAGCGTAAGAACAACAGCCAAGAAGCTTGGCATGAGAACTGACGCTTCTGCAAGATATGAAAAGGGTCTTGACCCACATGAGTGCTATGAGGCTCTTATGAGAGCTTTCCAGCTTGTTGAAGAGCTTGGTGCAGGTGAGGTCGTAAAGACTTACATTGATGAGAACTATGAGGACGAGACACCTAAGACGGTTGATTTTGACCCTGAGTGGATAAATAAGTTCCTTGGTACTGAAATACCTGAGAGCGACATGGTTGAATATCTCACAAGGCTTGGCTTTGAGATAAAGGACGGCAAGGTAGTTTCGCCATGGTACAGAGTGGACATTGCCTGCAAGGCTGACGTGGCAGAGGAAGTTGCTAGACTTTACGGCTACAACAAGATTCCAAACACTATCGTAAGAGGTGTTGCTCAGGCTAAGCTTACCGAGGCGCAGAAGTTTGACAGACATATACAGAGATCTATGCTCGCTATGGGTCTTAACGAGATATCTACATTCTCATTCATTTCGCCTAAGTATTTTGACAAGATAAATCTTCCTGCTGACTCAAAACTGAGAAAGACAGTTGTTATCACAAACCCTCTTGGCGAGGACACTAGCGTTATGAGAACGACTATCATTCCGTCTGTATGTGAAGTGCTTGCAAGAAACTACAGCTACCGCAACCCTGAGTGCTATATCTTCGAGAGAGGAAACGAGTATATACCTGTTGAGGGAGAGGTGCTTCCTAACGAGCCTGAAAGACTTGGTTTTGGTTTCTATGACACTGAGACGAAGGCTGATTTCTATGACATCAAGGGCGTTGTTGAGGGACTGCTTTCAAAGCTTGGCGCACAGAAAGTTGAATTTGAAAAGGCTACTGCTGAATGTAGCTTTGACGAGTTCTACGCTTTCCACCCGGGAAGAGTTGCTGTCGTTAAAGTAAATGGTGAGGAGATCGGCATTTTTGGCGAGCTTCACCCGAGAGTTCTGGAAAACTACGGCATTGACGCAAGAGCTTATGTGGGCAAAATAAATGTTCCTGAGCTTATGGCAAGCTGTGTTGCTCAGAAGACATATAAGCCGCTGCCTAAGTATCCTGCTACAACAAGAGATCTGTCTATCGTTTGTGATGACGATATCCCTGCGGCTCTTCTGGAAAAGACTATAAGCAAGGCTGTTGGCTCGATACTTGAAAAGGTAACGCTTTTTGACGTTTACAAGGGCGAGCAGATCGAAAAGGGCAAGAAGTCTGTTTCATACTCCATTTCAATGCGTTCACATGACGGCACGCTTACTGACGAGCAGGCTGACAAGGCTATGAAGAAAGTTCTTGAAGCTCTCAAGGCTATCGGTGCTGAACTCAGAATGTAAAAAATATAGTGCTTGATTTGTATAATGTGCATAAATTTTGCTTTTGGACTTGTTATTTTGAAACAAATGGAGTATAATAATATCAGGCGTATTGCTGATATTAATACATTGCAGAGGGGCTGAGCATAATGCACGAACAAACTATGGAATTTTCAGTACAGCACGACAAGGAGGCTGAGCTGAAAAAGACACTTACAATTATATATGACGCTCTGAAAGAGAAGGGCTATAATCCTATTAATCAGATCGTAGGTTATATTCTTTCTGAGGACCCGACCTACATAACGACATACAATAATGCCAGAAGTCT
>ERZ791741.3300-NODE-3300-length-10182-cov-8.820776_pt1 | contig 10182 bp, 9 predicted proteins | sample MGYA00510040_ERZ791741 | MGnify/ENA primary metagenome ERZ791741 (study PRJEB30046, sample SAMN00791960) | human gut metagenome | study: EMG produced TPA metagenomics assembly of the A metagenome-wide association study of gut microbiota in type 2... | reverse complement strand
ATGCCGAGAAGTATCAGGCACTGCTGGCAAACGAGACCCGTTACAGCCGCCTGACCCGTGCATTCCCCGAGCGTGCAAAGGCTCTGTTCGCACGCAACGAGCAGGTTGCAAACGATCGTTACGAGCACCTGACCCGTCTGGTCGAGCTGTACAAGTAATCCTGTTCTCTGAACAATGGCTGGCAATGGCCGCAGCGGCACCCTAGTCCGCAAGGCGGCTGCTCCGCACTGGCGATTACTGCGCAACGCAGCAGTGCGAAACTGCGGCCCCGCCGCCCTGAACAGAGCATGATGAACGTGCAAACGAGCATTTGTGCAAACTTCTGATTTCATTCCCTCGCCCGCCGCGGCCCGCGAACCGCGCCGGGCAGGGTGTTTGAAATACCAAAGCGCCCGCGAGGGTCCTTGAAAGCACACCCCGCGTGTGTCAGGAGCATAAGGTCTGGCAACAGATACCTTGCTCCGCCTGCTGCATAAGACCTGCCCTGCAGGGATCTTGCCGCAGTCAAAAACGAATCCGTTTTTAGCGCCCCGCTCACTTTACAGTGAACGGGGCGTATTTTTTTTGTAAGGAAACAGAAACCGCTGTACGGAATGTTCCATACAGCGGTTCTCTCATCCATATACTATTTTGCGGGAGCAGGAATGAATTCAATTTTGACCTGCATTCCCATACCGGCGGCAAGGCGTTGCAGCGTCCGCAGAGAAGGATTTGCGTTGCCGTTTTCCAGCTTGCTGATGTCTGCCTGAGCAATGCCGGTACGCTCCGAGAGCTCCTTCTGGGTCAGGCCGCTTACCTTCCGGGCATCGATCATTGCCTGTACCAGCGAAAGCTCTGGCTGAAGTGCCTCCCACTCCGCTTTGAATTCAGGGTCTTCCAGTTGTTTGTTGAGAAAATTCCGAAAGTCACTCACGATATCTTCTCCTTTCGTTCAAGATAGTCTGCACGATATTTCTTGGCCAGGGCAATTTCCTCTGGTGGTGTTTTTTGCGTTTTCTTGATAAAGCCGTTGGTCAGAACAATGCGCTTTCCAATGTAAAAGAAATACAGAACACGTGTGATATTGCTGCTCTGCTTAGCACGGATCTCAAAAATCCCGTCCCCAATAAATTTGGAGTAGGGCTCCCGCAGCTGTGGTCCGTTGGCTTCCAGCAGTGCGACAGCACCCAATACCTTTGCACGCATTTTGGTGTCAAGGGATTCCAGAAAATCATCTACCGGACAGTCGCCATTCTCCTTATGATAGAAGTCTACATCGTAACATTCCAAGCGGCAGCCCTCCTCTATGGGATATATCCTATTTCTATAATATATGATATATCCCATTTTGTCAAGGGTGCGATAAAAATATCTTCTCGCTATTTTACAATTTCTTCATAGGATTTTCATGCAAACCCGTGCTTTTGGTGCTATACTACTGACATAAGGAACCGGGGCCGCAACCGATTCCTTGTACATGATTCCTCCTCACACCAAGGCAATATCCAAACAGAAAGCCCCTTTCAGTGGTCCGCAAGCACTGGAAGGGGCTTTCTGCGTGTTTTGGCGGAAATTCCCGCCTGATTCGGTGCATTTAGGGTTGACCGACCTTTTGGCCGGCGCTATAATAAAAAGTGGAAAAGATCCTTAGGAGGTGAACGCAGGACAATGGACCCGGATCATAGTCGAAGATGCGGTTTTGGTGCGATAGGACGGGACATGGAGCAGGCTGCGTTCGCCTTTTTTGCCCGGTAAGAGGTGCTGTTCGGGCACTTCTCAGCGGGGAGAAAGGGCGCGGCTTTGTGCGCGTGGAAGCCTTGGCAAGGGGTGGATGCGGGCCGTTGGCGGCGCTTTTTGTTTTGCCCTGTACCAACCGCCGGAATACGGTAGGAGGTACGCAAAATGGAAATGGAAGAAAAGAAAAACGAACTGACCGAGGCCGCCCTGCCTGTGCAGGAGCTGCCTGCTGATATCCCGGACGAGGTGCGCCAGAAGCTGGTCAGAGATCTGAACGAGGAAGCCACAGAGGACCTGAAGCAGGACATCCGGGAGGCCGAGAAAGAGGAAGCCCGGGACGAGGAGGTCAAGGCTGACCCCGAGATGCTGACTAAGAGCCGCCTGCTCAAGATGCTGGTAAAAAAGCAGTACGTCAAGCTGCGTGAGGTCACCGAGGAGGAGCAGCCCGCCGACCTGGCAGAGCTGCTGGAGGAGCTGGACGAGAACAACCGTCTGGTGGTGTTCCGCCTGCTGAAAAAGGAAGTGGCCACCGAGGCCTTCGCCTATATGTCCGATGAAGCCCGGGATGACCTGGTCAACGCCTTCTCCGACGTGGAGCTGGTCAGCGCCATTGAGGAGATGAGCCTGGACGATGCTGCCGACCTGCTGGAGGATATGCCCGCAGGCGTGGTCAAGCGGGTGCTGGAGAAATCCTCCAAGCAGACCCGCGAGAGCCTGAACAAGCTGCTGAATTACCCCGAGAGCTCGGCCGGCAGCTTGATGACCCCTGAATATGTCCGGCTGAAAAAAGAGATGAATGTCCGGCAGGCGCTGGATGCCATCCGGCGGCAGGGCGAGAACGCCGAGACCGTCTATATCAACTATGTTGTGGAGCGCAACCGCCTGAAGGGTGTTGTCTCTGCCCGTGACCTGCTGCTGGCAGACCCTGATACCCCGCTGGTCGATATCATGGACGACAACGTGGTCACCGTGAAGGTCACCGATGACCAGGAGTTCGTGGCCCGTGAGATGCAGCGCTACGACTTTACCGCAATGCCCGTTGTGGACAACGAGGGTATGTTTGTGGGCATTATCACCATCGACGATGCAATCGATGTTCTGACCGATGAGAGCACCGAGGATATGCAGAAGATGGCCGCCATTCTGCCCGCGGATGAGGCCACGACTTATTTTGGCACCAGTGTCTGGACCCACGCCAAGCAGCGCATCCCCTGGCTGCTGATCCTGATGCTGTCGGCCACCTTCACCGGCATGGTCACCACCCATTACGAGGAAGCCTTTGTGAGCCTGCCCCTGCTGGTCTCCTTCATGCCCATGCTGATGGATACCGCCGGCAACTGCGGCAACCAGATCAGCACCCTGATGGTGCGCGGTCTGGCGCTGGGCGAGGTGGAACCCGCCGATTTCCTCAAGGTGTTGGCCAAGGAACTCCGCGTTTCCGCGATCGTGGGTGCGGTGCTGGGCGTGGTGAACGGTCTGCGCATCTACTTGATGTACACCTTCATCTTTGCCGGTCAGTATGACAATGTGATGGGCTACGCCATTGTCGTCAGCGTGTCGCTGTTCTTCAGCGTCATCCTGGCAAAGCTGGTGGGCGGTATGCTGCCCCTTGCCGCCAAGAAGCTGGGTGCAGACCCGGCCATCATGGCGACCCCCTTCATCACCACCATCGTGGATGCCTGCAGCTTGATCCTGTACTTCCAGATCGCACAGGTCGTGTTCCGGAATATGATGTAACTTGTGTAGAAAAGCGCTCGCAGCTGAAAGGCCGCGGGCGCTTTTTTAGTTGCAGAACCTCCGTCAATGGAGGCTATCATTGTGGTTTCCTGGTAGGGCAAGCACGCTTCTTGGCTCCCCTATTAGGGGAGCTGTCGCCGTAGGCGACTGAGAGGTTTGTTGAAAACTCAGGTTTTCCCGCTGTTTTCCACAGGTCGATTTTTGTAGAAAATGGGTGTGGAAAACTACCGTCTCCTTCATTCCAACGGGGAAAAATTCAACGGATGGATTTTCTGCCTGCTGTAAAAAGTAAATTTTCGGGTTTGACTTTCTTTCAGAAAAAAGGTGCAAAGGCCCATAATTCCCCTGATTTTCGCAAAGATCCGCGTGGTACAATACACCATGTATAAACCGCTTCACAGGAAAATGTGGAAAACTCAGTGGAAAAAGTGGAAAATATCGTGGGAAAACCGGGCCTTTTTTCACAATTCCGGTGGAAAACCCAGTGGAAAGAGTGGATAAGTCCATCTGAACACACCAAAAGTGGATACAACCTGCTGTTTTAGCACTCGGATGAACAGACAGCCAGATCCCTTTGTTCACACCCTTCGCCTTGAATGGCCCTGCCAATCATGGTACAATGAAAAAAGAGAGCGTTCCCGGCCAACGGGGCGCAAATTTTACGAATAACGGAGGCTTCTGCCTATGAACTGGATCACCAAACTGGAACGGAAATACGGCCGGTTCTGCATTCCCAACCTCATCAACATCCTCATCGGCGGCCAGATCCTGGTCTACGCCATTGAACTGTTCGTCAACCAGTATATTTCCTTTTATCTCTCCCTGAGCCGCAGTGCCCTGTTCGCCGGGCAGATCTGGCGGCTGTTCACCTTTGTGCTGGTGCCTTTTTCGGGCGGCGGGCCGCTCAGCGTGGTGCTGGGCATCTATTTTACCTGGTTCGTCGGCAGTGCGCTGGAACGGGAGTGGGGCGATTTCCGCTTCAACCTTTATGTCCTGCTGGGGATGGCAGGCGCGTGGCTGGCCTGCCTGCTGACAGGCTCTGCCGATACCTACTGTCTGTCCCTCTCCCTCCTGCTGGCCTTTGCCATGCTTTATCCGGAGCTGCAGGTGCTGCTCTTCTTCGTCATCCCCCTCAAGGTGAAATATTTCGGCATCTTTGCCGCCGCCCTGTGGGTGTTCAGCTTCCTGAGCATGGGGATGCTGGGCAAGCTGAACTATCTGCTCTGTATGCTGGGCTTCCTTCTGTTCTTCGGGCCGCAGGCCTGGCATAACATCCGCGCTTGGGTGCGCCGGGAGCAGTGGAAGAGGAAAAATCGGAGATGATGATTGATCGTCTGGAAGGCAATTCGGAATTAAAGACCAGCGTCCGGCTGATGCTGGGGGGCCGCCGCATGACCCACAGTGTTCTGCTGGTGGGCGAAGAGGGGCTGGGAACCGGGTTTGCGGCCCGCTGTGTGGCGGCGGATTACCTTTACCCCAACGGCGGCGCGCCCGCCGAAGCCCTGCTCCGGGGCGAGTGCTGCCGTGCCGTGGCAAAGGCCGGTAAGCGCGACAGCGGCCAGATCGAGACCGGCATCGTCCGGGAAGCCATCTCCGTGACCGGTATGGGCAGCGGCGGGCGGTATCTGGTCGGTCAGGTCACGGCCATGCGCAGCGAGATCTTCAACACCAGCCTTTCGGCAGAGGGGCGCGCAGTGCTGCTCTACCATGTGGAGCGGATGAACGAGGAATCGGCCAACGCCCTGCTGAAGGTCATGGAGGAGCCGCCCGAAGGCGTGCTTTTTCTGTTGACGGCGGATTCGCTGGCGGGCGTTCTGCCCACCATCCGGAGCCGCTGCATCAGCTTTGCAGTGGCTCCGGTCTCCCCCGCCGATTGTGCCCGCTACTGCACCGCACAGGGGGTGGACAGCAAGGATGCCGCCCTGTACAGTGAGCTGTTCGATGGCCACATCGGCACAGTGCTGGATGCGGCCCGGGATGAGGCCCGCCGGGCGCAGGTGGACAAGGCGCTTGCCCTTGCCAAAGCAGCGGCCGCGCAGGACAGCTATGCCGCCGCTGTTCTGCTGGCGGCCTACGAAAAGGATAAGGTGGGGGCCGCCGCTCTGCTGGCTGATTTCCGGGCCGTAGCGGCCGCCGGACTGCGCGGCAGCCCCCGTGCCCCGGTGCAGGGCGATGCCGCCCGCAAGGCCCTTGCAGCCGCCGATGCGGCGATCCAGCGGCTGGGCGCACAGGTGAACCCCAAGATCACCTTGAGTGTGCTGGCTGCAAGATTCCGGGGGCTGTAACCTCTCAGGCGCTTCGCTACTACCTGTCCTGCTGGCATAAAGTTATCCTGCGGTAGAAGAATGTTTTAGAGCCGTAGGCGATTTTAGCGAAAAATGAATCTTCTGCCAAGGGCTCCCCTATTAGGGAGCTGCCGAGCGTTAGCGACGGCTGAGAGGTTTAGCTGGGTTTTGCCCAAAACAAAAAGCTCCCCCTTCGGGGGAGCTGTCGAGCGTTAGCGAGACTGAGAGGGTGAGATCATCTTCTCCGTGCTTTTCTGCGCCGGCCCAGATTCAGCGAGCCGCCCCCGGCAACAAGGGTGAAAAAGCTGAGAACAGCCAGAAGAACGATGAGGGCCGCCATCAGGAGAAACGTGGACTGAAGGTCGGTGCGAAAGTCGGAGACATATTCCTGATGGGTCACAAGGTCTACCGTGCCCACCTCATAGCCGTCCAGATAAACGGTGGCCGTGCCAAGGACAGCCCCATCCTTGACGGTGGCGGAGATATTCTCCTGAAGGTCATAGGTGAAGGTCACCTTGTCGTCCGCATGGCCGTAGCCGCTGACCGGCGCGGCAGCGTAAAGCTCCACTTCCTCATAGGAGCGGCACTTCTTCAGGGGGGCGGTGGTCAGCGGGGTCTCGGTGTCCACCAGCTCCCGGTCAGAAAAGCTTGCAAAGGCCCAGTCCAGGATCTCGGAGGCCTCCCTGTAAATGTTGTCGAGGTCAGAACCCAGCACCACCAGCCCGTAGGTGTGGCCGTCCTTCTGGGCAAAGGTCACATAGCACCGGCCCGCCAGGGTGGTAAAACCGGTCTTCATGCCCCGGATGTAATCCCGGTAGTAGGGGTACTCCGGGTTGAGCATCAGGTTGGTGGAGGTGATGGTGCGCTCGTTCTGGTGCAGATTGGTGGCAGGCAGAGTATAGCTCAGGGTGTTTGCCACCTGCATATAGGTCTCATTCTCGGCGCAGGCCTTGGCAATCAGGGCCAGATCGTGGGCCGAAGAGACGTTGCCGTAATCATACAGGCCGTGCACGCAGGTAAAGCTGGTGCTGGTGCAGCCCAGCTCTTTGGCACGCTGGTTCATCCGGGCCACAAAGGCGGTCAGGTCGCCGTCCGAAACATCGCTGGCGATCACGCTGGCCGCGTCGTTGGCGCTGGCCACCAACAGGCCGTACAGCAGGTCGATGCGGCGCACTGTTTCACCGATGCGCAGGTTGATGGTGCTGCCGTTGGCATTCTGGATGTCCTTGAACTCCTGGGTCAGGCTGGCGGGGATGGTGATCTCCGCGTTCATGTCCTTGCCGCTTTCCAGAAACAGCAGGGCTGTCATCATCTTGGTCAGGCTGGCAATGTAGCGCTGCTGGTCCGCGTTCTGTTCCAGAATGGGTTTGTCGATGTCCGCGTTGAACAGATAGACCGACTCGCCCTCGTTCACGGTCTGGATGGGCATTTCGTATGCGGCCAGACCGGGCAGGACAAGGGTCAGGGCCAGCGCTGCGGTCAGCAGCAGGGCCGCCGCCCGGCGGAAGAGAGTAGAGTTCTGCATAAGCGTATCCTCCAACGGAAGCTCCCGGCTTCCCTGAATCGAAAAACTAAAACACTATATAAAAGAATACCATAAATGACGGAAAAGAGAAAGGTGGTTTTTCACAATGTTGTTGCCTTTTGGTGGAAAAGTTCCCCGGGACGAGGGTGCGGTGTTCGTGGCACCCAACGCCACGGTGCTGGGCGATGTGGTGCTGGGGCCGGGCTCCTCGGTCTGGTATGGTGCGGTTCTGCGCGGGGACGACGGCACCCTGACCCTGGGCGAGAACACCAATGTGCAGGATAATGCGGTGCTCCACTGTGATCCGGGCGGGGCGGTCACGCTGGGCAAAAACGTGACCGTGGGCCACTGTGCCCTTGTCCACGGGTGCACCGTGGGAGACGGTTCCCTGATCGGGATGCACGCCACCCTGCTCAACCACTGTGTTGTGGGCAAAAACTGCATCATCGGGGCCGGTGCGCTTGTGCCGGAAGGCAAGATCATCCCGGACGATTCCCTTGTGGTGGGGGTGCCGGGGAAGATCATCAAGCAGGTCAGCCCCGAACAGGCAGCCGCCAGCCTTGCCAATGCCGCCCACTATGTGGGGGAGGGCCGCCGTCATGCCGCAGCCCTGCGGAAAGAGGAAAAAGGTGAAACCGAGTGAGCGAAATAATTTCGTGCGAAGCTTAACAGAATTTTCACAAGATTTCACAAGAAAGTAATGACTTTTGCGCCGAAATCGGGTATACTATGAGCACAAGGGAGCGGGGCCGCAACCGTCTCCCTTGCACATGATTCCTCCTCACACCAAAGCAATACCCCAAAACAAAAGTCCCCTCCGGTGTACCGCAAGCGCCGGAGGGGACTTTTGTTTGTCTGAAACAGCACCCCCGGCAGAGCGATCCTCTGCCGGGGGCGCTGTGTTATATCAAGTTTCAAAGGGAACCGTAGATGCCGCGCACGGAGACCTCGCCGGTGAACACATGCTCCTCACCGTTGTCGGTGCGGACAACAAGACGGCCCTCCTCGTCCACATCCACGGCCTCGCCTGCTCCCTGCCCGCCGTCCGGCAGGTCAAAGGTCACCCGCCGTCCGATGTTGACACAGGCGGCCTTGTACTCCTCCCGGAAAGGTGCAAAGCCATCCCGCGCAAAGGTGTACAGGGGCCGATCAAAGCCGAAATCCGTCAGGGCCTCGGCCAGCCAGCCGGGATCCTGCTCCAGATCGATCGTGGCACCCTGCAGGGCCAGCGAGGTGCCGTGGGGCAGGTCAGCGGCATCAAAATAACTCTGCGGCTGGGCCAGGTTGATGCCAATGCCGCACAGGATGCCCCGGCCCTGCTGCTGGTAGCCGTAGCAGACGCTTTCGCACAGGATGCCCACGATCTTTTTGCCGTTCAGCAGCAGGTCGTTGGGCCACTTGATCTGGCAGTCCACGCCGTAGCGCAGGGCCAGCTGTCTGCGCACGGCAAGGCTGGCCAGCAGGGGCAGGGTGGCGGGCTGCGCCAGCGGCTCCCGGATGGCGACCGTGTAGTACAGCGCCTTGCCCTCGGCGTTGACCCAGGTGCGGCCCAGGCGGCCCCGCCCGGCGGTCTGGTTGGTGGTGTATACCGCGCCCACCGGGCCAAACTCTTCAAAATGCTCTTTCATATACGCGTTGGTGCTGCCGCATTCGGGCAGATAACGCACCTCATTGATGCTCATTGCTGCGGTACCTCTTTGTGTGCAAAGCTGGTGATCTTGCCCTTGTCCAACAGCATCACGCCGTAGGTGTTGGGGCCGGTGTAGCAGCGGCCGCAGGAACCCGGGTTGAACAGGAACACGCCGTTTTTCTGGAGGGCGATGGGTTTGTGGGTGTGGCCGAACAATGCCACCTCAGCGCCGCGGGCGGCGGCGGCATCTGCCAGCGTGTCCAGATCGTATTTTACACCGTACATGTGACCATGGGTATAGAAAACGACCACCTGATCGAAGGCGGCCAGCCCATCCAGCGGCTCCAACGCACCAAAATCGCAGTTACCGGCTACGGCGTAGACCTTCATCTTGGGGTGCAGGGTCAGTGCATCTTCCAGGTCGCGCAGGCCATCTCCCAAAAAGACAACGGCATTTGCGTCGCTTTCTGCGTGCAGGATGCGCTCCACTGCACCGGCGCTGTTGTGGCTGTCGCTCAGGATCAAAAGTTTCGTCACGGGACTACGTCCTCCTTATTTATACGTATTAAACCTCTCAGTCGCCTTCGGCGACAGCTCCCCTGTCAGGAGAGGGGGCAATGGGAAGCATGGACAGAGAGGTCAATCTGCCTGCAAAGCAAGCAGCTGCTTGTACACTTCACTCTTGGAATACGGCGTGCCCTGCGCGGCGGCCTTGGCGGCGGGAAGGGGGTCTGCTTGGCGCTTGGTCCCCGTGCGAGAGGATGAATGCTTGCGATGCATGCGATGTGCTCCTGTTCAGCGTTGCCGGGCCATCTGTCTTGCTATGGCATGTTGGACGCCCGGCGGTCGTGTATCGAATGCCATTTGGTTTGTACCACCCGGCGCGGACAATAAACCTAATCTTTGCTTAATCTGCGTGTCTGCGTTATTTCTCCAAGCAGGCACAGGGAGGCGCAGATCAATTTACTCATTCAGAGCCCTGGCTTTGTTTGGGCTGGTTTTCCTGGGACGGCCCGCACCTTGGATCGGCCCCCTAGGCCGACGCCAGGCCGGGGGTCGCTGCCCGGCTCGGCGTCCATGTTCCCAGCTGGGAGGCCGCCTCCCAGCCAAGAGCCTATGCGTCCAGTCGGGGGGGTTCGCCGCCCTGCCAGGGGTCCGTGCGCCCAGCCGGGGGTCGCCGCTCAGCTGGTAGGTCGCCATCCGGTCAGGGGTCCGCTCACCCGGCTCGCTCTACCGTGTGAAGAGCGCCGTCGTGCGGCAAAGCCTCCTGAACACAAGGTGGCCCGCTC
>ERZ791741.3292-NODE-3292-length-10208-cov-8.288191_pt1 | contig 10208 bp, 14 predicted proteins | sample MGYA00510040_ERZ791741 | MGnify/ENA primary metagenome ERZ791741 (study PRJEB30046, sample SAMN00791960) | human gut metagenome | study: EMG produced TPA metagenomics assembly of the A metagenome-wide association study of gut microbiota in type 2... | reverse complement strand
ATTTATTCTATGTTTAAAGAAGCGATAAATAACTATCTTCATGCTCATGGATACGAATCCATCGACCTGAAAGCCGTATTATTCGATATGGACGGAGTGCTGTTCAACTCCATGCCCAACCATGCTGAAGCATGGCATAAAATAATGAAACGCTTCGGTTTCGGCCTCAGCCGAGTGTGCGGAATTATTTTTTACAGTGATCTGCTGGCTTTCTGTAGATTTAAATGTCAACCCGGACTCTGCAACAGTATCATCTACTGCCAGTGTAACTTCTGTTGTGGTACTTCCATTATTTCCGCCATCTGAAGTGTTCGCATCATTCGAAGGATCTGTTGTACTGTCCGCCGGAGTTTCATCACCTTTATTCTGATCATCTGCTGTCGGATCTGATGTATTTCCTGTATCTGTTTTCTGATCATCCTGTCCGTTGCCGTTCTGTGCATCATCCTTTGCTGCCTCAACTGTCATCTTTGCTTCAAACGAAACTTCTACACCTTCTTCACTGGTATATGTGATCGTATCATCATACTCTCCTGCTGCTATCCCGGCACGCGGTACGATCCACAGCTGCTGACTGCTATTCTGTTCCATTGGATTTGAAATATCCTGAACCATAAAATGTTCCGGACTGATCTCCTGAAAATTCAAGCTCTCATTTCCGGTGTTCGTAATCTGCACATACTGTGCTTCCACATCCTCAAGATCACTCTTTACTGTTCCAAAATCACAGATCTGATCTTCGCTGTCCTCTACAGTGACAGTCGCTTCGTAAGTCTTTTTATCTTTATCATCTTCACCTGCTGCCTGTCCATCTTTCTCTGATCCATCTGTCTGCACATTTCCGTTCTCATCCACCTGCAGCTGATCTTCTGCAACTTCATGTACAGTGCATCTTAACAAAACTTGAAATCAAAAATTTCGGTTATTGCAGAATGCGGGTGGGCGGAAAGCCCATCCGTTTTTTGTAAATGCGGCTGAAATAACAGGCATCCCGGTAGCCGACCTCATGAGCGGCCTGTGTCACAGTGTAGCCACCAGAGCGCAGCAGTTCGGTGGCCACCCGGACCCGATAGTTGATGAGATAATCGATGGGCCGGATGTTTTTATACTTATAAAAGAGGTAACTGACATGAGCCGCTTTCTCGTTGACCTGCTCAGCCAATGTGTCCAGTGTCAGCGGCTCGGCATAATGCTGGGCAATAAAATCCAGCAGGATACTCATAATCTGGCTCTCGCTGTAAGTTTCCTCGGGCTGAAAATCTGCAAAAATCTGGGCGAAGAACGCTTCTGTCAGCTTTTCCTGCTGGTACTGACTACGGATGTCAGCGTCCGGGTGGAGCTTCAAAATCTGCTCCAGAATGGAAAAAGTCTGTTCCGTATTTTTGAGCTTGTGGGAGAACAGCAACGGGCGATCGTTTTCGTAGTACATATTGATGTAGCGGAAATCCTGCTCGCCCATAGCCGAAATGGTCAGGGTCTTGTTGGGGCATCCGTGCAGGAATAGTCCTCGCTTGGCAATAAATGGTTCGTGCTCGAATGAGAAGATGGCCCGGCCTGACACTGGAACAATCAGTGCACTTTTCAGTGTGCGGTAGCTATTACTCTCACCAGCGTGCAGAGTAAAGCTGCGGAAGCCGACAGACTCGATTCGGCCCTGATTGTATTCCTGAAATAAAATTTTCAGCGGATTAGGAAGGTCGGATATTTGATTCATTGGGAGCTCCTTTGTGCAAAAGCGGTTAGCTGCTGCTAATATAGCACAAAATGCTGCCGATTGTCTACATGGGGAGCAACCCACACTGCGTAAAAACTGACAAAAAGGACGGTTATGGATGGAAATTCTGAATCTTGGCTCACACCGAATTGGAGTCCAGTTCCCAGAAAAGGGACTGTACAAAGGTAAAAAACCAGCAATCCTAATCAACGACGGGAACCTGATTGAGCAACTGAATCTGCGCACGGAACGGGCAGTGCTGGTGGGAGTGTACCCCAACAACAGGCTTTCAGAGTATACCCCATGGTCGAAATCAGCTATTCGACCGGGCACACCGGATTTTGGTGGACAACTAGGGCAGTATCATCGAGAACTAATCAACGAAATTCTCCCGCCCCTTATAGACGAATACACTCTTGACTCGGAAAAGCTGGCGTATGGCGGCTTCTCGCTGGGTGGTTTGGCTGCCGTGATGAGCCTTTGGGAAACAAAGGTATTTGCGTCGGTGTTTTCTCTCTGCGGGTCGTTCTGGTTTCCGGGAGTTGCAGACTTTGTCGAGGAACACCCGCTCCTGAACAGTTCTGCTCGGGTATATCTCCAGAACGGCGCTCGAGAAGGCGAGGGACACACCAATCGCCTGAGTGAAGCCACCGCCTACGCTCAGCGTGTCCATACTGCATTGCGAACAGCCTGCAGAGCCGAAACCGTGTTGGATGAATATGGTCATCATGACCAGCAGGCTGAACGTTTTTGTGCTGCGCTTCGCTGGGTAGAGCGAGGACTATGAAACGCCGTTTGGCGTAATTGAGCGCGTATTCAAAATTGCAGTGCTTTTGGTTGTTGTTACAGAGCATATTCTGCACATCACAGTCAGCAGCAAAAGTGTAGCCGAGCTGGCTGAAGAATACAATTTCACGCAAGACCAGCGCGATATTCTTGACGAGCTGCTGTCGGACGAACTGCGCCCTTATCTGCTGGCATTGTGCGGCGGTGTCGGCGGCGTGGTCGGTGACGGCACCCTGCAATGGCCGCTGCCGGGGCACACTTATATATCCTGCCATTTCGGGGAGGTGGACGCCTTCGGCAACGCCGGGCATCGCGGCACTGACATTCCCGCACCGGAGGGCACGCCCATTCTGGCTGCCCACAGCGGCACGGTGCTGGTCAGCGGTTGGAATGACAGCTACGGCAATCAGGTGCTGCTGGATAACGGTGCAGGCTTGTCCACGCGGTATGCCCACATGACAGCACCAGCCGTCACGGCTGGTGAAACCGTGACGGCTGGTCAAGTGATCGGGTATCCTTTTGTTTTAAAACTTGAATGCGGTACCTGAAAACGGACGGATGAAAGGTACCGGCTTTTTACTGGATGTTTCAAAGCACGATGAAGAAGGCTCTGACAGAGCGATCCGGCAAGGCGTGCTGCACGGGCAGCAGACCATCGCCTTCGGCGGCCCATACTGCGACTGCGGATACAAAAAGAGGACCCGATATGAAACTGATCGTCACTTTTGCATTTTACTTTCTTTACTGGTTTATCTGCTTCCTTTGCACAGGTACGGACAGAAAGAACCTTGCCGGACTTCGTTCCTATCCCGATGCCGTCCAGAAGGCGGTACGAGAACATCCGGTGCTGGGGAAAGCTGCACCGCAGGAGAAATCCATCATAGCTATCCTGCTTGGCAATTTGTTTCTTTTTACAGTCGTCTTTTCTGTTTTAGGGTTGGCATTGAAAAATATTCTCGACTTGAATAGCTTCGGAACAGCCTTTTGGTTTTTCCTGACCCTAGGCGAAGGGCTGGGAGGGTTTGATCTTGTCATCATTGACCTGCTGTGGTGGCGAAATACCAAGCGTATCCGCTTCTCCTTCCTGCCGGAGCGATCCCACTATCAAGACCCTACCAAGCACATCAGCTCTTTCCTGCGGGGCATCCCGCTGTTTGCACTGGTGGCAGTATTGTCGGCATTGATCGTGCAAGGAGTTTATTTATGACTGTGTTTTATGGAATCTTGCTCCCGTTCCTAGGGACGGTATTGGGCGCCAGGTGCGTATTCTTTTTGAAAAAATCACTTGGTTTGCAGGTGCAGCGAGCGTTGACCGGCTTTGCCCCAAAAGAACTGCAGACCGGTAACGGTGTCTGGCGTGTGGATATGATGAAGTGTCCCTATCACGACACCTGCACAGAATACGGCTGCCCAGAGCTGTGCCGCTGCTTTTGCGACAGTGATGACATTAGCTATGCCGAGCTGCATCCGAAGCTGATCTGGGAGAGAAGCATGACGCTGGGGCGCGGCAATGACCGTTGCGATTTTCGCATGAAGGTCAGATAATAGCGGGGAGGCAGATTGGTATGGAAATCAAACGATTCGGCAATATAGAGGGAAAGACCATGATGCTGCTGCACGGAAATCTTATGTGCTGGCAGCAGTTTGAGGATTTGATCCCGCTGCTGGAAAGGAAATTCTGCGTGTATGCCGTCAGCTTCGACGGCTTTGATGGAACCGGTGAAACGACCTACACGACTGCCCGGGATCAGGCGGACAAGTTGGCCGCTTATATTGAAAAAGAGCTTGACGGACAGTTGGATCTGCTTTTTGCAGAGTCGCTGGGCTGCGGACCGGCTGTTTTTCTGAAGGCTTCCCCAACCGTTCAGATCGATCGGATGATCCTCAGCGGGCCGGAGTATCTGGATTTCGGAGTGCTGAATCGACTGATTTTGAAGGTCATGCCGCAAAAGCAATATCGAACGGCACACGAAAAGTACATGCCTGCATGGGCGCTGCGCTTTATGGGGCAGACGGAGCAGGGAATGCAGACTATGCTCCGCCGTATCCCGGATCATATCAGCTTGGAATCCGTCCGGGCCACTTGGGAGGCAGGACTTTATCTCTATCGAACGGACTTTTTGGTACAGCCCGATGCAAAGGTCGCCTGTTGGTACGGAGAAAAAGAAGGGCACATGAAAAAGGCCATCCAGCGGCTGCGGACGGCATATCCGGGCCTGATCGTCCGCTGTTTCCCCGGTTTCGGCCATGGCGAGATCATCAATCATCCGGCACTGCTTGTGTCGGAGATGGAGCACTTTCTGGCAGACGGCGAGACAGTGGCAGATGCGCAGCAGAATCAGGAAAGTGGAATACAGTGAAAGTTACAACATTGGACGAGAAATCCATCCATGATATCGGCCACGCCTTCGGCTATTATGACTATGAAGAGGAAACAGGAATGTCCGCTGCCTTTTCCGGGAAAGAAGCCACGGCAAACTATATCTGCGCTTATGTGCGCGGGGTGCTGCGGGGCGGCTTTCTGCACACCACCAGCGAGCGGGGCGAGGGCTATATCGCCTACAAGCTGCCAAAGGAGAAGATGGGACTCAAGACGATGTGGCCCATCGCCTGCGGAATGCTGCACAACACCACCCTGAAACGCCTTTTGCAATTTGGTATTGCCATCAAGCGGGGCGGGGCTTCCCTGCAAGACCGCATGGACAAGGAAAAGAAGCCCTACATCTTCGTTGGGCTTGTCTGTGTGCGGGAGCAATATCAGGGGCAGGGCTATATGCGAAAGGTGCTGGAACTTGCCTTTGCCGAGGGCGACCGACTGGGCGTGCCGGTGATCCTGGAAACGGATGCAAAATCTAAGTGCGAAAAATACGTCCATCTGGGCATGGAACTAGCAGAAATGCATGATCTTGGCGCCTATGGCAAGATGTATGACCTGATCAAGTACCCGAAGCCGTCAAATGAAAACGGGACAGTGTGAGGAAAGGACAGTAGCGTAATGAAAAAAGAAGAAACGAAAAAGTTCCTCCGCTGGTGCATAGCGGCTGCGGTTTATGAGAGAAGGCTTATCCGAATGTAGACCGAAGCGCTAAGCTGCTGCGACGATTGGTAAACTTCCTAAAATAATTATACGTCAGTCATACACTACAGTGTATGGCTGATTTTTTATGAGGAACGCAGATACAAGTTGGCAAAAGTGCGTAAATACCGCGGCTATATTTGTGCATTTTGCTATTTTTGATTTTCTCATCAACAAAATAAGGCTAACCTGCATCTTTATAGTATAGAGGGACAAAAAGCCCTCTTTCCCCTTATGTACCTTGGCAACCGAATATCCGAATCACCGGCTACATACAACTGACCTTGCCGCAACCCAAGGAGCGATGGCAGGTGCGTCCCGGCTGTTCTGACGCCATGATGCCGCCTTATCGGCAGCGGAGCGCTTAACGGTCCGGGAGAGGTGGCGTGGAACACATACCTCAAGCGAAAGGTCAGCAATCATGATACGCACCGTGGCGATGCTCTCAAGGCGTCGGCGGTACTGCCAACAATGTGGTACAGGAAGCGGGAGCTGTTTCCAGCAGCCGGGCCGGGGGTTCGCCCTTATATCCGGGAAGTAGTGTCGAATAGGATATAAACTTTGATTTCAGATTATGGCGGTCACCGGCTTTGGCTGGTGGCCGCTATGCTTGTGGAATCAAATCATATTTCAAATAACGAAAGAAAGAGGAATCATACATGGAATCCAAGGACAATTTCGAGTTTCCCATAGACAATTCCATTCCTGTCACGGAATGGATCAATTTCACAACATGGACAGGCAAGAAAATTTGCCCCTTTACATACGATGAACAAAGGAGGTAGAACGTATGAAACAAACCTTGCCTGTTGTGCACTGCATATATACCGAAGCCGAAAAGAGCCTCGCTGAGTTGCTGGAAGAGTCTTTTCGGCTTTATCTTGTCCGCATCCTTGCGACATCTGAGGAAACCGTTGTACAATGTTTGCGATGAGTGGTCGCTTATTTCAAGGAGGAAACTATGTACTTAGAAATAAGCAACCCTATGGATTACCATGTCGCATTGTACATCCGTTTATCAAAGGAGGATGAGACCGAAGGACCATCCCAAAGTGTAACCAACCAGAAATCCCTGCTCAATGAATTTGTTCAGCAGCATCGCCTTTCCGTTTACGATACCTATGTCGATGATGGTTGGAGCGGTACCAGTTTTGACCGCCCTGACTTTCAGCGCATGATTGAGGATATCGAAGCCAAGAAGGTCAACATGGTTATCACCAAAGACCTATCCCGTCTGGGCCGTGACTATATCATGACCGGTCATTATATGGAGAGATACTTCCCCGAAAAGAGAGTGCGCTACATTTCGTTGTTGGACGGTATTGACACCGGTGTAGAATCCACCGCCAATGACATTACCCCGTTCCGTGCCATTATGAACGATATGTATGCCAAAGACATTTCCAAGAAGATCAAATCCGTCAAGCGGGATAAACAGCGGAAAGGGCAGTTCATTGGCGGCAAGCCCATGTATGGCTATAAGATGCATCCGACGGAGAAAAACGAAATTGTCATCGACGAGGAAGTGGCTCCTGTGGTGCGCAGAATCTTCGCCATGGCATTGGATGGTATGAGCTGCCGAAAGATTGCGGCGACTCTCAACGAAGAAGGTGTTCCGACGCCTGCAACTTACTGTGGCTGGAATATGGGACGCAAAGGCCCTTATGCCGGACTTTGGTCCAGCGAACGCATTTCTGAAATGCTGCAGAACGAAACCTACCTGGGCAATATGGTTCAAGGACGAACGGTGAAAATCAGCTACAAGTCCAAGAAATGTCTGAAACAAGATCGGGAAAACTGGGTTGTAGTTGAAAACACCCACGAACCGCTGATTGACAAAGAAACCTTTCAGAAGGTGCGGATGCTGGTCAACAGCCGCAGGCACACCCGAAGCAGAACCTATGACTTCTTATTAAAAGGCTTGATTTTCTGCCATGAGTGCGGTTATCCAATGGCGGTGCTAAATCGTCCGCCGGTATCCGGTGAAGATCGACTGTTTTTCGTGTGTCGAACCTACCAGCGTTTCACCAAAGCAGGTGTCTGTTCCTGCCACTCCATCAAAGAGCAGGTCGTTAGCGAAGCAGTTCTGGCTAAAGTCAGAGAAGTCTGTGAAGCCTATCTTGATCCAAATAAGCTTCAGCCAATTGCTGCCGATGCAGTAGAGAAAGCCCGCAAGGCGGAAAACCATGAAGCAGAAATCCAGTCCATTCAGAATAAGATCGACAGTCTGACTGCCAACCTGGATAAGATGTATATGGATCGGCTGACCGGACTTCTTGCCGAAGCGGACTTCGAGCGCATCTATCAGCGAGTGAAGATGGACAGAACTTCTCTGGAAGAGAAGCTGAAAGAGCTGAAATCACAAAAAGAAAGCCCGGTCAGCACAGAAGACCGAGCAAGAGAGCTGGTGCAGCAGTTTTTGGATTCTGCCTACACCAGCCGGGAGCTTCTGGTCAGCCTCATCGAGCGTGTGGAACTGACCGAAAACAAACAAATCATCATCAAATTCCGCTTCCGTGAGTTGGAAGCGATTTCTTAGGGCCAATCGTTTACAATAGGCGCGGCGGAATGTATCCCGGCTGGAAAAGCACGCCCTTGCCCGCCTGCGCCGTGCGTGGAACCAACCGCACCCGCTGTAACTGCTCAAACGTTTGCATTTTATAACAGCCGTTCATCGGCGGACAACTGTTTCTGTAAAAGCCAAAAGTATGACTTTTCAAAACTACTTGCACTGTCCCCTGCTTTTCCTTTATAATAGTATATATCTGTGTTTGTGCGGCTGCGGGGGCTTCCATTAAACTTATGGGTTTGTAGGAACTGTCGGCAACCGATGCACAAATTTCAGCAATTTTTCATAGTTAAAGCAGTTGTTTCGCTGTATTCTTTGTGATAGAATAATAAAAGGGGTGTGTTCTCTTTTGTAGGGCAACACCTACAAGAGAGCGAGGACTTCCACCATATGAACGCGCAAACCATTATGATCTGCTCCGGCAAGGGCGGCACGGGCAAAAGCACCGTATCGGTCCTGCTGGGTGCCCAGCTGGGTGCCTGGGGCCGCCGCGTCCTGCTGATCGAGTTGGACTCTGGGTTGCGCAGTGTGGACATGATTGCCGGGGTATACGGCAAGACGGTTTACGATATCGAGGATGTCCTGTGCGGTCGGTGTGATGGCAGCAAAGCTATTGTGCCCAGCCCCTTGTACCCTGGGCTGTCGGTCATCAGCGCCCCCTATGAGGGCGGTGAGGTCCGCGCAGCACCGCTGGCCGGGCTGATTTTGGCCATGCGGGAATATTTTGATTATATCCTGCTGGATACTGCAGCGGGCATGGGCGCACCGTTTACCGCCGCCAACCGCTTGGCGGACCGCGCACTGGTTGTTTTAACGCCGGACCCGGTCGCCCTGCGGGATGGGCGCATTGTGGCGGATGCCCTGTTACAGAACGGCCGCCCCGCCAGCGCCGTGCGGCTGGTGATGAACCGTGTGTCCCGTTCCAGTTTTGGCAAGGATGCTGCGGTGTTTGACCTGGACGAGTGCATTGACACCGTTGGTTTGCAGCTGATTGCCGCTATCCCGGAAAGCCGCACCTTGCAGCGCGCCGGTGCCGCAGGCACCGCCCTGCCGCAGGACTGCCCCGCCGCCATTGCCGGGCACGCCCTTGCGGGCCGCATTTTGGGCGAGCGCATTCCGCTGACCTGTTTTTGACAAAAAACGCATAGCCATGCTATGCTGTAACTTATAAAAAGTGGGGGATTTCTTATGACGATTGCCCTTGTTGCACATGATACAAAGAAAGAACTGATGGTTCAGTTCTGCATTGCCTATCGGCAGATTCTGAGCGAGCACAGGCTGATCGCCACGGGTACCACGGGGCGGCTTGTGGCCGAAGCCACCGGCCTGAACGTACAGCGCTTTTTGCCGGGCGGCCACGGCGGTGACCAGCAGATCGTTGCCCGCATCGCCGAACACGACCGCCTCGGAATCGAGGTACACCGATCCCCAGGGAGGCGCCGCTAGCTTCCGGGGGCCGACGAAAAGGCGGTGGTAGGCGCGGTCTGTCTCGTGGATGTCCGCTCTGCCTGTTCGGGCGAGCTCCTCGGAGACGGCATGCAAGTCTTCGGCCGTGCCCCAGGGCCATTCTTCGGCGAGGTTCATGGCGGCCAAGCCGCGGATAATCTCCTTGCAGTGGGGCAGTGCCGGGCGCTCCAAGAAGAGGGTGCCCAAAAGCAGGGCGCACTGCTCGATATCCTCAACGTTCGCGTTCATGACTATTCCACTTCCAGCGGATTGGCGATGTAGCCTTCGTCGAGATTGTAGGTGTTCGAGTCGATGGCTTGGCAGGAGCCGATAACAAGGTTGGGTGCCGTGGTCGGCTCGGGAAGGGGAGCGACTTGGCTCGTGTCCCCGTACTTTTCTCGCAGCTCGTCAATGGGGCCGAATTCAAGGGCTCGCAGTGGGCAGGCGTCTACGCACATGGGCTGTTCCTCGTTGCGCACGCGGGCCAGACAGCCGTCGCACTTGCGGGCGCGAGAGAGTTCGGCGTCGATGCGCGGGGCGTCGTAGGGGCAGGAGTTTCGACAGGTGCCGCAGCCTATGCAGACTTCTGGATCGGAATTCACCAGGCCGGTCTCCTC
>ERZ791741.3276-NODE-3276-length-10248-cov-34.426567_pt1 | contig 10248 bp, 7 predicted proteins | sample MGYA00510040_ERZ791741 | MGnify/ENA primary metagenome ERZ791741 (study PRJEB30046, sample SAMN00791960) | human gut metagenome | study: EMG produced TPA metagenomics assembly of the A metagenome-wide association study of gut microbiota in type 2... | reverse complement strand
AAATATTTCATTCCCACAACTTTTTCAATCGTTTTCTTATACCGAACTCACGTATATTTATAGTCATTATATATGGTTTCTGAGTACGTATATGGCTCTTTTCTTGTATAACTTTCCCATTTATGCTCAAAGATATTATAATATCTGTTTGTATATGTTCGATATACCGTGTGCCATTTTTTTGTTTCATAAGAACTTGAATATGTTCCAGAAAAAGAAGATATTAGATGGGTATTGGGAATACTAATAGAGTCGTTATTATTGTTTTTATGCTGAAAGAACTCGGAATTAGGATTGGCATATATATCTTCTTCTATATAAGCTTTGATTGGAATGCTGAGTTTGTCTATGTCTTTTTTCCTATATGTTTCAACATTAATAGTACCAATAAATGCTGTAATGCAAAGTCCAAAGAATAAGACAAAAATAATTCGAGTATTAAAATTTTTATTCATGTTTATTTTTTAGGTTAATTTAATTAGGGCGCACATATATAGGCACTTGTTGTTTTGCCATTTTCTTCTGTTTTTGTGATAAATGCAATCAAATTTTCTTCTTAGATAGTCAATGTATCTGTCGTGGTCGAGATTTTCTAACATCCACATGGCTGAATAAGTGATTTTGTTATCCGAGAAGGGTGTTGATAAGTTAACGTCAAGCGTTTTCCATGCGTTTGCGTAGGTTCAATTAAAGTCTTCCTTAAATTCTGGTTCATAGTTGTTTGCTTTTGGTTATAAAAATTTAGTTTTATATATAAATAAAGCGTGGGAGTTTTTACTGTCTGCCCGTCCACGCTTCGAGGCCTTCGCATTGCCCGGTATAGTAGAACGAGCAACACAGAGACCCCACGCCGATATGTTTATGCCACAGATGCCGAATGCCTGTGAGGGCATACGGACGTAATGATGGCATTGATAAACATACCATGCAGGGCATCTACTGTTGCCTTGTTCTTGACTATACCTAAAGTTGCGAAGTTTCGAAGCGTCAAGACAAAGCGTTTAGTAAACGCCTTTTTCATATACAGCTGCCGTCCGTGTACTGTTTATGGTAAACCAGCAATTGGATAGCAGCACGGCAAATATACTGACTTTTAGCAACATTTGCAAGGTTTTGTTTGAAAAGTTGCAGGGAGTCCAGACTTTTGCTGGATATGAAACAGGCAACAGTAGATTATTGTTCTGTATTCTTGTGTATTGTGATTGTTTCCTTCATTTTTTATCTCTATTTTGTTGACTTTGCAAAGTTATATCTTTTGTTTTAAGCTGTAAAGAAAAAATATTCTGCAAGCCTTGTAAAATGCAATATTTTGCCAAACGGCCGATTTTCATTAATTTTGCACGTACAATTTGATTTTTCATTTTTACATTTTAGTTCAGATTATGTCAAGTGGTTTTACGTTCAAGCGTTTTACTGTGAGCCACGCCAAGTGTGCCATGAAGGTTGGTACAGACGGCGTGCTGTTAGGGGCGTGGGCGCGCGGCGGACGGCGCATATTGGATGTTGGCACGGGGTCGGGGCTTGTCGCGCTGATGATGGCGCAGCGGTTTGTTGATGCACAAGTGACGGCTATTGACATTGAGCCGGGGGCGTGCTTGCAGGCTCGCGAGAATGTGGTGGCGTCGCCGTTTGCCGATAGGGTGAGTGTTGTCGAAGCACCATTGCAGGCGTTTCGTGGCAACGGATATGATGCCATAGTGTGTAATCCGCCGTTTTATGCCGGAACATTGGACAGCAAGACGGCGGCAAGGACGATGGCGCGCAGCGCGGCCACTCTGCCTTTTGCCGACCTGTTCAGCCACGCGGCGCGGCTACTGGCTTGCGGCGGCGAGTTGTCGGTAGTTATTCCGTCGGCCTTGCACCGCGAGTTCGACACCGAAGCGGCTCTCTCCGGGCTGTATCCCCGGCGTGCGTGCAGCATACGAACCGTGCCGCATAAGCCCGTCAGCCGCTGCCTGCTGTCATACGGTACAAGTCCGGCTGCGGAGGTTGAGGAGAGCGAAGAATACCTGAACAATGCCGACATGACACGCTCGCCGTGGTATTCGCGCCTTACTGAAGAATTTTACCTGTAACTAAAAGGTAAAAAAGTAGAAAAGTAAAAAGGTAAAAAAGTAGAAAGATATACACATAGCTCCCTTTGTCTTTCTACCTTTTTACTTTTTTCCGAGTTTCTTCAGCCGTCTTTTTGCTTCGGGTATGTCAGGGCATAGTTCAAGCGCCTTGCGGTAGTTGGCTGCTGCGGCTTCGGGCATGTGCTCACGTTCGCATTCCTTGCCCAGCATGACGTATTCAACGGCGAGCTTTTTCAGGAAGATGCGCTGGCGGTCAAGCTCGTTGCGCAGGCGTTTGTTTTCGCTGTTAAGGGTATTGATGATGCTGAGTTTGTGGCGGATTAGCCGCTTGGCGGCAGGTTTTTCTATATCGTAGCGGTGGTGGATGGCGCGGAAGAATGCGGAGAGGAAGGTGTCGAAGTCGCCACGGTCGAAGGCTTGGACGGCGTCGTGGTATTCCTTGTCGGCAGCCGACTCTTTCAGTGCTCCGCCTATCAGTGCCGCATCGTTGTAGGTTCGGGCGAACTGCTTGATTTCCGGGCGCACGAATACGTCGTCACGGCGCAGGGGAGTGGCGAGGCTGATGCCTCCGAGCGAGGTGCAGCGCGACAGGGCGACGTATGCCTGGCCTGCGGCGAACACTCCGCCGGTGAAGTCGATGTTGACGCGGTTGAACGTCAGTCCTTGACTCTTATGCACGGTGATGGCCCATGCCAATCGTATGGGAAACTGTATGTAGCTGCCAATCTCCTCCTCCTCGATTTTCTTTTCCTTCTCGTTGAAGCGGTAACGCATGTTGCTCCACCGCTCGCGGCGCACGTCGTACTCGTTGCCGTCTTCCGTGACGATGTACAGTACCCCCTCAGCTTCGTCAATCCCTTCGATTACGCCGAGCGTGCCGTTCACCCAACGGCGGTCGATGTCGTTCTTGATGAAGATTATCTGCGCGCCTGGCTTCACTTCGAGTTCTACGGGTGTGGGCAGACTGCTGTCAGGAAATTCGCCTGTCACTTCGCCGGTGAATGTCACGGGCTTGCCGGGTAGCTTGTCAAGCTGCTGCTCGTTGATGTTGTCAACGGTGTCGCGGCGTGTAGATAGTGTAATTGCAAGGCCGCCGGTGGCGGTGTCTAATTTGCCGTCCACACGTGTGTTGAGCGTGCGCAAGTCGTTGTCGGTGGTGTCGCTCGTGCGGATATGGTCGAGGATGGAGATGAAGGCCGGGTCAGTCTGGCGGTAAACCTTGTTCAGCTCTATGCTGACAAGGCGCATCTCACGCCATACCCGTGCGCCGAAGAAGAACGTGGTGGGGTAGTAGGGATGCAGCATATGCCGCTCGTCTTCCTTTAGCACCGGTTCAAGCTGATACATGTCGCCGACGAGCAAAAGCTGCTTGCCACCGAACGGCTGGCGCATGTTGCGTGAATATACGCGAAGCACCTTATCGATGAAGTCGATGACGTCGGCGCGCACCATGCTGATTTCGTCGATGACAATCAGCTCCACTTCGCGCAGCAGCTTGCGCTTCTCGGAGGTGTATTTCATCGTTGAGCGCAGGTTGCGCACGGAGTAGCGTGTGTCGTCAGGCAGAAGGGGATGGAACGGCAGTTTGAAGAAACTATGCAGGGTTGAGCCTCCGGCGTTGATTGCGGCAATGCCGGTAGGGGCCAGTATTACGTGTTTCTTCTTTGTGGTGGCACAGATGTGCCGCAGGAAAGTGGATTTGCCGGTGCCGGCCCTTCCTGTGAGGAACAGCGAACGGTGTGTGTATTGTATTATCTGTAGAGCCTGTTGCAGCTCCGGGTTGTCAAGGTCGGGCATTTTGTGAAAGGTAAAAAAGTAAAAAGGTGAAAAGGTGAGGAGGTGAAAAAGTAGAAAGGTAAAATCAGGAAAGGCTATGAGTAGAGTTTCACTTCTTTACCTATTTACTCTTTTATCTTTTTACTTTTTCACATCCTCACCTTTTCACCCTTACATGTCTTCAAGCCTTATTTCTTCTTCGTGCGGCTTAGTAGCATTTTGTGAGTTGCCTTTGTTGTCTTCCTGCTTCTTAGGCTGGTTGCTTTCAATATTAATGGCGTTTCCGATTACCATCTTTTCGAGAGCGTTCATGGGATGCCCGGCTTTTTCCGCAGCAATGGAGTCGGCGATGGCGGCGCTGTCAACTGCGGCAGTGTCTTTCCTTGTGGGATAGTAGCTGTCGCACATGTACATCGAGCGCGTAATGTCGTCGTCAACCGGTTTGTGGAAACGGCCGTGGTATTTTCTGAAGTCAGGGTCGCTCATTAGCGACTTGAGGAAATAACCGCAGATTGGCAGGGCGGTGTGGCTGCCTTGACCTAACGCGCCGGTGCGGAAGTGTATGCTGCGGTATTCGCCGCCAACCCATGCTCCGACTACGATGTTGGGGCTTACGCCCATGAACCATGCGTCGGAGTGGTTGTTGGATGTGCCTGTCTTGCCACCGAAGTCGGTGTCTGGTGCGGCGTTGACGTAGCCCCACAGGCTTTGAGATGTGCCGCCCGGCTCGCGCATTCCGCCCATGAGCAACTGCTGCATGAAGAAAGCGCTTTTATATGGGATAACTTGTTTTGCTTCGGTTTCAGCAGTGTACACCTCGTTACCTTCCTTGTCGACAATCCTTGTTACAAGTACTGGACCGATGTGTTTGCCGTCGTTGGCTACGGTGCAGTATGCGTTGACCATTTCAAGAAGGTTGACGTCTGACGAACCGAGGGCGAGTGACGGCTGCTCGTCAAGCGGACTTGCAATGCCCATGTCATGCGCAGTCTTGGCTATGTTCTTGATGCCCATCTCCTGTCCGAGCCTTACGGCAACGGAGTTTATGCTTCGGGCGAAAGCTCCCTTCAGAGGAATGGAGTCTCCGCTGAAATGTCCGTCAGCATTGGTTGGAGTCCATGTTGTCATCTCATGCTTTTTAGCGTCGTACACATCCATGCGGATGTATTCGTCGCGACGCTTGTCACATGGCGTAAGACCTTGGTTCATGGCTTCGGTATAGACGAAGAGCTTGAACGTGGAACCGGGCTGGCGCATGGCTGTAACCTTGTCGTATTTCCATGAGTTGAAGTCAATGTCGCCGACCCACGCCTTGACGTGTCCTGTCTGCGGCTCCATAGCCACGAACGAGCAGTGCATGAACTTCACCATGTAGCGTATGGAGTCGAGGGTGCTCATCTCCTTTTCTATTGTTCCCTTTTCATAATCGAACAGCTTTACCTTGTGTGGCTTGTTGAGGTAGTAGGTCACAGAGTCGGACTGGTCGGGGAAACGTTGTACAAGCATCTTGTATGCCGGTTGTCTTTTGGCAATATCTTCGATGAAGTTCGGTATAACCTGATGGTTCTCGTCACGCCACGGATCTTGCCCTGCCCAGTGACGGTCAAAGTTGCGCTGTACTTGGCGCATTTGCTTTCGTGCCGCTTCTTCCGCGTACTTCTGCATGCGCGTGTCAATAGTGGTATATATCTTCAGGCCACTGCTGTATAGGTCGTAGCCGTTTTCCTTGCACCAGTCCTTAAGATAATCGGCCACTGCTTCACGGAAATATTTGGCCTGACCGTCATAGTTGCTCTCCACGCTGTAGTCGAGCTTTATGGGTATTGCGCTTAGCGAGTCGTACTCGGTGCGGCTGATATCCCCGTGCGTCATCATGTTGTGCAGCACGGTGTTGCGGCGAACAAGACTGTTGTCGGGATGGCTGATGGGGTTGTAGTATGTTGTTGCTTTCAGCATGCCTACAAGTACGGCGGCCTGTTCGGCGGTAATGTCGGTCGGCGTGGTGTTGAAATAAGTCTTGCAAGCCGTCTTTATGCCGAATGCGTTTGAGCCGAAGTCTACGGTATTTGCATACATCGTCAGGATTTCACGCTTGTCGTAAAGCATCTCAAGTTTGGTGGCGATAATCCATTCCTTGCTCTTCATGATGAGCATCCGCACTCCCGGAATGTGACCGAGCAAACCGGTGGAGTATTGCGTCCTGACGCGGAACATGTTTTTAGCCAGCTGCTGTGTTATGGTTGACGCTCCTCGTGCATCGCCGCCGGAGATGACATCTTTCAGCACTGCGAACATTCCTATAGGGTCAACTCCGCGATGCTTGTAAAAGCGCTCGTCTTCGGTGTCTATCAGTGCTTTCCAAAATACAGGGTTGACTTCTTCATATTTCACAGGTGTACGGTTTTCGCTGAAGTATTTGCCGATGAGAACACCGTCAGCACTGTATATTTCAGAAGCTTCGCTCGTGGTAGGTTTCTTTATTTGTGCAAATCCAGGAGATTTGCCGAAAAGCCATAGGAAATTAATGTCCACCATGCCTAAATATATAATGAAAAGGGCAATGAGGGACACGATGACGGTAATGGTTTTTTTATACCATCTGCTGCCTTTGTAGAGGCTCTTGTACCAATGCCAAAAAGCTTTTGTCTTGCGGCAACATAGGCCTGCAATGCGGCCTATGTATGAGTCGTGAAGTTTTTGGAACATAATATGGGATTCTCTGTTTTGCGGTGCAAATGTAATGAAAAAGCTACATTCTAACGGAAAGTAGTTACATAATTTATGATTTCTTCAACATTGTCGGGCGAGAACCACCTTATGTCCTTGTCGCGCTTGAACCATGTTAGCTGTTTACGACAATACTTATGTGTGTCGCATTTTATCCTGAAAACAGCTTCGTTTAAAGAATACAGTCCGTCGAAGTGGTTGAAAAGCTCTTTGTAACCTACGGTATTAAGGGCGTTGAGTCCCTTATGGGGATACATGCGTCGGGCTTCGTCAATTAGACCTGCTTCTACCATTTTGTCGACACGCATGTCAATGCGTCTGTACAATTCGTCGCGTTCTCGTATGAGTCCGATTTTTATAATGTTGAACGGGCGTTTTTTTCTGGTGCTTGTCCTGAATGATGTATAAGTCTTCCCTGTGGAAATACATATCTCCACTGCATGGATTACCCGTTTGGGATTGTTCTTGTCTACAATGGTGTAGTATTCAGGGTCAAGCCTTTCCAACAAGCGGCACATGGCTGTCAGCCCGTATTTTTCGTAGTCTTCTTTTACCTGTTTCCTTACATGGCCGTTGACATTGGGAATGTCGTCAATGCCATTGCACACGGCATCAACATACATCATGCTGCCTCCCGACATGATAACGGCGTTTTTTTCAGTGAAAAGCTTGTCGAGAAGCTTTAGCACGTCATTCTCGAACATGGCGGCATTGTAATAGTCGCCGATATGAAGATTGCCTACGAAAAAATGCTTTACTCTGTCCTGCTCGTCCTTTGTTGGTGCGGCTGTGCCAATGGGTATTTCTTCGTATATTTGCCGCGAGTCGGCATTGATTATCACCGTGTCAAGCCGTTGGGCCAAATCAAGGCATAAAGCAGTCTTGCCGACTCCCGTCGGCCCCACGATGACAATCAGTGTCTTCATGAGCTTATCTTATGATACCCCTTTTCGAGTTCTCGACAAACTCTATTATGTAATTGATTTCTTTGCTTTCGGGCAAGCATTTGCGTATTTCATCGATACCCTCCTTCAACACGCCTTTTGAATAAAGCAGTCGATAGGCTTCGTGTATGTTGTCGATAAGCTCATTATTGAAACCACGGCGGCGCAGTCCAACAAGATTGATTCCGCAATATCTTGTAGGCTCTTTTCCCGCAATGATGAACGGAGGGATGTCCTGGCTGAAACGGCATCCACCTTGTATCATAACATATCCGCCTATGTGGCAGAACTGGTGGCAAAGAACTTCCGAGCTTATTATTGCGTTATCGTCAACAGTTACCTCGCCACCGAATTTTGTGGAATTTGCTATTATGCAACCGTTGCCAACCACACAGTCATGTGCTATATGTACATTCTCCATAAACAGGTTATTGGAACCTACTTTAGTAGTACCCTTTGAGGCGGTGCCTCTTGATATGGTTACAAATTCCCGTATGCTGTTGTTGTCACCAATCTCACAGGTGGTGTCTTCACCCTTGAATTTGAGGTCCTGCGGTTTTGTGCTTATGCTTGCTCCGGGGAAAACCTCGTTGCCGTTGCCTAAGCGTGCACCGTAGTTTATCGTTACGCTGTTTTGCAATACATTGTTGTCGCCTAAGACTGTGTTTTTGTCTATATAGCAGAATGGGCCAATGATGTTGTTATCACCCATTTTCGCTTCAGGATGAATATATGCAAGCGGACTTATCTGGTTCATATTTGTAGTATTAGTATTAAAGGGGCAGGCGTTGCCTGCCCTTTATGTTAATTAAGGTGTTGTTATTTGTTCTTTACAATTTGAGCAGTGAATGTTGCCTCAGACACAACTTTGTCGCCAACGAAGACATATCCCTTCATCGATGAAACCCCGTGGCGTACAGGTGCAAGCAAATCAACCTTGAATAGAAGAGTGTCGCCCGGTACAACCTTTTGGCGGAACTTGACTTCGTCAATCCTCATGAAATATGTAGACCAACGTTCAGGTTCTTCCACGGTGTTAAGCACTAACAGGCCACCACATTGTGCCATCGCTTCAACTTGAAGTACACCTGGCATTACTGGTTCTTGAGGGAAGTGTCCCATAAAGAAAGGCTCGTTGCTTGTAACGTTTTTTACGCCTACAATGCTGCTGGGCCCTAATGTTATAACTTTGTCAACCAACTGCATGGGATAGCGGTGGGGCAACAACTCGCGTATGCGGTTGACATCCATTATAGGCGGCTCGTTGCAGTTGTATATAGGTGCCTGTATTTCATGTTTACGTATTTCACGGCGCATCAACCTTGCAAACTTATTGTTTATGGTATGTCCGGGCTTTGTGGCTATAATACGTCCTTTTATCGGTTTACCAATGAGAGCCATGTCTCCGATAATGTCTAACAGTTTATGGCGTGTACATTCGTTTTCCCATACTAAAGGCTTATGCTGGATATATCCGAGTTTTGTCGCGTCAAGGTGCGGCACATTGAGAAAATCTGCAAGGGCGTCAAGTCTTTCTTGGGTTGTCTGTTTCTCGTATATCACGATAGCATTATCCATGTCGCCGCCTTTTATCAAATTGGCACGGAGCAACGGTTCGATGTCCCTGACGAACACGAATGTACGTGCTGGGGCAATCTCAGTTGCAAAGTTTTCCATGTGGTCGAGCGTGGCGAACTGGCTGTTTATGAACTTGGAGTCAAACGAGCACATTGCCGTCAGACTGAATTCATCGTCTGGCAGAATAGTTATGCACGACCCTGTCTCTTGGTCTTTTACCTCGATTTTGTGTCGTATTATATAATAGTCTTTCGGAGCGTTCTGCTCCTCTATGCCTATTTCGTTAATTTTGCTGATGTATTGTGCGGCTGAACCATCGAGTATGGGAAATTCCGGTCCGTTAACCTGTATAAGGCAGTTGTCAATGCCGAGTGCATAGAGTGCGGCAAGGGCATGTTCAACCGTTGAAATTTTGACATCGCCTTTGCCGAGCACCGTTCCTCTCTGCGTGTCCACTACGTTTTCGGCCACAGCATCAATGGTCGGCTGCCCGTCAAGGTCTATACGCTGTATCTTGTATCCAGTGTTGACCGCCGCCGGATTGAATGTGATTGTAAGGTTCAGCCCTGTGTGCAGTCCTTTGCCACATAAGGCAAAGCTGCCTTTTAGTGTGCTCTGTTTAGACATTTCCATTTATTTTAGGTCTTTTTTTAATTCTTCCACTTGTTTTTGTAATTCGCCTAATTGCTTATATATTTCAGGCAGTTTGCGTGTAAGTGCAATTGACTTGAAATACGCCTTCGGCTCCATAGGGGGTGTTCCAATAAGCGTAGTGTTGCCTTTGATGTTGCCAGGTACGCCGGATTGTGCCCCGAGGAACGTCTTGTCGCCTATGCTGATATGTCCGGAAATTCCCACCTGGCCTCCGAACATGCACCATTTGCCTATTTTTGTGCTGCCTGCTACGCCTACTTGTGCTGACATGACAGTGTTTTCACCTACTTCAACGTTGTGTGCAATCTGTACAAGGTTGTCGAGTTTTACACCTTTGCGTATGATTGTCGTACCCATAGTTGAACGGTCAACACATGTGTTGGCTCCTATTTCAACATTGTCTTCGATGGTAACAATGCCTATTTGTGGAATCTTGTCGTATCCGTCAGTATTGGGTGCAAAGCCGAAGCCGTCGGCACCGATGACCGAACCTG
>ERZ791741.3272-NODE-3272-length-10269-cov-3.766693_pt1 | contig 10269 bp, 11 predicted proteins | sample MGYA00510040_ERZ791741 | MGnify/ENA primary metagenome ERZ791741 (study PRJEB30046, sample SAMN00791960) | human gut metagenome | study: EMG produced TPA metagenomics assembly of the A metagenome-wide association study of gut microbiota in type 2... | reverse complement strand
AATTTCCATCCTTCAACAGGGAGTTTTTTTATGAAAATGAGGTCATTTACCCGCTCATTAGTCTGCGCATCCTTGCTGGCTCTGGTTAGCACTGGCGTAAACGCCGCAGAAAAAGTGACGTTAAAGTTAGCACACAACCTGGAAAGAAGTCATGTTGTACATCAGAGTTTTGAAGAGCTGGCGAAAGAGGTAAAACAGCTGTCAAAAGGTAATATGGTGATCCGTATTTATCCCAGCAGCCAGATGGGTAATGCGCGAGAAACTATGGAGTTGTTGCAAAATGGCGCTCTGGATATGACCAAAGGTTCCGCCAGTGATCTGGAGTCTTTTGATAATATTTATGCTATCTATAATTTGCCGTTCTTATTTAAAGATCAGGCTCACTTCAACAAAGTTGTTTTTGGTGAAGTTGGTAAAGAAATTATGGACTCAACAAAAGACAAAGGCTTTTTTGCTTTATCAGCTTATGTAGCGGGTACACGCAGTTTCTATGCGAAAAAACCGATTACTAAGCCAGAAGATCTTAAAGGGCTGAAAATTCGTGTTCAGCCAAGTCCGACCACCATCAAAATGATTGAACTGATGGGTGGTTCACCCACTCCAATTTCATTTGGCGAAGTTTATACTGCGATGCAGCAAGGTGTAGTAGATAGCGCAGAAAATAACGTGCCTTCCTGGGTGCAGACTCGACATATTGAAATTGCCAAAGTTTTTTCTGAAGATGAACACGCCTCAATTCCTGACTTTTTGGTTATCTCCACCAAAACATGGAATAAATTAACCCCAGAACAGCAACAAATCCTCGAAACAGCAGCGAAGAAATCCGAAGCTTATCAACAAAAATTGTGGGAAAAAATTGACGCTGACACACGTGCTCAGGCGAAAGCTATGGGGGGTGAAATTGTAAAAGTGGATAAAGCACCATTCCGTGCCGCAGTTCAGCCTCTGTTTGACGACTTCAAAAAAGATCCAAAACAAGCTGCTTTGTTAGAGAAGTTCGACAACGCTGCTCAATAATATTCCGGGCCAGTCTCTGGCCCTGATTTTCCAGGATGCTTACAATGATATTTAACCGCCTGAAACTTGCGGTAGACCGCGTCATTGCCGCGTTTTCTGTCGCCGTCATGCTTGCTCTGGTTGTATGCGTAGTCTGGCAAGTATTTAGCCGCTACGTACTTAACCAGCCAAGTACATTAACCGATGAGCTGGCACGATTTTTGATGATCTGGGTAGGGTTATTAGGTGCTGCATATACCGTCGGCGCGCAGAGACATCTCTCTATCGATTTATTTGCTCTCGCCCTGAATAAGCGCAAGCAATTACTTCTTAGTATAGTCATTAACGTTCTTATTTTAGGTTTTGCCGGTTCGGTCATTGTGACTGGTGGCCTGAAATTAATTGATAAAACGCTGGCAACATCACAGGTATCTGCCGCGATGCAAATACCGATGGGATACGTATATATCATTCTGCCATTAAGTGGATTGGTGATGATGTTTTATGCCTTGTGTTTTATTAATCAAAGCATTCAACAACTGAAACAACATGCGCAGGAGGCCAGTTAATGGATAGTTATATCGCGATTACACTGTTTGGCTGTTTTTTTGTGTTGGTCTTTATTGGTGTGCCCATTTCGTTCTCAATCGGTATTGCCACTGTAGCTTCAATGCTTTTGATGTTTCCCTGGGATATCGCGGCAATCACTGTTTCGCAGCGACTGGCTAATGGACTGGATAACTTTGCCCTATTGGCAATCCCCTTTTTCATCTTTGCCGGAACGCTGATGAACAGCGGCGGTATTGCGATACGTTTGATTAACCTCGCCCAGGTAATGGTTGGTCGGGTTCCTGGTTCACTTGGTCATGTGAACGTCCTGGCGAATATGATGTTTGGTTCCATTTCTGGTTCAGCCGTTGCGGCAGCTGCTGCCGTTGGTGGCACACTGAATCCCATTCAGACCAAACAAGGTTATGATCCGGCATTTTCTACCGCTGTAAACGTCTCATCTTGTATTACTGGATTACTGATACCGCCCTCAAACGTGTTAATTGTGTTTTCCCTGACAGCTGGCGGCGTTTCTGTAGCATCGCTATTTATGGCGGGATATTTGCCAGGGATCTTAATGGGTCTTGCGGTAATGATAGTCTGCGGCATTATTGCTAAACGCCGTGGCTACCCGCTTTCAGAAAGAGCAACCTTTGCTCAGGCCTGTAAAGCGTTTCTGGATGCCTTACCAAGTTTGCTTCTGGTGTTCATTGTGATGGGCGGCATTCTGGGCGGCATTTTTACCGCAACTGAAGCGTCAGCAATTGCCGTTGTCTACACATTTATTCTCTCGGTGCTGGTTTACCGGGAAGTAAAATGGCGCCATTTACCCAAACTGATTCTGGAGTCGGTTGTTACCACTTCGATTGTATTACTGTTGATCGGTTTTTCCGTGGGCATGTCCTGGGCAATGACTAATGCTGATATTCCTTATATGATCAGCGACGCATTGATGGGGATTTCTGATAACCCACTGATCATATTGCTGCTGATTAATATCGTCTTATTAATTGTCGGCATCTTTATGGACATGACACCGGCTGTACTAATCTTTACACCGATCTTCTTGCCGATTGCACAAGAGCTGGGAATGGACCCAGTACATTTCGGTATTATGATGGTGGCCAACCTTTGTATTGGGCTGTTAACACCGCCGGTGGGTAGTGCGCTATTTGTTGGTTGTTCTATCTCGGGTGTGAAGATTCAACATTTAATCAAACCATTGCTGCCATTTTATGCTGCATTGCTAGTAGCGTTGATGATGATCACTTACATTCCGCAAATATCCTTGTTCATTCCACAGCTACTAGGGCTAATGTAAAAAATAATTTGCCGGATAACTTTTTATATTATCCGGCAAAGGCACTATATCAAACTTACTTAATCACCCCATTGCGCCGCAGTTGTTCGGTATCTTTTTTCCAGCGTTCATTAGCTTGGTTGATATCGTCAATTTTCATCAAAATCGCGACTTTTTTACTGTTTATTTCTGAAACTTTCATCGTTAACGGATATTGCCCTTTTTCAAGCGTTACCCAGTCATCCTGCAATTTACGGCTGAGTTTTTGTGATTGCAGAAAAGTCTGTCGCCGTTGTTCGTTGATATCGAAATCTCGTTTCTGCTGAATCGGCACTTCATAACACTCTTCACTCTGTTTATGACATGCCGCAATCGCCGGTTGATAAATCTCTTTGTCATATTTAACCGCGAACGCCTCGCTATCGTTCTGTTTATTAAACTCATCACGCTGTTGGTGAATTTTTTTAAAGGCTTCTTCGCGGGTCATTTGCTTACCGTTTGCATCTTTTCCCCAATATGCATCCGCTGCTTTCTGCGCCGCCACCATTTGCTTATCAAGCGCTTTCACTTCCTTTTCCAGCGCAGGAATCGAGTTCTTCTGGGTATTCAACGCAGATTCAAGCTGACTAAAGCGATAATTGAAATCTTCGCTATTCACGATCAGATATTTATTATTCGTTTTGATATCGTCGACCACCCGCCCACGATCGCTGGCTGCCGCCTGAAAAGAGTAAAAGTTCACCGACCAGCCAGACGCGGGCGTTCCTTTACTGGTTAACATCGCCGAGAATTTTACCGGTTTATCTTTCGTCCAGGTCTGTTCGAGCAGTTCGTAATCTGCCAACTGACCGACCCAGGTATAGAGATCGTCACTGGAAGAGACATCGCCTTCCGCTGACCAGGTGGCCTGATTACCCTTAGCATCAAGATTTTTTAAGGTGATAGCATCAAGCTTGAGAATGCCGTGATACTGCTTTTTGAATTGATCTTTTAAGATATTTTCAGTTGGCGGTTCGCCATCTGCCCAAGCATTACCAGTCATCAACATAAGCAGTGCCGTGCCAACAATCCATTGCTTTTTCACCCGAAAAACCTCACGCGGAATAATTTATTCCGGTGATTATCATTAGGGTAATGAAAATTGGCAATGGACGTAAGTCTGAAGTGAAAAAGCCCCGGCACGATACCGGGGCGAGGTGATTAGTACTGATTGAAGATCTGCTGGATCTGCTGCGGATCTTTGGTTTGCGTCAGAGCCAGCTGCAGCAGGACGCGCGCTTTTTGCGGGTTCAGCGTGCCAGAGGCGACGAAGCCGTATTTCGCATCATCCACTTCAGCATCCTGAGTGGTAGCACCCGTCGGTACGCGGGAAGAACGCACTACTGCAGTGCCGTTTTTCGCGGCGGTTGCCAGGGTGTCGAACACGGATTTATACAGGTTACCATTACCCACACCAGCGCTAACGATGCCATCATAGCCCGCATCTACCAGTGCTTTAGCCGGAAGATCGGATGCGTTAGCGTAGTTATAAACGATGCCGACTTTCGGCAGCTCATTCAGCTTAGAGACATCGAATGGCGTATCGCTGGTGTGCTTACGTGCCGGGGTACGTTGGTAGTCAATCTTACCGTTGTGAATGTATCCCAGAGGACCGTAGTTAACAGACTTGAAGGTCGCTACGTCGGTGGTGTTGGTTTTGGTGACATCGCGACCGTCCAGTACGGTGTCGTTCATCACCACCAGCACGCCACGATTAGCGGAGGCTTTATCAGCTGCGGTCACTACCGCGTTATACAGGTTGAATGGACCGTCTGCGCTCATGGACGTGGACGGGCGCATTGCGCCGACCATCACCACCGGTTTGTCGCATTTCACCGTCAGGTCGAGGAAGTAAGCGGTTTCTTCCATCGTGTCGGTACCGTGGGTAATGACGAAGCCGTCGGTTTTATCGCAGTCGGTGTTAATTTTTTTCGCCAGTGTCAGCCAGACATTATCGTTCATGTCCTGGGAGCCGATATTCACTACCTGCTCGCCTTTAACGTTCGCAATGTCTTTTAGTTGCGGCACCGCATTAACCAGATTTTCTACGCCAACTTTACCCGCTGTGTAGTTAGATTTGGTTGCGGAGTCACCACCACCGGCAATGGTCCCGCCGGTTGCTAAAATGGTGATATTGGGTAATGCCAATGCTGCACCACTAAAACCCATAACCAGTGCGGCAAGTGCCGTCTTTTTGAAAAACTCCATTTCATTCCTCCAGTTACGTGAACGCTACGCATTATCCCTTAGTTCTGTATGGGAAATTTGACGTTAAACAATTTACAACGTGAATATATTTTGGAGATCTACAAAGTTAGAGGCAGGTAACAAAACGAAGAATTAAACGGCATAAAAAAGTATTATGCCGTCTTAAAATAGAGGATTATTTTAAATTCCCGACCAGGGCTTTGCGGCTATCTTCCAGAGTCACAACGCGGCTACAAACATCTTTGCCAAACTGCTGGAAATCTTTTTCCTGCTTTTTCCACTCGGTTTGGATTGAGGATTGCAGCCCCCCCAGGCTTCCCAGCACATTCTGTAATGGGTTACCGCCGCTTTTCAGCACCGCTTTCGCGCCCATTTCATTAATGCTGTCCTGTAAAATTCCACCCATTGCCTGATTCACTAATTGCTGGCCTTCGGCGCGAACCTGATCAATGGCTTTATAGTGAAACGTCAGGCCATCGCTGCGCGTTTCGATAATGCGGTTCATCTGCTCTTTCAGCTGCGCATCAAGTTTGGTCAGACGGCTGCGCATTTTGCTGCTTTCGCCCATCTCCTGAACGATAATTTTATCCAGCGCAATACGGGCTTTTTCGACGCGGCTTTTCGCGCCTTCATCAATCCACGGCAGCGTGCTGCGTAGTTCAGCCTGATAATCCTTCGCCTGCTCGCGCTGGGCGGCATTCAGGGAATATTGCTTACCGTTATACATCACGTTGCCGTCTGGCGTGATCACCAGATTGCCGTTTTCGCCCTTCACCTGCACGGTTTGCGGGCTGACAATCACATCGTCACGCGGCGTGACGCTGCACTGGTAGTCGGCGTGAGCGGTCATTGCCGTCACTGAAAGTGCTGCCGCCAGCAGCATTTTGCGCATCATAGTCTTCCCTCAAGAAAAAATCAGGCCAGCATTTGCTGGCCCCAGATTGATAACAAAGTACGCGTTTTCCATGCCGGATGCGGCGTAAACACCTTATCCCGCCTACTCGATCGTGCATCTTTCCAGGCATGATAAGCGTAGCGCATCAGGCAGTTTTGCATTTGTCATCGCCCGTATGCTTTCTTAGTCCCACCAAACGTCGAAAAGTTCGCTGGTGCGTACCTCATCCAGTTTGCGCTCTTCCAGCCACTTACGCACAATCGCCTGATGTTCTTCGGTGCATTTGCCGATTTCCTGCATGCAGATCAGACCTTCCCAGGCCAGATAACCGCTGCCGTCAAAGGCCAGTTTGTTCGGTTCGATAACCTCGTTAATAAAATCATCAACGGTTTTATCAATCTGTTCTTCCGATGTACCTTCCGGGAATCGCCATGCCACCGAAAATCCTAATTCCTGGAATTCGTCGATGTGCATTTTTTTACGCAGACGACGGCTACGGTTCTTTGCCATTATTTCACCCTCTCGAACATTAAGTCCCATACTCCGTGACCAAGACGATGACCACGTTGTTCAAATTTCGTCACCGGACGTGATGCCGGACGCGGTACGTAATCATTGCTCTCTGACAGGTTTTTATAACCGTCAATAGAAGACATCACTTCAAGCATATGTTCCGCATAAGGTTCCCAGTCGGTCGCCATATGGAATACGCCCCCCAGCTGCAGTTTGCTTTTTACCAGTTCGGCAAACGGCACCTGAACGATACGGCGTTTATTATGGCGCGCTTTGTGCCACGGGTCAGGGAAAAAGAGCTGCACCATGCGCAATGAATTGTCAGGAATCATTTTATGCAGCACTTCAACCGCATCGTGACACATCACGCGCAGGTTGCTTAAACCTTCTTCATGCGCAGAAGCCAGGCACGCACCAACGCCCGGTGAATGCACTTCAATGCCGAGGAAGTCCTGCTCGGGGCGATCTTTAGCCATTGCCACCAGCGACGCCCCCATGCCAAAACCAATCTCAAGCGTCACCGGCGCTTCACGGCCAAAAAGCGCGGGGAAATCCAGCATATCTTCGCTGAACTCAACGCCCATCACCGGCCAGTAGTTTTCCAGCGCATGTTCCTGGCCTTTGGTCAGTCGCCCCTGGCGGCGCACAAAACTACGGATACGGCGCAGTGGGCGGCCGTTTTCATCAAATTCCGGTGAGATGACGTCGTTTTTCATAAAGATTTAGTCGCTTGTGAAAGTGTTCTGAAAACGGGCATTATCCAAAGTTAGTTGCCGGATGCAAGCATGATAAGGCCGTGGCTGCGGAAAGTTCCGGTTTACACCCTGCCGTCGCTGTGCTGCAATCTTGCCCCCAACAACAGTGAATTCGGTGACCATGCAAGCGTCGCAATTTTCAGCCCAGGTTCTGGACTGGTACGATAAATACGGGCGAAAAACGCTGCCCTGGCAAATTGACAAGACGCCCTACAAAGTATGGCTCTCAGAAGTGATGTTGCAACAAACTCAGGTTGCGACCGTTATCCCCTATTTTGAACGCTTTATGGCGCGCTTCCCGACGGTGACCGATCTCGCCAATGCGCCGCTCGACGAAGTTCTCCACTTGTGGACCGGGCTTGGCTATTACGCCCGCGCGCGCAACCTGCATAAAGCGGCACAACAAGTGGCGACCTTACACGGCGGTAAATTCCCGGAAACCTTTGAAGAAGTCGCGGCGTTACCGGGCGTCGGGCGTTCCACCGCAGGTGCGATTCTCTCGCTTTCTCTGGGTAAGCACTTTCCGATTCTCGACGGTAACGTCAAACGGGTGCTGGCGCGCTGCTATGCTGTAAGCGGCTGGCCTGGGAAAAAAGAGGTCGAGAATAAATTATGGAGTTTGAGCGAGCAGGTGACGCCCGCGGTTGGCGTGGAACGGTTTAATCAGGCGATGATGGATTTGGGTGCGATGATTTGTACGCGCTCGAAACCGAAATGTTCGCTCTGTCCGCTACAAAACGGATGTATTGCCGCCGCCAATAATAGCTGGTCGCTTTATCCGGGCAAAAAACCGAAACAGACGCTGCCGGAGCGCACCGGCTACTTTCTCCTGTTACAGCACGAAGATGAAGTATTGCTGGCGCAGCGTCCGCCGAGCGGATTGTGGGGCGGTTTATACTGTTTCCCGCAGTTTGCCGACGAAGAAAGTTTGCGGCAGTGGCTGGCGCAACGGCAGATTGCTGCCGATAACCTGACGCAACTGACCGCGTTTCGGCATACCTTCAGCCATTTCCACTTAGATATTGTGCCTATGTGGCTTCCCGTGTCGTCATTCACCGGCTGCATGGATGAAGGCAATGCGCTCTGGTATAACTTAGCGCAACCGCCGTCAGTTGGCCTGGCGGCTCCCGTGGAGCGTTTGTTACAGCAGTTACGCACTGGCGCGCCGGTTTAGCGCGTGAGTCGATAAAGAGGATGATTTATGAGCAGAACGATTTTTTGTACTTTCCTGCAACGTGAAGCAGAAGGTCAGGATTTTCAGCTGTACCCCGGCGAGCTGGGAAAACGCATCTATAACGAGATCTCCAAAGAAGCCTGGGCGCAGTGGCAGCACAAACAAACCATGCTGATTAATGAAAAGAAACTCAACATGATGAATGCCGAGCACCGCAAGCTGCTGGAGCAGGAGATGGTCAACTTCCTGTTCGAGGGTAAAGAGGTGCATATCGAGGGCTATACGCCGGAAGATAAAAAATAAAAACAGTGCCGGAGCACGCCTCCGGCAACTTGCATAAAAACAAACACAACACGCACCCGGAATGATGAAAAAATATCTCGCGCTGGCTTTGATTGCGCCGTTGCTCATCTCCTGTTCGACGACCAAAAAAGGCGATACCTATAACGAAGCCTGGGTCAAAGATACCAACGGTTTTGATATTCTGATGGGGCAATTTGCCCACAATATTGAGAACATCTGGGGATTCAAAGAGGTGGTGATCGCCGGTCCTAAGGACTACGTGAAATACACCGATCAATATCAGACCCGCAGCCACATCAACTTCGATGACGGTACGATTACTATCGAAACTATCGCCGGGACAGAACCTGCCGCGCATTTGCGCCGGGCAATTATCAAAACGTTGCTGATGGGTGACGATCCGAGTTCGGTCGATCTCTATTCCGACGTTGATGATATTACGATTTCGAAAGAACCTTTCCTTTACGGTCAGGTGGTGGACAACACCGGGCATGCGATAGGCCTCGTTTTCAAACGTGTACAGATTTTCTTCGGACATGGTGTTTCCTCCTTCATTCTGAGGGGCAATAAGTGAACCTCTGTATAAAATCAACTGCGGTGCCTGCCAGATCTTTTTCGCCAATCCATCGGTTCGGAAAACTTGAAATACATACCAGTGTTCCGGCGTTTCCCAAACCTTGGCTTGACAAAAAATATCTTGCCATTCACGCTTGTTGATTTTATCAGAGGTTCAAAAAAATCACCCCTGATCCAATCAGGGGTGAGATACAGATCCTGTATTCCACGGTTCCACCCTGCTTGCAGCGCATGGCGCTGCCGCTCGTTGGCGCGGTAACGGGCGCACCCGGCTCAGCCTACTGGAAGTCTTGGCGGTCTCCATGAAGATGTCGGAGATCTGGACGTAGCCGTACTTCTTGGCCTGCGAAGAGTAGTAACGATACTTGGTGTGCGCCTGCGACTCACCGGCGAACGCGGTCTCGAGGTTCTTCTTAGTCTGCGAGTTCTCGAAATCCATTGGACTCTCTCCCCTCCTGCTGGCATCAGCCGCGTAGGGCAGCAGTTGAGCAAGGCCGGCGCCCAGCTGGATGGCGTTGATGAGCTGCGCCGTGACGAACGGAATGGCCACCTCCATGACCACCTCGCCCGTCACGATGATGGGCGTCGCAATGGCCGCGCGCTTATACTCACGGATGCTCGCCATGAGTGTTTTAAGCATTGAGTTCCTCCCATCGATTCCGTACTTTTCCTAAGAGCATGAGCAGCGTTTCCTGCTCCTCGTCTGTGAGGTTCGAAAACGCCTTGCTGCGAAAAGCCTCCCGAGCCTTAAGGGCCTGCAGGGCCTCGCGCTCGCCATCCTTCGTGAGGTGGACGAAGAGCTGGCGGCGGTCATGCGGATCGCGCGTGCGCTCAATGAGGCCCGATGCCTCGATTTTGGCGAGGATCTCGGAGAGCGACCCGGGCTTGAGCTCGAAGCGCGCGCCGAGGGCCTGTTGGGACATTTGGCCGCCCATGCAGTGGAGCAGGCAGAGAATGGGCT
>ERZ791741.3268-NODE-3268-length-10278-cov-2.228015_pt1 | contig 10278 bp, 10 predicted proteins | sample MGYA00510040_ERZ791741 | MGnify/ENA primary metagenome ERZ791741 (study PRJEB30046, sample SAMN00791960) | human gut metagenome | study: EMG produced TPA metagenomics assembly of the A metagenome-wide association study of gut microbiota in type 2... | reverse complement strand
TGTCAGGCTATCCTCTGTTTAATGCTCCTCAATCAGTGACAGCAGCTATCAAGGATGCTGGCTATGATGTTATGGATTTGGCTCATAACCATATTTTGGACTCTGGTTTAGAGGGAGCTTTTACAACAGCTGATGCCTTTAAAGAGGTGGGCATTGACCCTGTTGGTGTTTATGAAAAGCCTGTGCGTGATAAGGCACCTCTACTTATCAAGAATGTTAATGGCATCAAGGTGGCGATACTTTCTTATGCCTATGGTTTCAATGGCTTGGAGTCGAATCTGACCAAAAAAGAGATTGTGAATCATTTGTCGAACCTGGATGAAAAACGTATGAAAGCCGAGATTCAGCGTGCCGAAAAAGAAGCGGATATCACGGTTATCATGCCTCAGATGGGTGTTGAATATCGTTTGGAACCGACAGATGAACAGGTTAAACTCTATCATAAGATGATTGATTGGGGTGCCGATATTATCTTTGGAGGTCATCCTCATGTGGTAGAACCTTCTGAGGTGGTTAAAAAGGATGGACAGCAAAAACTTATTATTTACTCAATGGGTAATTTCATCTCAAACCAGCGCATAGAGACCATGGATGGTGTGGATAGTGCAGAGTGGACAGAGAGGGGTGTCTTAATGGATGTCACCCTTGAGAAAAAGAATGGTCAAACCACGATTAAGACTGCTCAAGCACATCCGACTTGGGTTAACCGTACGCCTAAAGGAACAAGTTCGCCAGAGGGATACCCTTTGTATACTTACCAAACTTATATTTTAGAGGATTTCATTAAAGGTGGTAAATATAGAAATAAACTAGATGAAGAAACCAAAGAGCGTATAGATACTGCTTATAAAGAAATGAATGCCCATGTTAATTTAAAATGGAAATAAAGCTAAGATATCGCCTGAATTTGGCGATATTTTTTTGTTTATCGACAAGTTACCCACAGACTTATCCACAGGTGTGGATAAGTCTGTTAACTGTGTTGAATATTGATTTTTCAAGGTTTTAAAAGAAGGAAATTATTTAGGTTGTGAACAAGTTTATCCACAAGTAATTGGGTCAGAGAGAGGATATTTTTATAAACGATATTAGTTAAATTCCTCGGAAACATTCGTCTTTTTCAAGAAAAAAGAGGCAATTTTCATAAAAAATAGCATTTTTAATCAAAATATGCTAAAATTATACAAAATAAAATGATGGAGGCTTCTCATGAAAGCAATTATTACAGTTGTAGGTAAGGACAAAGCAGGTATTGTTGCGGGTGTTGCGACTAAGGTGGCAGAACTTGGTTTGAATATTGATGATATTACTCAAACAGTCCTTGATGAATTCTTTACCATGATGGCGGTTGTATCATCGGAAGATAAGAAAGATTTTACACACCTACGTGCTGAATTAGAAGCTTTTGGTGAATCATTGAACGTCAAAATTAACATCCAAAGCTCAGCGATCTTTGATGCGATGCACAACTTGTAAGATAGGAGTAGCTTAAAATGGATATTAAACAGGTCACAGAAACCATTGCCATGATTGAGGAACAGAATTTTGATGTTCGTACCATTACCATGGGAATCTCACTCCTAGACTGTATCGATTCAGATATCGATAAGGCGGCGGAAAAAGTCTATAACAAGATTGTATCTAAGGCTAAGAATTTGGTAGCTGTTGGTGACGAAATTGCGGCTGAACTTGGTATTCCGATTGTTAATAAACGTGTGTCTGTTACTCCGATCTCAATCATCGGTGCGGCAACAGATGCAACAGACTATGTACCTTTTGCGAAGGCGTTAGACCGAGCAGCTAAGGAAATCGGTGTTAACTTTATTGGTGGTTTCTCTGCGCTCGTTCAAAAGGGTTACCAAAAAGGTGATGAGATTCTTATCAATTCTATTCCACGTGCGCTTGCAGAGACTGATTTTGTCTGCTCATCTGTCAACATTGGTTCAACAAAGACTGGTATTAACATGACAGCGGTACGTGACATGGGACGTATCATCAAAGAGGCTTCTGAGGCAGATCCAATGGGCCCAGGTAAATTGGTTGTCTTTGCCAATGCGGTTGAAGATAATCCATTTATGGCAGGTGCCTTCCACGGTGTTGGTGAGGCTGATGTTGTAATCAATGTTGGGGTTTCAGGTCCTGGTGTTGTGCAACGTGCAGTTGAGAAAGTTCCAGGCGAAAGTTTCGATGTTTTAGCTGAAACAGTTAAGAAGACCGCCTTCAAAATCACACGTGTTGGTCAGTTGGTTGGTCAAATGGCCAGCGAACGCCTTGGTGTCGAGTTCGGTATTGTAGATTTGTCTCTTGCGCCAACACCAGCAGTTGGTGATTCAGTAGCCCGTGTACTTGAAGCTATGGGTCTTGAAGTTGTTGGTACGCATGGTACTACTGCAGCTCTAGCCCTTCTTAATGACCAAGTTAAAAAAGGTGGTATCATGGCATGTAATCAAGTTGGTGGTTTGTCAGGTGCCTTTATTCCAGTTTCTGAAGATGAGGGGATGATTGCGGCTGTTAAATCTGGTCATATCAACCTTGAAAAATTGGAAGCTATGACAGCTATCTGTTCTGTTGGTCTAGACATGATTGCTATTCCTGCTGATACGCCAGATACTACAATCGCGGCCATGATTGCTGATGAAGCGGCTATCGGTGTTATTAATCAGAAAACAACAGCTGTTCGTATCATTCCTTATGGTAAGGAAGGTGACATGTTGGAACTTGGAGGTCTTCTTGGGTATGCACCGGTAATGAAGGTAAACAAAGCTTCATCGGCTGACTTCATTGCGCGTGGTGGTCAAATCCCAGCTCCTGTTCACAGCTTTAAAAACTAAATGGATGATAAATGCTTTGCCAATTGGTAAGGCATTTTCTGATGGTCTCGCTGGCTAGATAGTGGAGGGGATTTGTGCTATAATGAATTCAAAAATGACGGAAAGAAGGGGCGCTATGAGTAAGGTTAGGTTATATATTGCGAGACATGGCAAAACGATGTTTAACACCATTGGTCGTGCACAAGGTTGGTCTGATAGCCCTTTGACCCCATTCGGTGAAGAAGGTATTCGTGAATTGGGGATAGGTCTGAAAGCGGCAGGTATTCCTTTCAAGGCCGCATATTCTAGTGATTCAGGTCGAACGATTCAAACCATGGATATCATTTTACGTGAGACGGGTTTAGAAACTATTCCTTATAAACGTGACAAACGTATTCGTGAGTGGTGTTTTGGTAGTTTAGATGGTGGCTATGATGGTGAACTTTTCTACGGTGTGCTACCGAGAACAGATGCTTTTCAAGGTAAGGATTTGCATGAGGTAACTTATCCTGAACTTGCACAAGGTATACTTGATGTGGATACGGCTGGTTGGGCAGAGTCTTGGGAAGTGCTCAGAAAACGTATTTTAGAGGGGTTCACAGCTATTGCAGAAAATCTTGAGAGGTCTGGTGGCGGTAATGCTATTGTCGTTAGTCACGGTATGACCATTGCAACCTTTGCTTGGTTAATTGATTCTTCTGTCGAGCATCCTTCATTAGAAAACGGTTCGGTTACTGTTGTTGCTTATGAAAATGGTAAATTTACATTAGAAGCACTTGGCGATATGACTTATCGTCAGGTTGGGCGAGAGATAATAGAAAAAGAAAATGGTAAAAAATAACTATCCAAGTCGCCGTCAGGCGAAAAAGCAAACCAACTGGTTTTTGATTATCAGTAGTGTCTTGATTGCAGTCCTTTTAGTTGCAGCAGGACTTTATTCTGTATTTGGTGTCAGTCGTATGGTTCAACAAACCAATGGATCGTCGGTAATAAAAAGTAGTAAGCAAGCTATCGATGCGACTCGAAGCAAGGATACAAAGGGACTACCTGATGTATCGCCTAAAGACTGGGAATTGCTTTTGGTAAATCGAGATAATAAGTCTAAAGAACTTAATCCTGAGATTGCTGATGTCGATGGTGTTTCTGTAGATGCAAGAATTGCTAAGAACGTTAAGGAGTTTTTAGCAGCTGCTCAAGAAATTGATCCAAGTTACCACTTGATATCAGGTTATCGTAGTGTTGCTTATCAGACAGAACTTTATAACAGTTATGTTCAGCAGGAAATGGCTGCTGACCCAAGTTTGACGGAGTCTCAGGCGGAGAAAAAGGTTCAAACCTATTCACAACCACCAGGAGCGAGTGAACACCAAACAGGTCTTGCGATTGATATGAGTACTGTAGATAGCTTAAATGAAGCAGATCCAGATACAGTAGCTAAAGTTAAAGAGTTAGCGCCGAAATATGGCTTTGTTCTTCGTTTTCCAGATGGTAAAACATCGTCAACGGGTGTAGGCTACGAGGATTGGCATTTCCGCTATGTTGGTAAAGAGTCAGCAGAGTATATGACTGAACATAATCTTACTTTGGAGGAATATTTGGCATTATTAAAGGAGAAAGCTAAGTGAGACGACGTTTTAAACTAAAACCCTTCATAACCTTAGTTGCTGTTTTCGCTTTAGGTATTGTCTTACCTTTGATTCTTCATGCCTCTACAGATGATAATGCGCGTGCGGTAAAGGTTGCTTACACACAGCAAGAATTTATTGAGACCTTAGCTCCAACAGCTCAAAAGATGTCCAAAAACTATGGTGTGCCTGCGTCTATTCTCCTTAGCCAAGCTGCATATGAGTCGAATTATGGTAGCAGTCTTTTATCTGTTAAATACCATAACATCTACAGTCTGGCAGCTCAGCCGGGTCAAGAACGTATTCGTTTAAAGGATAGTATCTACAGTAAAGGGAAATGGCAATACCAAAAGGTGGATTTTGCAGTTTTTAAGGATTGGTCAAGTTCTATGATGACTTATTTAGAAGAACTTCGCCAAGGAACGTGGGGCGAGTCAACCTATAAAGAGGTGGCAGGAACGACTAGTTATAAAGTTGCGGCAGAAAAGCTACAAGCTGCGGGTTTTAGCAGTGATCCAGATTACGCCAAACACCTCATATCTATTATTGAGACCTATCATTTGTCAAAATATGATTGATAAGATTAGAGTGCCTCTGAGGTACTCTTTTTTTGCTTTTCTAGGTCTTAAGATGTATTTTTAGCACTCTTACAAAAAGAGTGCTAATTTTTTGGTTTTTTGGGTTGACATGTTCAAGTTTAGGTGTATAATAGAATCATAAGTTAGCAGTCGACGTATTAGAGTGCTAACAAATAGAAATGAGGTGACATCGTGATTACGCAAAGGCAAAACACTATTTTGAATTTGATAGTTGAGATGTTCACTCGTACACATGAACCGGTTGGTTCTAAAGCATTACAAGAATCAATTGATTCGAGTTCAGCGACCATTCGTAATGACATGGCCAAGCTAGAAAAAATGGGCTATCTTGAAAAAGCTCATACTTCTAGTGGGCGTATGCCAAGCCGAGCAGGTTTCCAGTATTTCGTCGCTAATTCTTTGAATCTTGATACGATTGATGAACAAGATGTTTATCAAGTGGTTAAAGCTTTCGACTTTGAAGCTTTTAAACTTGAAGATATCTTGGATGCAGCGGCAAAGCTGCTGGCAGAAATGACAGGATGCACAGCAGTGATTCAAGATGTGGAACCGACACGACAACGTCTGACTGGATTTGACATTGTTCATCTATCCAATCACGACGCTTTAGCGGTTCTTACTCTAGATGAATCTAAGCCTGTGACAGTTCAGTTTGCTATTCCAAAGAATTTCTTGTCTAGTGATTTGGAAATTCTTCATAAGCTTGTTCAAGAACGTTTTTTGGGAAACACTGTCTTAGATATCCATTACCGATTGAGAACTGAGATTCCTCAGATTGTGCAAAAGTATTTCAAGATAACAGATAATGTTCTAGATTTGTTTGATTATATCTTTTCACAACTTTTTAAGGAATTGATTTTCATCGAAGGTAAGGTTGCATCACTGACCTATGCCGACTTAAAAACCTATCAATTTTTGGACAATCCACAACATGTGGCACTTGAGCTTCGATCAGCTATCTCCGATGATGAAGTGACCAAGATTTCGGTTGCAGAATCAACTGAAGAAGCGCTTGAAAATGTCACAGTTATGAGTCATAAATTCCTGATTCCTTATCGTGGGATGGCGCTCATGCATGTGATTGGCCCAGTTGAAATGGATTATCGTCGCATGGTTAGTTTGGTCAATGTTATTAGTAGAGTTTTGGTTATGAAGTTGACGGATTATTACCGTTACCTCAATAGTAACCATTATGAAGTTAGCTAAGATATAACATTTAAAAAGTATAGAAAGAGGTGTATGCCTTGACTGAAGATATTAAAAAAGAAGAAGTGAAAGAAGAGGAAGCTACGGAGACAACTGAAGAAGTTGTAGAGGAAGTAAGCGAACCTTCTGAACTTGAAGAAGCCCAAGCGCGTGCCGAAGAATTTGAAAATAAATACCTTCGTGCCCATGCAGAAATGCAAAATATTCAGCGACGTGCCAATGAAGAACGTCAACAATTGCAAAAGTATCGTAGCCAAGATTTGGCAAAAGCGATTTTGCCATCACTTGATAACCTTGAACGTGCTCTTGCCGTTGAGGGCTTGACTGATGATGTCAAAAAAGGTTTGGAAATGGTGCAAGAAAGTTTAGTGCATGCTCTTAAAGAGGAAGGAATTGAAGAAATTCCAGCTGATGGTGATTTCGATCATAACTTCCACATGGCAATTCAAACAATGCCTGCAGATGATGAACATCCAGCAGACACGATTGCGCAAGTTTTCCAAAAAGGGTATAAACTCCACGAACGCGTCTTACGCCCAGCTATGGTAGTTGTATATAATTAATTGAAAACTTGTCCGAAATGACAGAAAACTATGAATGAAAGATAAAAAAAGCAAAATAGAAATTAAAGTAAAAAGGGGAAAAACATATGTCTAAAATCATTGGTATTGACTTAGGTACAACAAACTCAGCAGTAGCAGTTCTTGAAGGAACTGAATCAAAAATTATCGCAAACCCAGAAGGTAACCGCACAACTCCATCTGTTGTGTCATTCAAAAACGGTGAAATCATCGTTGGTGACGCTGCAAAACGTCAAGCAGTAACAAACCCAGATACAATCATCTCTATCAAATCTAAGATGGGTACTTCTGAAAAAGTTTCTGCTAACGGTAAAGAATACACACCACAAGAAATTTCAGCAATGATTCTTCAATACTTGAAAGGTTATGCTGAAGATTACCTTGGTGAAAAAGTAACCAAAGCTGTTATTACAGTTCCTGCTTATTTTAACGATGCTCAAAGGCAAGCAACCAAAGATGCTGGAAGAATTGCTGGTTTAGAAGTATTAAGAATTATTAATGAACCAACAGCTGCTGCTCTTGCTTATGGATTAGAAAATGCTTATGGTCAAAAGGTAATGGTTTTTGACTTAGGTGGTGGAACTTTTGATGTTTCGATTATTGAAATTGGTAGTGGTGTTATTGAAGTTTTATCAACAGCTGGGGATAATCATTTAGGTGGAGATGATTTTAATAAAGCCATTAGTGACTACGTCCTTGATACTTTTTCAAGACAAGAAGGAATTGATTTAAGAAAAGATCAAATTGCTTTATCTCGTATTTTAGAAGCTAGTGAACAAGCTAAAATAGAACTTTCAAGTCAATCAAGTACCATCATTAATTTACCTTTTATTTATCAAGATGTAAATGGTCCAAAAAATTTAGAAATCACCTTAACAAGACAAAAAATGAATGAACTGACAAAATCTTTAATTGATCGTCTTGTTTTACCAATGCAAACAGCCTTAAATGATGCAAGATTAACACCACAAGACTTAAATAAAGTCATTTTAGTGGGAGGTTCATCACGTATTTTAGCAGTTCAAGAAAAAGTAAAAGAAATTACTCAAATGGAACCAAGTAAATCCTTAAATCCTGATGAATGTGTAGCTTTAGGAGCTGCAATCCAAGCAGGAAAACTAAGCGGTGAAATGGTTTTATATGGTGAAGATAATGATGTTTTATTATTAGATGTTACACCTTTGACACTTTCTATTGAAACTGTTGGTGGTGTTGCTACACCATTAATTCCAAGAAACACAACGATTCCAACCAGTCACAGTCAAGTCTTTACGACATCAGCAAACTTTCAAACACAAGTTGAAATCAATGTTTTACAAGGAGAAAGACCACTCGCAAAAGATAATCAATCTTTAGGTAAATTTAAGCTTAAAAAAATCAAACGTGCGATGCGTGGAGTTCCACAAATTGAAGTTACTTTTGATATTGATAGTAATGGTATTGTTCACGTTTCTGCTAAAGACTTAGCTTCTGGAAATAGTCAAAGTATGATAATTGAAGGTTCTTCTAAAATGTCTGATACAGATATTGAAGAAGCTATTAAACAAGCGAAAATGTATGAAAGCCAAGACCAAGTTACTAAAGAAAATATGCTTTTAAAAAATGAAGTTGAAACATTGATGATCAATGTTCAAAATGGTCTTGCAACGCATAAAAAAGAAATGGATAAAGCTTTAAGAAAACAAATTAAAGGTGAACTTGCTTCTTTAATGAAAATAACTAGAAAATTCAATTATGAAACAGCTTCGCCAGATGAAATTCAAAAAATAAAAGATTCTAAAAATCATTTAGAATCTCTAGCTCAAAATATCATCGAGAGATAATTTATCTCTCGTTTCTTTTTTCTAATATTTCATCATGTTTAATAAAACCATAAGTTGCTACAATTAAAGAGCCTCCTAAATCAAGAGCTAAATCTTTCATTGTATCCTTTAAAGCTTCATGTCCTTTTAAAGGAATATCTTTTTTAGAAACAAGTGTTCCTTTTGTAGAAGCCATATATTGTTGAGCATTGGTATGAAAGAGCCCATCACAACTATATTCTAATAATTCCCAAAAAGCCCCTATTCCTAGCGAAAACACAACTAAAAATAAACATGTAAAATATTTATTCATATAAATATATTTGCTTTTTTCAGCCATCATCACATGAATAAACCATAAGGCTACAAAAGATAAAATTATACCCGAATGGAAATGTAAAAAAGAATCCCACCATGGATATCTTCCATAAAAATCAAGTCCATCTCCTAAAACTAAAGCATTAAAGGCAAAAAATGCAATAACTATATAAAGTGTTAAAGGTACTTGCATCTTAAACCATTTTTGTAAAATTCTAGGTGCTGATAATACAAGTAACAGATGTTGGCTGAGGTCGATATACGTTTCACTAAATTGAAGAATACGAAAAATCATAGTTGTCACATATTTTATGTAAACATCACCAATATGATGGCGGAAAGCAATAATAAAAATTGTCCAGCCTACATGATAAATCAATAATAAAATCGTTAATATAAATAGTATTTTTTTAATAAGCAAAAGTCTTTTTTCTGTTAATTTCTTATTTTTCATAAAAAAACCAATCCCATCCTTTCTTCATTCTTAGTTCACTTTCAAAAAAATGATTTCCATTATTTTTTTGAAAGAAACAATCATTTTCTTTTTGATAGATTTTATAAGCTTCTAAGGTGTTTTTCAATACATTTTTCATCAATGCATTTCTTGTTTTATGTTCCTTACTTCCTAAACTTAAATAGATTCTTTTGTTTTTTATAGGATGATTCTTTAAATACTCTAACCACCCTTCTTGCCATAAAGACCCAGATACACTGATAGCCCCATCTAAATCAAGTTCATGAAGTGAATAAAGACTAAATAAACCTGCTAAAGAATAACCGCTAATATAACATTTTAAATATTTGTTTTTTAATTGTATTTGCTTAATTTTTTCTAAAAGAATTTTCCCTTTTTGATTTGTTAAAGAAAGTTCATTTTGCCAATCATCAATTTCAATTACTTTTAAGACATAAGAACTCTTTTGAAAATAGGCTTTAACTTCTTCTAGCCATTCATTTTGTCCTTTCATGCACAAATAAATCATTATTCCTTCTTTATCCATCTTGAACCTCCACAAAGATTGCTTGATGATCAATGGCTGGTAAAATTTTATCAAAGACATCTTTCATTTTAATTTTTAGACTACTTGTATTAATGCATGGATGACAACCTAGGTATTCATCTTCTAATAAATCTTGATCCATTAATAATTGAACATTGTTTTTAACGTCGTTCATTAGTCCTAAAACACTAACAGAACCAGGTGTAATATCTAAATATTCATGCATTTTTTCATCACTTCCAAAAGAAAGACGGGAACTGTTGATTTGTTTCGATATATTTTTTGTTTTGAATTTTTTATGTCCTGTTAACATTAATAGATAATATTGGCTTTTAT
>ERZ791741.3266-NODE-3266-length-10284-cov-3.474338_pt1 | contig 10284 bp, 8 predicted proteins | sample MGYA00510040_ERZ791741 | MGnify/ENA primary metagenome ERZ791741 (study PRJEB30046, sample SAMN00791960) | human gut metagenome | study: EMG produced TPA metagenomics assembly of the A metagenome-wide association study of gut microbiota in type 2... | reverse complement strand
GATATTATGTTAGCACAGTCGGATTAAATGAGGCAACAATAAAAAAATATATCCAAGAGCAGGAAAAGCATGATATTGCAATGGATAAATTAAGTGTAAAAGAATACGAGGACCCTTTTAAGGGTAGCCGGTAGTACAAACGCCCTTTCAAGGGCGGCGACGAGTCAAGGGCATTAAGGCTTGAACAGAGTGAAAGCCAGCGTCTATATGCTCATTATCCATGGAAGTGGCTACTGAAATCGGGAACGGAAGGTGTTGCCACATCTGTTTATGGCAGAAATTTAATGCGTGGAATGATGCAGGTTTATGACGGTAACCAAAAGCGTTATGCACAAATTGCCGGATATGGCTTTCGTATTTTGGCAGAGGCAATGGAAAAGAATCTGCCGTATGAGCTTAAGTGTCCAGCTTTGTTGATATGCGGTACACAGGATCATGCCGGTTCGTGCATACGGTATAACAAAGCGTGGCATAGAAACACGAAAATTCCTTTAACATGGATTGAAGGAGCTGGACATAATTCTAATACAGACAAACCTGAACAGATAAATAGTTTGATAGAAGAATTTGTTACAAATATTTAACAATAGACAACTTCCAATTTGATGGAGTAATGGATATGAAAATACGAGAAGTGAATGAGAATAAAAAGCAGTTTATATCCTTATTGCTATTAGCTGATGAGCAGGAAAATATGATTGATCGCTATCTTGAAAAAGGTACTATGTATGCACTTGAAGATGGTAATGTAAAAGCTGAATGTGTTGTCACCGATGAAGGTAATGAAATACTTGAAATCAAGAATATCGCAGTTGATCCGGAAAATCAGGGAAAGGGCTATGGCAAAGCATTAATTGACTTCCTTGCAAGTAAATATGCAGATGAATATTCTATTTTGCAGGTTGGAACAGGTGACAGCCCGTTGACCGTACCGTTTTATGAAAAATGCGGATTTGTCCGATCTCACAATATTCCGAATTTCTTTACGGACAATTATGACCACCCAATTTATGAGTGTGGTGTACAGTTAATAGATATGGTATATTTGCAAAGATGTTTATAACTTCCAGTTTACCAAGCCCTTTGAGAGAGGAGAAATCCTTTTCTCAAAGGGCTTTTTAATTTTACCGACATTCGTAAACTATAAGTAAAAGCCAAAACCTCATATACTCTAATCACAGAGGAAGTGGAGGTTTTGATATGAGTAACAGCTTAGCGGAAGTACATCCCGAATTGATTGCCGATTGGTCGGAAAAGAATTTGCCGTTGACTGTTGTTTAGCACATTAAATGTTACTCCATTCCTCATATTAAATGTGGTAAATATTGTCTAAGTAAGAGAAGCTATGTCACTTTCGTCCTGAATTATCCTGAAGTTATCCGGCTTTTTATATGCGGGTTCATTTCCAAGCTCCTTAACAAGTTAAAACGGTAATGTTTTTCTTGTGCACAGTAGAGCACTATAGTATAATGAAACCAGTTTTTTTGCATAAGTTTAAAAGCTATAATAAGGAAATCGGCAAACCAGATGAAAGTCTGGGACGCAAAGCTACAGGGCCTTTAAAATGGCAGCCAGCTGCATGAAATGATGTGCACTGTCTGTCTGACAGTGTTTTTTTGTGGTGTTATTTCATAGGCGTAACTATAATAATTTTACTGGGAGAGAGAAAAGTATGAAAATGAATAAATCAGTATTGCAAAGAGGTATCATTTTTATATTGTGCAGCTGCATCCTTTTTTCAATCTGTCCGGTTTATGCTTTTGCAGCAGAAAATCAGAAAGAGAGAGTTGTCAGGATTGGTGTGCCAGATGATACGTATGATAAGATAAATGGAAATGGAAAAAGAAGCGGATACGGCTATGAATATCTGCAGAAAATCGCAGGTTATACCGGGTGGAACTATGAATATGTAGATTGTACATGGGAAAATTGTTTTGACAAATTAAAAAATGATGAGCTGGATATGATAGAAGGAATCTCTTATACGGAGGAACGGGCAGAGACTATGCTTTTTTCCGCTATTCCAATGGGAGACGAAAGATATTATGTCTATGTAAAACCCGATCATACAGACATCTCATCCTCTGACACTGCATCTTTTAATGGGAAAAAGATTGGGGTGCTTATGGGTTACCTGTCGGAAATGGTATTGAACGAGTGGGAAAAGAAATATGATCTGCATACACAGCATGTCAATGTTTCAAATAATGAAGATGCTTTGAAGAAAATTGCAGACGGAGAAATTGACGCTTTTGTATCGTTAGAGGATTCCCGTCTGGATGGGTACGGAATGGTGGCCTTAACGAATCTCGGAAGTTCAAAAATATATTTTGCGATTGGCCAGAGTCATTCTGATTTAAAGACAGAGCTGGATAATGCTATGAGAAGGATCACAGATGATGATCCTTATTATGCAGATGAACTGCATAAGCAGTTTCTGTCAGTGGACAGTGTATATTTTCTGACGGGAGAAGAACAAAAATGGCTGTCAGAGCATGGAGAAATCAAAATAGGTTATTTGATAAACGATGGCGGGGTCAGTACTCTTGATACAGAAACCGGAAAAGTGAGTGGCCTGATCACGGATTACATCCAGCTTGCACAAAACTGCCTGGAAGGGCAGACTTTGAAATTTTATATCAAGGGGTATGATTCACAAGAGGATATGCAAAAAGCGTTGCATGATGGAGAAATTGATATGATTTTTCATGTGATGCAAAATACGAATGCTGCCGAAGACCTGGGCTATGATCTGACAGATACTGTCTGGAAGTATAATATGGCGGCTGTAACGGTTAAAAAGAGTTTTGATGAAAATGCTGAAAATACGGTTGCGATACCAAGAGAAGAGAGTGATTTGAAGTCTTATGTTTCCTACAATTATCCACAGTGGCATGTGAAGGAATATGCTACCTGGAAGGATGCAAAAAAGGCTGTATATAATGGAAAAGCAGACTGCATGATTATGGACTCAGGCAAGCTGAAACAATATTCCGATGATAATAAACTGTACAGTGTTTTTCTGGAAAAGTACGGTATGGTGTCATTTGCAGTCAGACATGGAAACAGCATGCTGCTGTCTGTCCTGAATAAGACTATAAAAACAATGTCTGCTTCAAAATTCTCCAATGCTGTGTATATGTATGACAGTAATCTGAAGAAAGTTACGGTAAAGGAGTTTATAAGGGACAATTTCTGGAGTTTTATGGTGCTTGTTGTATCTGTTTTTTTGATCGTGCTGATACTGATACTTGGATTACTCCGAAAAGCCAGAATTGCAGAGAAAAAGGCAAAAGAGGCACAGCAGCAGGCAGAAAAGGCGAACAGTGCAAAGACAGATTTTTTGAGACATATGAGCCACGATATCCGGACACCTTTAAATGGAATTATTGGGATGATCAATATATCAGAGCGTTATTATGGCGATCAAGAAAGATTATATGAATGTAAAGCAAAGGTAATGGAATCCATGGACTATCTGCAGTCCCTTCTAAATAATGCTCTGGATATCGGAAAAGTAGAATCTGGAACATTACAGTTGGTAAACAAGCCATTTGATCTGGTTGCAATGCTCGTAAAACAGATTTCGATTATTGAGACAAATGCAAAGGAGTATGGTATCCGCTTTGAAGGCGGAGTTTCCATGAGTACTTTTCATCACAGATATGTTATTGGCAGTGAGGAATATCTAAACCGCCTTCTTATGAATCTTGCTGGAAATGCCGTTAAATATAACCGAAGCGGTGGTAAAGTAATCCTGTATTTCAATGAGATTTCAAGTGATGACAAGACGGCGGTTTTTGAATTTGTATGTTCTGATACGGGACTTGGTATGAGCGAAGAATTTCAGAAACATGCATTTGAATCCTACGCAAGGGAAGGAAAAGAAACAACGAATGGATATAGTGGTGCCGGACTTGGACTTTCTATTGTAAAAGATATTGTGGACAGGATGAATGGAACAATCAAACTGGAAAGTAAAGAAAATGTAGGTACAACGTTTACCGTTACGATACCACTTGAGATTGATCATAATGCTGAGAAGGAACAGCAAAAAAAAGTGGAAAAGCCTGATCTGTCGGGTAAGAGTGTATTATTAGTTGAGGATAATGAGCTAAATCTGGAAATTGCAAAAATGCTGCTGGAAGATGAAAAGATGGTTGTGACTACGGCAGAAAATGGCAAGGAGGCTGTGGATATTGTTTCCCAGTCAGTTCCGGGCAGATTTGATTTTATTTTTAATGGATACTTCAGTGCAAATCAGTGAGGAAGATATCGAGATTCTTCAGAGAATCCGTGATAAAAAGAAAATTATTTTATTGAATAAGTCTGATAAAGCAACAGAAGAGAGTGGTTTTGAACAGTCTGCTCTAAAGGAATATATTTCAGAGGAAACACCTGTAATTTCTATTTCTGCAAAATATGGAGATGGAATAGATAATTTCATAATGGAATTAAAAAATATGATGTTTCATGGTAGAATAGACGTGAATCAAGAAGTCTACATTACTAATGCAAGACATAAAGATGCACTTGCCAAGACTTATGAGAGTCTTGAATGTGTAGAGAGAAGTATAGAGGCAGGAATGCCGGAGGACTTCTTTACGATTGATCTGATGAATGCTTATGAGAAGTTAGGATTGATTATTGGAGAGTCCGTAGAAGAAGATTTAGTGAATGAGATATTTTCCAAGTTCTGTACAGGAAAATAAAGAAACAAGGAGAATAGCATGAAAACAGTAGAAGAATACTATGACGTGGTTGTGGTAGGAGCGGGTCATGCTGGCTGTGAAGCGGCGTTAGCGGCAGCGAGACTTGGCTGTGAGACAATCATTTTTACCGTTAGTATGAACAGCGTGGCATTGATGCCATGTAATCCGAATATCGGAGGAAGTTCTAAGGGACATCTTGTAAAAGAAATTGATGCTCTCGGCGGAGAGATGGGAAAAAACATTGATAAGACTTATATTCAGTCTAAGATGCTGAATAAATCAAAGGGGCCGGCAGTACATTCTTTAAGAGCACAGGCTGATAAAGATGCGTATTCCATGACAATGCGTTATACACTTCAGAATACCGACAATCTGACTTTGCGTCAGGCAGAGGTTACAGAACTTATCGTGGAAGATGGTGTTATTAAAGGTGTAAAAACATTTTCTGGAGCAATTTATCATGCCAAGACGGTTGTACTGGCAACAGGAACGTATTTGAAGGCAAGATGTCTGTATGGAGAGGTTGTGAATTATACAGGCCCGAATGGTTTACAGGCAGCAAATTATTTAAGCCAGTCTTTAAAGGATAATGGCGTAGAGCTGTATCGTTTTAAGACTGGAACTCCAGCCAGAATTGATAAGCGTTCCGTTAATTTTGATGTGATGGAAGAGCAGTTTGGTGATGAGAAAATCGTGCCATTCAGCTTTACGAATAAAGAAGAAGATATTAAGAGAGAGCAGATTTCCTGCTGGCTTACTTATACGAATGAGGAGACACATAAGATTATCCGTGATAATTTAGATCGCTCTCCGATTTATGCGGGTGTCATTGAAGGAACAGGCCCAAGATATTGTCCGTCTATTGAGGACAAGGTCGTTCGTTTTGCTGATAGAAAAAGACATCAGCTTTTCATCGAGCCAGAGGGAGAATTTACAAACGAAATGTATGTTGGAGGTATGAGCAGTTCACTTCCAGAGGACGTACAGTATGCAATGTACCGTACTGTAAAAGGTCTTGAAAATGTAAAGATTATCCGTAATGCCTATGCGATTGAGTACGATTGTATCAATCCAAATCAGTTGAAATTGTCATTGGAATTTAGAAATATTCAGGGACTTTTCAGCGGTGGACAGTTTAACGGAAGTTCAGGTTATGAGGAAGCAGCATGCCAGGGACTTATTGCCGGAATCAATGCCGCAAGAAAGTGTCTTGGAAAAGATCCAGTAATCTTAGACCGTTCACAGGCATATATCGGCGTATTAATTGATGACCTCGTAACAAAAGAGAACCACGAGCCATACCGTATGATGACTTCAAGAGCAGAGTATCGTCTGTTATTAAGACAGGATAATGCCGATATGCGTCTTACACCAATCGGTCATGAGATTGGCCTGATTGATGATGAGCGTTATGATAAGTTCCTTTTAAAGAAAGAACAGATTGAGAAAGAAATCGAGCGTTTAAAACATGTAAATATCGGTGCTAATAAAACAGTTCAGGAGTTGCTGGAGAGCCTCGGAAGTACGAAGCTAAATAGTGGTTCCACATTAGAGGAGTTAATAAAGCGTCCGGAACTTAATTATGAATGTTTAGCTCCAATTGATCCAGATAGAGAGCCGTTAGACGATGATGTAGCTGAGCAGATTAACATTAACATTAAATATGAAGGCTATATTAAGAGACAGCTTCAGCAGGTAGAGCAGTTTAAAAAGATGGAAAATAAATTAATTCCTGACACGATCAACTATGATGAAGTGCATAACCTGCGTACAGAAGCAGTACAGAAGTTAAAGGCAGTACATCCACATTCCGTAGGACAAGCATCAAGAATTTCTGGAGTTTCTCCATCAGATATTTCGGTGCTGATGATTTATATGGAGCAGATGAGACATAGGAAGTAAGGAGATTATATGGATTTTAAAGAAAAATTAAAAGCGAGAGCGGAAAAAGAGGGAATCAGCCTTACTCCAAAACAGTTAGGTCAGTTCGAACTTTTTTACAAAATGCTCATCGAAACAAATAAGTCCATGAATCTGACGGCAATTACAGACGAGGATGAAGTTATTGAGAAGCATTTTATTGATAGTCTGAGTTGTCGCAGAGTTGTGGATATGAGTCAGATAAGAACATGTATCGATGTAGGAACGGGAGCAGGTTTTCCGGGAATCCCACTGAAAATTGTCTATCCGGAAATTGACTTTGTACTCGTTGATTCACTGAATAAAAGAGTTAAGTTTTTAAAAGATGTAAAAGAAGCACTTGGATTAGAAGGCTTAGAAGCACTTCACGGAAGAGCAGAAGATTTAGCAAGAGATAAATCTTTAAGAGCAGCTTTTGATTTATGTGTTTCGAGAGCGGTTGCAAACTTAAGCGTGTTAAGTGAGTACTGCGTTCCTTTTGTCAGAACAAATGGATATTTTGTATCCTATAAAGGAAAAAAAGGTTTAGAGGAAATTTCTAATGCACAAAATTGTATGAATGTGTTAGGATGTAAGATAGAAAAAGTGGATGATTTCCGCTTAGAAGAGGATGAGGCAGAACGTCTTTTGATCAGAATTAAGAAATGTAAGGGAACACCAAAGCTTTATCCGAGAAAAGCAGGAACACCATCAAAAAATCCTTTATAGAAAATTTATAGAAGGAAACTTAAAGCAAGTTTAAAGAAGCATTTCTATGTGCTGTTTTATTGAATTTCAGTTGAGTAGTTGAGTAACCTGAAGTTGAACTCAATTAATGCAGAATGTCTTTTTAAACGTGCTTCAGCTGAGATAGGATTAAATATATCATATCAGAAAGATAGGGCAGATTAGTATGGATATAAAAGAAAAGAATGATATTTTTATAGATAATGCAAATTTACAGGGGAGAATGTCAGTTTTTCATGATAAACTAAGAAAGCATCTTTCTAATGAATATTTGTTTTTATCAGAGAAAAAGGATAATCTTGAAAATGAGATTCTCCAGTTAAAATTAGAAAAAGAGCAGAAAGATAAGACGTTATTTCCCCACATCGAAAAAAGGGATGTCAGAAAATATTTTTCACCATTAAATATAAATGAAATAGACGAAGAACAAAAAGATGAGAAGGAAAAACAGCTTACTGCGAATATAAGCCGCATCAGTGAGGAAGCAGAATTATTAGACAGCAGGATGCTTGAGATTAAAGATTTCCTGCAGGATATAGAATCTATGCTTCAGGAAGATTCCGAAGACAGTATGTCTACTCTTCTGATCAAGGGAGAAAAAAACAGGATTTCTGTAGAAGATTTTTATAAGAATCATGAAGTATATCCAGAACTTTTACTCAATTTAAAAGAGCTGACTACTTTTTTTCAGAATCAATATGAAGGACTTGAAATTCTCTTAGAGTTTGAGGATGGGGGAATTCAGCTTGATACAAAAGTAGTGGCAAATATATTAAGACAGTTGACGATTAATATTATGTCTGCTGTGGAAGATTATAATATTTCTATGATTTTAATAGAGGGTAAAGTAACTGATGATAAAATTTTGCTCACTCTGAATTGTATGTGTGATGATGGTCCAGTGGATACGTTTAAAATATCTTATGATATAGATAGAATATAGATGGATAAAAAAGTTTGAAAATGAGATTTCTATAAATCATATAAAAACTTGTGAGTCAGATTTCTTATAAATTATATAAGAAGCTTGCAAATGAGATTTTTATAAATCATATATAAAAACTTGTGAATCAGATTTTCACAAATCGTATAAAAAGATTCTAAAGATGAATGAAAAAGAGAAAGGAAGTAAAGAATGAAAAATAAGATTATTGATATTTTATCCGAAAATATTGAGCAGTTGGATAAAGAAGAGATTGCAGCAGCTTTAGAAATTCCTAAAAAAACAGATATGGGAGACTTCGCTTTTCCATGTTTTAAACTGGCAAAGGTATTCCGCAAAGCCCCAAATATGATTGCTGAAGAACTGACAGCACAGATTAATGAAAAGGGATACGATATTTTTGATAAAGTTGTCAATGTAGGAGCATACATTAACTTTTTCTTAGCAAAGGAAGCATTTGCAAAAGAAATTATGAATACTGTTGATACTCCAGACTTTGGCCAGGGAACAGAGGGAGAAGGAAAGACAGTTTGTATTGATTATTCTTCTCCAAACGTAGCAAAGAACTTCCATGTAGGACATTTAAGAACAACTATTATCGGAAACTCTCTTTATAAAATCTATTCCAAATTAGGATATCATGTAGAAAGAATTAATCATTTAGGAGACTGGGGAACACAGTTCGGTAAGCTTATTGTTGCCTATAAAAAGTGGGGAAGCAAAGAAGCAGTAGAAGAGAATGGAATCGACGAATTGATGAAAATTTATGTAAAGTTCCATCAGGAAGCAGAAAAAGATGATTCCTTAAATGATCAGGCAAGAGAATGGTTCGTTAAAATGGAGCAGGGAGACGAGGAAGCTCTTTCTATCTGGCAGTGGTTCAAAGATATCAGTTTAGTAGAATATAAACGAATTTATAAATTACTTGGAATGGATTTCGATCATTTCACAGGTGAAAGCTTCTACCGTGATAAGACTCATGAAGTAGTAGAAAAATTACAGGAAAAAGACTTACTTGTAGAGAGCGAGGGTGCACATATAGTACCTTTAGATGATTATGATATGGCTCCATGTCTTATTATGAAGAAAGATGGAAGTAGTATTTATGCTACCCGTGACTTAGCTGCATTATTATATCGTAAGAGAACATATAACTTTGATAAATGTATCTATGTAACAGGATTAGAGCAGAAACTTCATTTTGCTCAGGTATTCAAAGTAATCGAATTATTAGGATATGACTGGTATCAGAATCTTGTACATGTTCCATACGGATTAGTTAGTATGGAAGGTGGAAAACTCTCCACAAGAAACGGAAATGTTATTTATGCAGAGCAGATTTTACATGAAGCCATCGAAAAGATTCATGAAATTATTAATGAAAAGAATCCTGACTTACCAAACAAAGAAGAAGTATCCAGACAGGTTGGTATCGGAGCCATTCTTTTCAATGACTTATATAATCAGAGAATTAAAGATGTTATCTTTAACTGGGATAAGATTCTTAACTTTGATGGAGAGACAGGTCCATATGTACAGTACACTTACGCAAGATGTGCCAGTGTATTCCGTAAGGTAGGAGCGGTAGAGTTACCAGCAGAAATCGACTATTCCGTATTAACAGATGACGCAACAATGAATCTGTTAAAAGACCTTACAAGATTCCCAGAAGTTATTAAAGAAGCAGCAGACAAATACGAACCATTTATGATCGCAAGATTTGCAGTATCTGTAGCTCAGCACTTTAATAAGTTCTATCATGACTGCCAGATTAACGTAGAAGAGGAAAATGTAAAACTGGCAAGATTAAAAGTTGTAGATGTAACAATGAAGGTAATTAAATCCGCGTTAGACTTATTAGGAATTGAATGTCCAGAACAAATGTAAGGTGGATTACTATTTAATTCGTTAGACAAACAGACGCCTGAGAAGAGAACCGATACCCTATATTTGTGACTTTAGTCGCGGCGGTTTAAATGCTCG
>ERZ791741.3263-NODE-3263-length-10289-cov-3.948016_pt1 | contig 10289 bp, 7 predicted proteins | sample MGYA00510040_ERZ791741 | MGnify/ENA primary metagenome ERZ791741 (study PRJEB30046, sample SAMN00791960) | human gut metagenome | study: EMG produced TPA metagenomics assembly of the A metagenome-wide association study of gut microbiota in type 2... | reverse complement strand
TACAAAAGCATGAAAATTCAATATATTGCAGGAGCTGCGTAGGCCTGATAAGCGTAGCGCATCAGGCAGTTTGGCGTTTGTCATCAGAGCCAACCACGTCCGCAGACGTGGTTGCTATTCAGATAACGTCGATTTCAGCGACTGACGGGTAAATCCAGCTGGGGCGGAAAGGCATACTGTCGATATCGTCGAGCGACGAAACACCAGAAAGCACCAGAATCGTCTCCAGACCTGCCTGGAAGCCGGCCAGAATATCGGTACGCAGGTTATCGCCGACAATCACCGTTTCTTCCGAATGCGCCTGCATTTTGTTTAATGCCGCGCGGATGATCCACGGACTCGGCTTACCAACATAGAACGGTTTACGCCCGGAGATTTTTTCGATCCCTGCACACAACGCGCCACAGGCGGGATAAAAACCGCGCCCGTGGGTGTCCGGGTTGGTGGCGATAAAACGTGCACCGTTAGCGACGAAATAGGCCGCTTTATGCATCATGTCCCAGTTGTAGGAACGCGTTTCGCCAACAATCACAAAATCAGGGTTCACATCGGTAATAGTGAAACCGGCTTTGTACAGTTCATGAATCAGTGCGCCTTCGCCCACCACATACGCTTTCTTGCCTTCCTGGCGACGCAGGAAATCGGCGGTCGCCATCGCAGAGGTATAAAACACGCTGTCAGGTACATCGACACCGGCAGTGGCAAAGCGGTTCGCCAGATCCTGCCCGGTCTGCGAAGGATAGTTGGTCAGCAACACCAGCGGCAGGCCTTTATCCATAATCCCGTGCAAAAATTCCGCTGCACCCGGTACGGCGACGTTATCGTGCATCAGCACGCCGTCGATATCGCAAATTACATTTTTAATGGTCATGGACTACCCAGAATATTGACAACAATAAGCGCCACTATAAAAGCACATTAATTTTCCAGCAAATGCTGGAGCAAAATACCGTTGAGCATGGCGCGTTTTACCAGCGCAAAAGCGCCGATTGCCGAGCGGTGATCCAGCTCAGAACGTACCACCGGCAGATTAGTGCGAAACGCCTTCAGCGCCTGGGTATTAATGCAGCTTTCAATAGCAGGGAGCAGCACTTTATCGGCTTCGGTGATTTCACCGGCAATAACAATTTTTTGCGGATTAAATAAGTTGATAGCAATGGCGATGGTTTTACCCAGATGACGACCGACATACTCAATTACTTCCGACGCCAGACTATCGCCTTTGTTCGCGGCTTTGCAGATAGTTTTGATGGTGCAGTCGTCCAGCGGCACGCGGCTCTGGTAGCCCTGCTTTAACAGATTCAACACCCGTTGTTCAATGGCAGCGTTGGCGGCGATAGTTTCCAGGCAGCCAAAGTTGCCGCAGTGGCAGCGTTCACCCAGCGGTTCGACCTGAATATGGCCAATTTCACCGACGTTACCGTTGCGGCCAATAAAAATGCGCCCGTTAGAGATAATCCCGGCCCCGGTTCCGCGATGGACACGCACCAGAATGGAGTCTTCGCAATCCTGACTTGCACCGAAGTAGTGCTCCGCCAGCGCCAGACTACGGATATCGTGACCAACGAAACAGGTCACTTTAAAACGTTCTTCCAGAGCTTCTACCAGCCCCCAGTTTTCTACCTGAATATGCGGCATGTAATGAATTTTGCCGCTGTCCGGGTCAACAAGCCCTGGCAGGATCACCGAAATCGCGATCAGCTCGCGCAGTTTGCGCTGGTAGCTATCAATAAACTGAGCAATGGCATTCAACAGGGCATGTTCCAGCGTTTGCTGGGTACGTTCCGGCAGCGGGTAATGTTCTTCTGCCAGCACTTTGCTGCTGAGATCAAACAGGGTGATGGTGGCGTCGTGACGACCAAGCCGTACGCCGATTGCGTGGAAATTGCGGGTTTCGGTGACGATGGAGATAGCGCGGCGGCCCCCGGTGGAGGCCTGCTGATCAACTTCTTTGATCAGCCCGCGTTCGATAAGCTGACGCGTAATTTTGGTTACGCTGGCGGGGGCAAGCTGGCTTTGCTCGGCAATCTGAATCCGCGAGATTGGCCCGTACTGGTCAATCAGGCGATAAACCGCCGCGCTGTTAAGCTGTTTTACGAGATCAACATTACCTATCTGAGCTTGTCCGCCTGGTGTCATACTTTCTCTTATTGAGTTACGACCTCGTTACCGTTAACGATGGTCTTGGTGATTTTAAAATCAGGTGTGAATGCGGTCAGGTTGGCTACTTTACCTGCGGCGAGTGTGCCGAGACGTTTCTCAACGCCAATCGCACGCGCCGGATAGAGCGTCGCCATACGCAGCACTTCATCCAGTGCGATACCGCAATGTTCGACCAGATTACGCACGCCTTCAATCATGGTTAAGGATGAACCGCTTAACGTACCGTTCTCATCCACACAAAGTCCGTTACGGTAGTATATTGTTTTACCCGCAAAAATGAACTGTTCAATGTTGGCACCTGCTGGCGCGGTGGCGTCGGTAACCAGACACAGTTTGTCGCCTTTAAGGCGTTTAGCGTTACGAATGTTGGCGTAATCAACATGCAGGCCATCAGCGATAATACCGCAATAAATGTCAGCTTCGTCGAGGATCGCGCCCGCCAGGCCCGGTTCACGACCGGTAATATACGGCATCGCGTTGTACAGATGGGTGGCAAAGGTAATCCCCGCGCGGAAACCGGCTTTCGCTTCTTTCAACGTCGCGTTGGAGTGACCGGCAGAAACCACAATCCCGGCATTTGCCAGTTTGCTGATGACTTCCGCAGGAACCATTTCCGGTGCCAGGGTCACTTTGGTAATGACGTCGGCGTTTTCACACAGGAAATCGACCAGCGCGGCATCAGGCTTACGCACAAAATTCGGATTATGGGTGCCTTTTTTTACCAGATTCAGCCACGGACCTTCCAGATGCAGACCTAACGCCTGATTCGGATGTTTTGCCAGGTACTCGCGCATAACGCGCACGCCCTGTTTCATCAGCTCATCGCTGGTGGTGATAAGCGTCGGCAGATAGTTAGTACAGCCTGATTTCTCATTGGCTTTCTGCATGATTTCCAGCGTTTCCACGCTGACCGCTTCAGCGGTGTCGTTAAACTGTACGCCGCCGCAGCCGTTTAACTGCACATCGATAAAACCGGGGGAGAGAATGGCCCCGTTCAGTGAACGTTGTTCGATCTCTGGCGGCAGTTCCGCTACCGGACAGACGCTTTTAATCAGGCCATCAGCGATAACAACCGCGTGGTCATCAAGAAATTCGTGGCCGGTAAAGATCCGGCCCTGGGTTAATGCATACATTCTGACCCCCGATTTTAAAAAATATTGCCCTGAGCAAGGAGCCAGGGCAGGGATAACAATTACAGACCTTTGATATTTTCTGCTTCTAATTCATTGAAATATCTTAAAGTCTTAACTTTCAGCTCCATGGTGGAAGGTTCATCGCACACCATGATCGCTTTTGGATGCAGTTGCAGACAGCTGATGGTCCACATGTGGTTCACGCAACCTTCAACTGCAGCCTGCAGTGCCAGTGCTTTCTGGCTACCCAGCACCAGAATCATCACTTCTTCGGCATCCAGCAATGTACCAACACCGACAGTCAGGGCATATTTTGGCACCTGATTGACATCGTTATCAAAGAAACGAGAGTTCGCGACGCGAGTGTCATGAGTCAAGGTTTTGATACGAGTACGAGAAGCCAGAGAAGACGCCGGTTCGTTAAATGCAATATGACCGTCGTTACCTACACCGCCCATAAACAGATGAATTTTTCCGTAAGAACGGATTTTTTCTTCATACTGGCGGCATTCGGCGTCGATATCCGGGGCGTTGCCGTTGAGAAGGTTGATGTTTTCTGCTGGAATATCAACGTGATCGAAGAAATTACGGTGCATAAAGCTGTAGTAGCTTTCCGGATGCTCTTTCGGCAGACCGACATATTCGTCCATGTTGAAGGTGACAACGTGCTTAAAGCTGACCTGGCCTGCTTTATGCATTTCGACTAACGCTTTATAGGTGGTCATCGGCGTGCCGCCAGTCGGCAGGCCCAGAACAAACGGACGATCGGCAGTCGGTTTGAACGCATTGATACGATTGACGATATGGCGAGCAGCCCATTTACCGACCTGTTCAGCGGTAGTCAGGGGGATCAGTCTCATTATTCACCTCAATAAGTAAAATGTAAGCCGTTGGCGGATTAGGCATCTTTAAGCGTAACCTGGATTTGCGCAGACAGGCGTCAATCCGACCTGATTTTTTTGAATGATAAAATAAGTTTTCTGCTTTAGCCAGTAAAAGGGAGTGATGATAACGATATTTGGTGACAAAACTCACAAAAGACACGCGTTTAATTTGCGATACGAATTAAATTTTCACACACTCTGTAGCAGATGATCTAACAATCTGATTACAGAACATCGGCAGTACAATTTGCAGCAAAATAAAAATACGGCTTTAAACGAGCCAAATAGGGTTCTCGTAGGGGGAATAAGATGAATATTTTAGGTTTTTTCCAGCGACTCGGTAGGGCGTTACAGCTCCCTATCGCGGTGCTGCCGGTGGCGGCACTGTTGCTGCGATTCGGTCAGCCAGATTTACTTAACGTTGCGTTTATTGCCCAGGCGGGCGGTGCGATTTTTGATAACCTCGCATTAATCTTCGCCATCGGTGTGGCATCCAGCTGGTCGAAAGACAGCGCAGGTGCGGCGGCGCTGGCGGGTGCGGTAGGTTACTTTGTGTTAACCAAAGCGATGGTGACCATCAACCCAGAAATTAACATGGGTGTACTGGCGGGTATCATTACCGGTCTGGTTGGTGGCGCAGCCTATAACCGTTGGTCCGATATTAAACTGCCGGACTTCCTGAGTTTCTTCGGCGGCAAACGCTTTGTGCCGATTGCCACCGGCTTCTTCTGCCTGGTGCTGGCGGCCATTTTTGGTTACGTCTGGCCGCCGGTACAGCACGCTATCCATGCAGGAGGCGAGTGGATCGTTTCTGCGGGCGCGCTGGGTTCCGGTATCTTTGGTTTCATCAACCGTCTGCTGATCCCAACCGGTCTGCATCAGGTGCTGAACACCATCGCCTGGTTCCAGATTGGTGAATTCACCAACGCGGCGGGTACGGTTTTCCACGGTGATATCAACCGCTTCTATGCCGGTGACGGCACCGCGGGGATGTTCATGTCCGGCTTCTTCCCGATTATGATGTTCGGTCTGCCGGGTGCGGCGCTGGCGATGTACTTCGCAGCACCGAAAGAGCGTCGTCCGATGGTTGGCGGGATGCTGCTTTCTGTTGCTGTTACTGCGTTCCTGACCGGTGTGACTGAGCCGCTGGAATTCCTGTTCATGTTCCTTGCACCGCTGCTGTACCTCCTGCACGCACTGCTGACCGGTATCAGCCTGTTTGTGGCAACACTGCTGGGTATCCATGCTGGCTTCTCTTTCTCTGCGGGGGCTATCGACTACGCGTTGATGTATAACCTGCCGGCCGCCAGCCAGAACGTCTGGATGCTGCTGGTTATGGGTGTTGTCTTCTTCGCTATCTACTTCGTGGTGTTCAGTTTGGTTATCCGCATGTTCAACCTGAAAACGCCGGGTCGTGAAGATAAAGAAGACGAGATCGTTACTGAAGAAGCCAACAGCAACACTGAAGAAGGCCTCAATCAACTGGCGACCAACTATATTGCTGCGGTTGGCGGCACTGACAACCTGAAAGCAATTGACGCCTGTATCACCCGTCTGCGCCTGACCGTGGCTGACTCTGCCCGCGTCAACGATACGATGTGTAAACGTCTGGGTGCTTCTGGTGTAGTGAAACTGAACAAACAGACTATTCAGGTGATTGTTGGCGCGAAAGCAGAATCCATCGGCGATGCGATGAAGAAAGTCGTTGCCCGTGGTCCGGTAGCCGCTGCGTCAGCTGAAGCAACTCCGGCAACTGCCGCGCCTGTAGCAAAACCGCAGGCTGTACCAAACGCGGTATCTATCGCGGAGCTGGTATCGCCGATTACCGGTGATGTCGTGGCACTGGATCAGGTTCCTGACGAAGCATTCGCCAGCAAAGCGGTGGGTGACGGTGTGGCGGTGAAACCGACAGATAAAATCGTCGTATCACCAGCCGCAGGGACAATCGTGAAAATCTTCAACACCAACCACGCGTTCTGCCTGGAAACCGAAAAAGGCGCGGAGATCGTCGTCCATATGGGTATCGACACCGTAGCGCTGGAAGGTAAAGGCTTTAAACGTCTGGTGGAAGAGGGTGCGCAGGTAAGCGCAGGGCAACCGATTCTGGAAATGGATCTGGATTACCTGAACGCTAACGCCCGCTCGATGATTAGCCCGGTGGTTTGCAGCAATATCGACGATTTCAGTGGCTTGATCATTAAAGCTCAGGGCCATGTTGTGGCGGGTCAAACACCGCTGTATGAAATCAAAAAGTAATCTGCTTTATGCCTGATGCGACGCTTGACGCGTCTTATCAGGCCTACAAAAGCTCAGTCCAGGTTGGATAAGACGCTTAAGCGTCGCATCCAACAATGACGCAGGACTGGCAAAAGCGGTGGAGATCTTCTCTGCCGCTTTTTTTTTCATCAATCATCCCCATAATCCTTGTTAGATTATCAATTTTAAAAAACTAACAGTTGTCAGCCTGTCCCGCTTATAAGATCATACGCCGTTATACGTTGTTTACGCTTTGAGGAATCCACGATGAGTGAGGCAGAAGCCCGCCCGACTAACTTTATCCGTCAGATCATCGATGAAGATCTGGCCAGTGGTAAGCACACCACAGTACACACCCGTTTCCCGCCGGAGCCGAATGGCTATCTGCATATTGGCCATGCGAAATCTATCTGCCTGAACTTCGGGATCGCCCAGGACTATAAAGGCCAGTGCAACCTGCGTTTCGACGACACTAACCCGGTAAAAGAAGATATCGAGTATGTTGAGTCGATCAAAAACGACGTAGAGTGGTTAGGTTTTCACTGGTCTGGTAACGTCCGTTACTCCTCCGATTATTTTGATCAGCTCCACGCCTATGCGATCGAACTGATCAATAAAGGCCTGGCGTACGTTGATGAACTGACGCCGGAACAGATCCGCGAATACCGCGGCACCCTGACGCAACCGGGTAAAAACAGCCCGTACCGCGACCGCAGCGTTGAAGAGAACCTGGCGCTGTTCGAAAAAATGCGTGCCGGTGGTTTTGAAGAAGGTAAAGCCTGCCTGCGTGCGAAAATCGACATGGCTTCACCGTTTATCGTGATGCGCGATCCGGTGCTGTACCGTATTAAATTTGCTGAACACCACCAGACTGGCAACAAGTGGTGCATCTACCCGATGTACGACTTCACCCACTGCATCAGCGATGCCCTGGAAGGTATTACGCACTCTCTGTGTACGCTTGAGTTCCAGGACAACCGTCGCCTGTACGACTGGGTGCTGGACAACATCACCATTCCTGTTCACCCGCGCCAGTACGAATTCTCGCGCCTGAATCTGGAATACACTGTGATGTCCAAGCGTAAGCTGAACCTGCTGGTGACCGACAAGCACGTTGAAGGCTGGGATGACCCGCGTATGCCGACCATTTCCGGTCTGCGTCGTCGTGGTTACACTGCTGCTTCTATTCGTGAGTTCTGCAAACGCATCGGCGTGACCAAGCAGGACAACACCATTGAGATGGCATCGCTGGAATCCTGCATCCGTGAAGATCTCAACGAAAATGCGCCGCGCGCAATGGCGGTTATCGATCCGGTGAAACTGGTTATCGAAAACTATCAGGGCGAAGGCGAAATGGTCACCATGCCGAACCATCCGAACAAACCGGAAATGGGGAGTCGTCAGGTGCCGTTTAGCGGTGAGATTTGGATCGATCGCGCCGATTTCCGCGAAGAAGCTAACAAGCAGTACAAACGTCTGGTGCTGGGTAAAGAAGTGCGTCTGCGTAATGCTTACGTCATTAAGGCTGAACGCGTGGAGAAAGATGCCGAAGGCAATATCACCACCATCTTCTGTACTTATGACGCCGACACCTTAAGCAAAGATCCGGCAGATGGTCGTAAAGTCAAAGGTGTTATTCACTGGGTGAGCGCGGCACATGCGCTGCCGGTTGAAATCCGTCTGTACGACCGTCTGTTCAGCGTGCCGAACCCTGGTGCTGCGGATGATTTCCTGTCGGTGATTAACCCGGAATCGCTGGTGATCAAACAGGGCTTTGCTGAACCGTCGCTGAAAGATGCGGTTGCGGGTAAAGCATTCCAGTTTGAGCGTGAAGGTTACTTCTGCCTCGACAGCCGCCATTCCACAGCGGAAAAACCGGTATTTAACCGCACCGTTGGGCTGCGTGATACCTGGGCGGGCCCACGCCGCCCAGACTCATCCGCACCGCGCCGGGGTTGGAGTCCCGGTCCACCGGCACCTCCGACGGCCAGCCGCCGATGTCCATGTTGACGCCGCCCACCACCGTGACATAGGGCGCTGTATGGACGATGTAGCCTTTGCCGGTGATGTAGCCCTTCTTCATCAGGTTGGAGATGTGCACCGCCACGGAGGACCGGGTGATGCCGGCCTTTTCCGCCAGCTCCTGCTGGGAGATGAGAGGGTTTTCTTCGATCCAGTTCAGAATCTGCCGTTCCCGCTGGGTCATGGCGCCGCCTCCTTATAAGCAAAAATTAAGATATATAATCTAATGCTTAGTTTATCTGTTTTTTTGAAAAAGTCAAGACCCAATTTTTAGCCGTCTGCCGTCTGTGGGACGGGGATGCCCGCTTCGCCTGCCGCAGGCACCGGACAGAGAGGTGCTGATGGGGCGGGAGCTTCATGTTCTCCCAGCGGAATGAAAATCGCGCCGGAAGTGGAACCAAACCGCCGCCTTTGCCGACTATACAGGCAGAGGAGGCGATGCTTCATGAAAAAATGGTGCCTGTTTTTGAGCCTGTATTTCTGTATCTGTCTGCTGGCAGCCTGCGCCGGAGGGGACGTCTCCGCCGGTGCGGGGGCCGATTCCGGCGGCACACCCGCGGAGGAGACCCGGACCGGAGGAGAGACGACGGAGCCCGGCCGGGTGACGGAGACCTTCCGGCTGGTGAAGGTAGGGGACGGCGATGATCCGGCTTCTGTGCTGGCCGGGACGGACGGCGGGGCCGGAGCTGTGTACACCCTGGACCTCTTCAGTGTGGAAGACCTGACTATCGAGGGATACACCCAGGAGGAGATGGACCTGCTGGACTGGTCTCCCATGCCTGGCGCTCTGGTGGAGGTCACCTGGGACGGCTCCGTCATGGAGTCCTACCCCATGCGGTTCGGCACGGTGGCCTCCGTTCGCATCCTGGAGGACGGCTTTGACGATCTGTGCCGGCTGTACCTGGACGTTCTGAACGATCTCTGGGAGGTGGACCCCAGCCTGAATGATGGCATCACGGAGCTGGGGGTGGACCTGTCCGGGACCTCCCTGCCGGAAAGCGAACAGGCCGCGGTGGCCTATGCCTTCGGCTCCGCCCACGGGCTGATGGCTATGGAGGGCACCTATCAGGACTTCGTGGACAGCGGGTATATCGACGGGGAAGCACTGTTCTGGAAGGACGGCTGCCTGTTCTCCGTCAAAGAGACCCAGGATGAAAACCCGGTGACCTTTAATCTGCCCAGTTTCGGTCCTGGGGACGAGATGCCGGACTACAGTGGCGTCCGCTTTGACGCGGAGAAGTGGCGCAGCGGCCTGGGGGCCTATTTCTTCACAGACTGCACCGCTGTCCGAAATGGCGGCGGCCAGTGGGGCGATTACACCGTGGGGGCGGAGGCGATCTCCTGAAAACCGGGAAAACGCCCGTTCCCTCTTGTAAAACTATTTGAAATGGAGTACAATATCCATGATTATGCAGCCATTTCCAGCAAAAACAAGAAAACGGGTGAAGTTTATGAGCTATACGAAAATCGCGGCCATCTACGCCGACAGCGAGGCGCTCTCCGGCCAGACGGTCACCGTGGGCGGCTGGGTCCGCACCATCCGGGACATGAAGACCTTCGGCTTCATCGAGCTGAACGACGGGTCCTGCTTCAAGAACCTCCAGGTGGTCATGGAGGCCGGGACACTGGAGAACTATAAGGACATCGCCGCCCAGAACGTGGGCGCCGCCCTGATCGTCACCGGCACTGTCGTCCTGACGCCGGAGGCCAAGCAGCCCCTGGAGCTGAAGGCCGCCTCCATCGAGGTGGAGGGCACCTCCACCTCCGACTACCCCCTGCAGAAAAAGCGCCACAGCGTGGAGTTTCTGCGTACCATCCAGCACCTGCGGCC
>ERZ791741.3255-NODE-3255-length-10317-cov-3.796044_pt1 | contig 10317 bp, 7 predicted proteins | sample MGYA00510040_ERZ791741 | MGnify/ENA primary metagenome ERZ791741 (study PRJEB30046, sample SAMN00791960) | human gut metagenome | study: EMG produced TPA metagenomics assembly of the A metagenome-wide association study of gut microbiota in type 2... | reverse complement strand
ATCATTTCGGCTTTCGCCGCCGCTCAGTTTCGTGAGCGAAGAATTGAAATTTTACTCGTTTAAAATTTTCTGTCAAGCGACTAAATAACTTCAAATGTAAAACTTCATTTCCGTCTGTCGTTGCTGCATTGTGCATCAGCGACAGGACGTGCATCTTAACGAAACAATTCTATGTGCGCAAGTTGGGCACAACTTACAAATGTTTCTAATTGTTGTGTGCTTTATACAACATCAGTTTGCAGTTAATGATTCCGCATCTTTAGACGGCCACGCAAGAATAAGCATGTTGGCAAGAATAGCTGTTGCGCCGAGCAGTTCATATGAATTGAACGTAGCACCCAGAATAATCACCGACAGGGCAACTGCGGATAAGGGTTCAAAGGAACCGAGGATAGCTGTGATTGACGGAATAACGTACTCAGTACTTTTGAGATAACACCAGAATGCCGCAACCGTTCCGAAAGCAATTATTTGGAAATAACAAAGAACAGAGGGCAAAGTCCAATGAACATCCATTGCAAAGGGATTAGTGAAGAGACAAGCAATCGATCCGCCGACAACCATTCCCCAGCCCACAACATTAGAAACTCCGACACGAGAGATAACGTTTTTAGGCTGTACAGTGCAAAAAGCCCCGAAAGCGGATGACAGCAAGCCCCAAAATGCCCCGGTAGAAACAAAATCCAGAGACTCGAAATTTCCTTTGGTAACGACCAAAGAAACTCCGGTTATAGCCAGAAAGAGACAAAAGAGTTCTTTGGGGACAGGTTTTCGATGTTTGCAGATCGCCAAATATCCGATGATAAAAAGCGGACCGACACCAACCATAATAGCTGCGGTTCCGGCATTACTCTGCTCAATCGCAAGGAAGAACGTATATTGAATTAAAAGAACGCCGACACCGTAGATCAAAACGTCACGGATATTTCGCTTTTCTTTGAACGGTTTCAGAATACTTTGAAATCCTCCGAAAGCAGCTTGAAGCGCCAATAACAGAACCCCGGCTCCGATTAAGCGAAGCGTTGTGAGGTGACGGGCTTCGAAACCGCAGTTAGTAAAAAGATATTGGGCAGCCACGGCCATACTTCCCCAGCAGCAGCCCGCAAATGCTGCCAGGAAGACACCTTTGAGAATTTTCAGCATTCTTGTAGTCCTAGAAACTAAAAGTTTAGCAATCCGGCGCTTTATTTAGGTGAGTCCGCAAAGTTGCCTGTTTTGCCAAACCAAACAAATTGAAATGCAAGACGACAAAAATGTAGTTTTGACCACAGTTTTTGCGAATTGCCATTCTGCTGTCTTGCCTTGTGGTCTTTTCCACTTATTTGTTTTCCTTTTTTCTTTTTCTATGTGAAAAAGACCACAATTTTTTCCGATTTTTCTACCTCTGAGGACTTTTCCGCCTAAATAACGATAGCGATCTCATTCTGCTGCCTATCTCGCCTTTTCAAAGAAGCAAAAACTAATTTTTTGTGGTCTTTTACACATATTCCAAAGTTTCTCCTCCGTAGATTGTGGTCTTTTTCTCATTGTTTAGAGCTGGAGAAGAAAGCTTTAGAGCAAAGTCACGCTGAAAATCCTTATCCGTTCAGCGCCTGCCGGAACATTGAGCTCAACCAACTAAATTCCTGCACATTTTCATTCTCTATTATGTGAAAAAGACCACAATTTTTAGTCCTATGTGCTTCGGCCAAAAACCACTTCTGAGAGATCTCTTTCAAGGCGTTAACTGCATTCTGATCATATTGCGATAAATCGTTTAGACGATTTTCTCTGGCCTTATTTATACTGTCTCTTCGAGTTCCTTACTCAATGAGATAAGCAATGACTGACGCCAAATATGTGAAAAAGGCACCAAGACAATCCAATCTCGAGCTCTCTCGAATTTTGGCAATGTACCTCATTGTGATGCATCACTTTTCCGTGCACGGCGGTTTACCGATTTGGAGCGGCTCCGCGCCGCTCTCTTTTAATTTTTACTTAGATCAGCTGCTTTCCACCGGAGGCAAAATCGGCGTTAATTTATTCGTCTTAATTACCGGATATTTCCTCGCTAAAAAGTTCAGTAAATTTTCCAGCCTCATCTACCTTTGGATAAAGACGTTTTCCTACGTAATTATCTTTTTCCTGCTCTTTTGTGCCCTCGGCTTGCATCCCTTTAGTTGGAGTTCTTTGATCGGCTGTTTCTTTCCAATACGAAATGATTTTTATTGGTTTGTTTCCGCCTACTTCCTCCTTATTCTGCTCTCTCCGTTTATCACGATAGGAATTAAAGCGTTAGGACAGCAAAAGCTGTTCGCCTTCTTATTGATTTTCGGTTTTTTCTGGTCAGTCATCCCCACGCTCACAACTAAACCGGAATATTACGGTTCAACGCTTTTTTGGTTTGTGTATCTCTTTTCTTGGGGCGCGTTTCTCAGAGATTATCTAGAAAGGAAAATCTTCTCCCAATCCCTGTGTTTGTCGGTCTGCGGAGCAAGCTGGGGCATTATTGCCATCATCATCGCTCTTGCCGATTGGAACAATCGCGTCGGGACTTTCATCGGTTACATTGATTGGTTCACCTTCGCAAACTTGTATAGCGTCTTCTCTTTAATTTGTGCCCTCTCGCTTTTTGTGTTCTTCAAACAGATGCAGATCGGCTACAAGCCTTGGATCAACAAATTTGCTGCAGCGATGTTCGGTGTCTACCTCATTCATGAGAATCCGATTGTTTACCCGTGGCTCTGGAGCAGAGTATTCCACGTGCCGGAATATTTGGGTTCCTCTTGGTTCATCCTCTATGCACTTGCAGTAATCACAATCGTATTTTTTATTTGCGCGATTTTGGACCTTATTTGGGAAAAGGTCCTTCAATCCGGATATCAAAAATACCTTTTTCCCCGACTCCAGCCGTTAGATAAAAGAGTTACCGACTTCCTTAATGCTCCGGCGAGCCAAAAATAATTGTGGTCTTTTTCTCATTTTTAACTTTTTTACTTCCGACTTTTTTGAGCTTTATACCTAACTATCTAAAATGGGAGAAACTTTTATAGGTGGTTTATGTCTGCTCCCATCATTGATTCTTTACCGCTCCCGCCTCATTCTCCAGAAGCCGAGCATGCCCTTTTAGGTGCGCTTTTAGCGAATCCTGAATCTTTCCATCTAATCGAGCCCCCTTTAGAGCCCGGTGACTTTTACAACTATGCCAATCGACTGATTTATCAGGCGATATTCTCTTTGGCGTCTCAAGGCAAACCGGCTGATGTTCTCACGGTTTCAGATTTATTGAGAGAGATCGGGAATGAGAAAGAGACAGGCGGATTGGAGTACCTCAATCGTTTGACGGAAAGCTACGCCAGCGCAGCTAACCTCAGCGAATATGCAAGAATCGTCAAAGATAAGGCACTCAAACGCAACCTCATTTCCAAACTGGCTCAATTAGAAGCTGAGGTCAATTCAGACAGAGGGGCTTCTTCCGAAGACTTGCTCGACCGCGTGCAAAGCGAGTTCTTAAAAATGGGACTTGGCAAAAATAAAGATGCTTCTTCTTTTGAGTCTTCCGGCTCTATTTTGGACGGCGTCATTGACGAAATGCGTTCAATTGCAGACTCTCCGACAGAAATCCGCGGCTGCGAAAGCGGAATCGAGCAGCTTGACGACGTGACAAGAGGCTTTAGACCCGGACAATTGGTTGTCATTGCTGCGCGTCCCGGCATCGGCAAAACAGCCTTCGCGCTTCAGGTCGCACGCCGCACTGCCGTTCGTCAGAAAAAACCGGTTGCGATCTTCGCGCTGGAAATGACAAAGAACGAAGTTCTCAAAAGAATGCTGAGCTCTGAGAGCGAAGTTGAAATGGAAAGTATCGACGGCGCCCAAATGACGGATACTCAATGGAGCAGAATTTATCAAGCTCAAGAAGTGCTGTCTAAAGCACCGATATTCGTTGACAGCTCAAGCGAGCTGACGCTTATGCGCATTAAGACGAAGCTTCGCCAGCTCGCTGCGCAGGTTGGAAATATCGGATTGGTTGTAGTTGACTATCTCCAGCTGCTAGAACAAGAAGACGAGAACGCTTCTGCGGATCTTCGCTCCATACAGATCGGTGTTCTTTCTCGGGGCCTAAAGCTGCTGGCCAAAGAACTCAATGCTCCGGTCCTTCTTTTATCCCAGCTTAACCGTCAGGTCGAAAACCGGCCTAACCATACTCCGCTTCTTTCCGACTTAAGAGAATCCGGTTCCATTGAACAGGATGCCGACATGGTGCTCCTGCTTTATTCCAAGGCCAAATTCGGGCAGGAGCAAGGAGACTCCAGAACAATTTACATGGATTTGGCAAAGCATAGGAACGGACGCTTAGAAGTTTTTTCTACGATTTTCAAAGGCGAAATCCAACGCTTTGAAGAATTAAACGCTTGGAATCAATGAGAAGAAAAAAAAGCCTAGACCGACGTGTTCAATGAACATCTAAATCTTGGAGGGCTTCGATCTAGGCCCGTAAACCGATAATTGTTAGAAAAAATAACACAAATATGGGATAAATAGCAAATTAAGAGACGGATTTTTTTTTTTTAATTTAATAAAAAGCCCTGATAGCCTTGGGTTTTTCAAAAATTAGCCGGAACTATTTTTATTCTGACACTCATAACCGCTATACATTGTAATTTCTGCGGTCTAAGCTAACTTTCAGACGGTGAAATTGTGGTCTTTTTCTCATATTTTTAAGCTGGCCTTCTCTGCTTCGTCTTTCGATGACTTAATTCCTTCTCTTTCTTGCTTTTTGATTTTCTTCACGTTGTATCGCTTCTAAATTTCTTTTTTGCGAAACTTTTGTAGGATGCTGTCAGTGTGATCTGGCTGGTTCTCTCTTTCAAAACCTTCTACGACAGAGGCTTGCTGATTTGTTCCATCCAAACTGAGCTGTTTGCGTCGCTTTAAAATTTTTTGAAGTTTTTTTCATTGGGTGTGTCTTTTAGTCGTAGGCCTTTTTTATATTTTTATATTAATCTTTTTATTTTTTAAGGCCCTCTATTTTCACTTTTAAATCAAAAAGTTACAGACGTAAAAATGTATAAAAGACCACAAAATATGAGAATTTGACCACAAATTGGCTGTTTTTTTCTGTGAAAAAGGCGACTTAATATGTGATTTTTACCACATATGCAGAAGGATTTATGTGAAAAAGACCACAATATTATGTAAAAAAGACCACAGTGTTCCGATTCTTTTTCCTTTTGGAAGAGGAAGTGTGAGAGAATCAACTATCGAAATGTCAGAATGAGCCGGATCGGAGGGTATTAATGGTCAGCGAAAATCAACAACAGGAGTTTGAACTCCTCACAGACGATGATGATTGGTCTGACAGCCCTAAAGCCGGGAAAAAGAATTCTTTATGGAATACCAATGCGGTCGTTGTTAAATCAAACGACCTGCTGACGGCGAAAACCAACCTCACCTTAAATGAGCTTCGAATCATCTTAGTTGCGATCAGTAAGATCGATTCGATGAATCCGGAGGTCAGAGGGGATGCAAGTTATTGGGTTTCAGCCAAAGAGTTAAGAGAGATCGGCAGCGAACGTTCTAAGGCCTATAAATACCTCCAGAACGCAGTCAATACGCTTTACAACAGAAGCGTTATCCGCACCTTCGGATCCAACGGTAAAGAACGAGATGAGTTCCGTTGGATTTCTAAGGTCTCTTATCGAAGCGGCATGATCGGTCTGACGTTCTCCCAGGAGGTCCTCCCCTTTTTGACGCGTATCCGAAGCAACTTCATTCGCTATCCGATTAAACAGATTTCCGAATTGAAGAGTGTTTCGACATTACGATTCTTCGAGCTGTGTGTGCGCTGGCGCGGCCAGGTCAAGAAGATGACGATTACCGAGCTTAAAGACATTCTTAACATTCCTCAAAAAAAATTAAACGGCGACGTCGCTCGAATTGTCAGAGAGTGCGCTGCCAAAATTAATGAGGCGACCAAAATTGACTTCCATGTGGAGTGCGAGTTCGTCCGAACCGGTAGAAAATTTACTCATATTATCTTTTCCGTTAAGAACCGTCCCAATATTCTTGTAGAAAGAACTCAGTCAGTTCCGCCGGAGGATGTGCCGGATGTTAGAGATCTTGTGGGCTATACCGATGAGGATTGGCAGAACCTGACTTTGTCGGACAGTCAGAGAAATTACTTTGCTTCTCTCCTTAGCCGTCACAACGACGGCGGCGTAGGCAACCGCTTTGCCGGCGAGTTCATCAATGCTGCCGGACGTGAAGGGTACTCTCAAGAGTCTTGGAAACGCTGGATCGAAAACCGTTTGGCCGATCCCAAGTTTGTGTATGAAGCGAGAGTCTATTTACATGACCTCGGGTTCAAACCTTTATCAGCGGTTAAGAAAAATGTGAAAAAGACCACAAATTAAAACCTCTACGAAACAGCCGCTCGGCTGTTTTGGTTTTTAGGAGTCACGGTTTTCTGAAAGATATTGTGGTCTTTTTCACATTGTTTAAACTGTTGCGTCTCTAAACGGCCGCATTCTTTCTTGTTTCTGCTCTCTTCCTCGTATCCTTGAAGAAAAAACAAGGACTAAAAATGGTTTATTTGGATACGATGCCTCTGAGATTCGGGCATTTTCGGGTTTTGATTACAACAGCGATGGGGCAGTTCCTAGGAGCCGCTGTTGCAACGCTTTCCGGCGTCTTAATTCCTCTTCTCGCCATCGTTCAGCATCATGAGCTGGATTCGGTAACACAGGGCCTGATTGCCAGTATGGAACTGATCGGCATCATGGTTGGGTCCTTTGTTATTGGAAAACTCGCCGATAAGGACGGATACCTTCCGTTTCTTAGACTAAGTTCCATCCTTGTTTTTATCGGTGCGCTTGTGGTCTACGTGACAGGAAGCATTGACCTGCTGATTCACTCGCTGTTTGTCATGGGATTCGGCATCGGAGGCGATTTTGCATTGGATTCCGACTATGTTGATGAAGTCATGCCGAAACGCTGGCAGGAAACGATGGTCGGTATCACCAAATCATTTTCTGCTCTCGGAAACTTGTCAGCTGGTGGAGTTTTCCTCGTTCTCTGTTCGATCGAGTGGACTGCAGAAATTTGGAGACAGATCTTCTTATTTGTGGTCTTTCTCTCATTTTTAATGATCATCAGCCGATTATTCTTCTTTAAAAGTCCCGGCTTTCTTATTGCAAAAGGGAAGTTTGACGAAGCCAGACAGGTTGTTAAGGCAATGCTTGGACCTGATGTAGAGATTCCACCGTCCTATTTGGAAAAAACTTCTTCTTCTAACGGCGCTAAAGTAGATCTGTTTAAAGGAGAAACCCTTCAGAAAGTGATTTTTTCCGGTGTGCCTTGGGGATGTTCAGGGCTCGGAGTATATGGAATCGGCATCTTTCTCCCGATACTGATTATGAGTCTCGGCTTTTCCGGTTTTGATACTTCTAAACTGGGTCCTTTAGGATCCGCAATGAACTCGGTGAATCTCACGTTTATTATCAGCTGGTTCATTCTCATCGGATTTATAGCCGGTCTTTTTATTCTTCATAAAGTTTCGACCGTCAAACAACAGTTTTACGGATTCCTGCTCGCCGCCGCGGCTGTTCTACTTCTGCTGCTCTGCTATTTATTCAAATGGCCTGCCGCTATTTCAATTGCAGCGTTTGTTCTGTTTGAACTGGCTCTTAACGCCGGCCCAAATCTTACGACGTTCATCATTCCGTCATTAGTCTTTCCGTTAGATATTAAAGCAGAGGGGGCGGGCTACGCTGCGTTCTTCGGGAAGTTTGGCGCTGTGATCGCTGTCTTTAGTTTTCCTATCCTCATGAAGCTGGGAGGCGTTTCTCTAGCGCTAGTTGTATCAGTGGCTGTACTTGGACTTGGCGCTTTTCTGACCTACTTCTACGCGAAAAAATTAGGACTGGAAAAATGAGAAAAAGACCACAAATCATCAAATGATTTTGTGGTCTTTTTCTCATATCAAGAACGTTTGATCTATGCCAACTCGTCAATCATCCTGATCCTAATTTTGTCCACAGGCACTGCTACGACGGTTTTGTTGTCTTCACGTAAGACGCAGACTTCGTCGTGACGATCAGAAAGTAATCGCGGAAGAAGATTGCCAGAAACTTTCTCACCTGCCTCATCTAAAAATTCAACTTGAATACCCAAGGCTTTACCGGCGGGCACACGGCGATAACCTCTAGGAAAGTCTTTCTTTTTAAGACGATCCTCAAACGCAACGACTTTTTTGGGTTTCTGCGGAACGATTTTCTGGAGTCTGTCCAATACAGCTTGTGCAGAACCGCGGCTAATTAGGCCGTCTTTGTCTTTGCAAGCTTCCAGATCTTTAGCGATGTTGGTGCTTTTCTCACAGATATTGTTCAGGATCTGTGCTGTCTGGGCATCGTTAACAGCGCAATCGGCAATCAATTTAAGAACTTCTTCCTTAGAAGAAGCTAATGCGGCAATACGAGAAATATAAGTTCTGTCTTTGCCCAAACGAGCAGCAATTTCGGTTTGGTTAAAACCGTTCTGAATCAGCTGGCTAATGCTTTGGATCAAATCCTGAAGCTTCATATTGTCGCGCTGGATGTTCTCGGTTAGCTGACCGAAAATTCTTTCTGAATCAGAAACAGGAGCATCAACAACAATAGCTTCTACCGTTTCCAAGCCGGCTTTCTTAGCCGCCAGCCAGCGGCGTTCGCCCTGCAGGACAACGTATTTATTGTTTTCACCTTTAATGACTGTAATCGGCATCAGCTGGCCGGATTTCATGGATTCAGCCAGCTCGTCGATATTCTCAATAACGGTTCTTACCTGAGGTCGGACCTCAATTGACTCTACTGGTAATTTTGTTAAAACCTTTCCATTGACGCCCGCGGCAATCGCACCGTTAAACTCGGTCAAGCTTTTGATATTGGTCGGTTTAAAAGTTTGAGTCTTTGCTTTTGTAACTTTAAAAGTTTTCATAGTTAACCGATTTTCTTAATTCTTGCCAGCATTTCTTTGTATACGGCTTCAAGTTCTTCGTAGGATCGCTTGCCGTTGCGGATTTCGTCCACGGGGATACCCATTGTTGTAGCGGCATCAATCGGAGCGCGATGCCTGAGTTTGGAGTTGAAGATATCGCAATTAGTCTCAGAAACGAGATACTCCAGTGTGCTCTTAGCAGAAGCAGAGTCATCGTATTCATTAACCACAACACCTAAAAATTTCAGGCCGGGATTGAAATTCTGCTGCACGGCACGGATGGTATTGACCATGCCGGAGACGCCTCCGACCGCATAGCCTGAGAGTTTGATCGGGCAGATGACATAATCAGCCATGACCAATCCGCCGAGGAGTTTTCGGCCCAAAGAAGGCGGGCAGTCAACCAAGATATAGTCGTATGCGTCTTTTAGTGCCTGAATATTTGCAGCCGGGTTACGAATGACATCCAACTCACGGCTTTCGATGTCATAACCTTCGTTCGAGTTCGGTTCAGATCCGATTAAATCTACGCCGTACGGGGTGTCATCAAAGATTCCGAGCTCTTCGAGATTCGGTTCAAAAAGAGCCGCAGACGAAGTAGCGGTGTACGGCTGCCCTTGTGTCAAAGATTCTGTCGTATTTCCTTGCGAATCAATATCGATGACCAGCACTTTCTTTTTACGATGTTTACGTAAATAAAAAGCGGCTTGCACCGTTAATGTTGATTTGCCGACTCCGCCTTTTTGATTAGCAAAAGCTATGACCTTCCCCATAGGGACTTCCTTAAATTTGTAGATATCTTCAGACGGTATCTTAACAAATTCAAAAATCGGCGTTTGAAATGTGACGTGTGAACATGTTCACACTACAAAAGAGTTGTGGTCTTTTCCACATAATATTGAAACTTCTGAGAGAAAGATTTCAATGATTATTAGCAGAGATTTGAAGGAAAATAAGAGACAAGAGCTACACATCTGTGGTCTTTTTCACATAGTTCCGTTTTTCTAAGAAAAAGTTGAGAGTGAAGACGGACTTTAAACAAAGGAATCTAAATAAGTAAAATCAACAACGATTAGACACATCGCTGTTATTGAGAGAAAAAGAACTGTAAGCGAGAGCGAATTTTTATTTTTCGAAGCAGTTTTGCTATTCGAATTAATCGCTCCAAATTTCGGGGCGGAATAGAGCAGACGAATGTTTCTAAAATCTGCTCTACTACAACAAGATTAGAAAAGATAAAACTGAGAAAGCCTGATTTGGTAAGGTCTGCGGGCCGAGTTCCGCACTGTTAGATGCGGAAGACAGAGTTCGAGTGTGAACATGTTCACACGGAAGAAATAAGCAGATAAAACAAAACCTCTTGAA
>ERZ791741.3250-NODE-3250-length-10329-cov-3.956589_pt1 | contig 10329 bp, 9 predicted proteins | sample MGYA00510040_ERZ791741 | MGnify/ENA primary metagenome ERZ791741 (study PRJEB30046, sample SAMN00791960) | human gut metagenome | study: EMG produced TPA metagenomics assembly of the A metagenome-wide association study of gut microbiota in type 2... | reverse complement strand
GCCCGAAGGGACTCGAACCCCCGGCCCACTGCTTAGAAGGCAGTTGCTCTATCCAGCTGAGCTACGGGCGCATAGCGGTTCTTGCCCTGTCCACGGGGCACGCTGCGTATGATATTATAGCAATCATGGGCGCATTTGTCAACAACTTTTTTCAATTTTTTCTGATATTTATTTCAGGTCCGTCCTATTTCTCTTGCAACGGCACCTCAAAGGTCCAGGTGGTGCTGGTGGCGTCGGTCACGATGGCGCGGTAGAAAGGCTGACCGTCGGCGTACAACCATTCATTGGGGCCATCGTCTTTATAAAAGGTACCGTTCCAGACGGCGTGCATCGTGGTTTCCTCTCCAGAGCTGTACCAGCCGTCTGCGGCCAGCTGGGCGGTAGCCAGCGGTTCGCCTTCCTCGCCCGTGCGCAGTTCCAGCGTTACATCGGCAATTTTCATCCAACTAGGCACGGTCAGTTCCACTTCCACGGGGTAGCAGCTCAATTCCAGGTACTTTTTATTGCCGCTGCGGTTGATGTAATAGCCGTAGTCCAGGGTGCCGCCTGTCCTACCCCAGGCCAGCTCCGGCTCGGTCTGGGTGGCGGTAAAGTCCACGGTGCCCAGTTTTTCGTTGGCAGCGGCACCGTCGGCGGCCGTCCACTGTATGGTCAGGTCGTAGGTCTGGCCCACGGTAAACACCAGCTGCGCCTGGTAGATGTCCCCGGCCAGCACGCCCATATCGTGCAGCTCGGTGGTGTCGCCGTAGGTGACCGAGAGCCGTGCGGTCATGCCTGTGGTACTCTCGCTGGGCGTGACCTGCACCAGCACAGGCATCCAGCTGCTTTGCACGTCCCTATGCAGTTTATCAACTGGCACCCAGCGCCATTCCAGCACGGTGGATTTGCCTTGCCGCACGGCATCCTGCAATTCGTCCATGCGGGTGCTCAAATCGGCGGTAGTGCTGCTTAACTGGGATTGCAGCATGGCGTAGCTGTCGGTCAGGTTTTGCATTTTGCGCTGATACGCAAGGTTTTGCACCACCAGCAACAGTACCACCACAACAGCCGCAGCGGCCCCCAGCAGGCCCCACAAACGGCGGTGCTTGCGCTGCTCGGCATCGCGGGCGGCCAACAGGTCACGCATGGCGTCCAGTGTGACCGCCGGGGCAGGGCCGGCGGCCTCGGTGCCCAACAGTGTGTCCACCGACACGCCCAACACCTGGGCGGCGGCCTGCAAGTTGTCCAGGCCGGGCAGGGCAATGTCCTTCTCCCACTTGCCCAGCGCCTGGCGGCTGACGCCGATCTGTTCGGCCAGGGTCTCCTGGCTCAGGCCTTTGGCCTTGCGGGCAGCCTGCAAGTTTTGGCCCAATGTCATGGCGGCCACCTCCTTTTTTCAACTATTGTAGCAGGCAGGGTGCAAAAAGTCCAGCAAGCGGGCTTGGCAAACCTGCAACCCAGGGTTACAACGGCAAAATTGTGCATAGTATGGAGGGAAAGCGAGGGATGCCCTATGATGCTTTGCCGCCTGCTGGAAGATCTGGACTGCACCCTTGTGCAGGGCCGCAGCGACATCGAGGTGAACGCCATTTGCTGTGACTCCCGCTCTGTGACGCCCGGGTGCGTATTCGTCTGCCTGCCGGGGCAGCACACCGACGGCCGACGCTTTGCCCACGCGGCCGCGGCGGCCGGGGCGGCGGTGCTGGTGTTTGAGGGCACACTCCCCAATTTTGAATTTTCCCGGTCCTGCAGCCCGGCGCTGGTGCAGGCGGAGCCGGGCAAGGCTCGCCGGGTGCTGGCGCTGATGGCATCGCGGCTGTATGGGTATCCCGCGCGGCGGATGACGATGATCGGCATCACGGGCACCAAGGGCAAGACGACCACCGCCCACCTGCTGGCAGCGGTGCTGACGACAGCTGGGCGGCGGGTGGGATGCATTGGCACCAATGGCGCGGTGTGGCCGGGGCAGCGGCACACACTGGGTTACACCACCCCCGAAAGCTGCGATCTGCAGCATATTTTGTGCGACATGGCCGACGACGGCTGCGACGCCTGTGTGATGGAAGTTTCCAGCCTGGGGCTGAAGATGGACCGGGTAGGCGGCATTGAATTTGACGTAGGTGTGTTTACCAATTTGTCGCCGGACCACATCGGCCCCGGCGAGCATGCCAGCTATGCCGAGTACCGCGCCTGGAAAAGCGTGCTGTTCCGCCGCTGCAAAGTAGGCGTGGTGAACGCCGACGACCGGGAAACGCCCGCCATTTTGGAAGGCCACAGCTGCCGGGTGGTACGGTATGGCATCGCCGCGCCGGCGGATTGGCTGGCCCTGCCGGGGTTTACGCCGCGGCGCAAGGCGGATGCGCTGGCTACCGATTTCACCGTGCGGCTGCCCGGCGGGCGGATGGCGGATTTCACCGTGCCGATGCCCGGGGCGTTCAGCGTACAGGACGCACTGGCAGCCCTTGCGGCGGCGGGCGTGCTGGGCGTGCCGGTGGCGGCTATGCAGACCGGGCTGCGAGGCGCGGTGGTACGGGGCCGGTGCGAGGTGGTTCCCTGCCCCGCGCCCTTTACGGTGGTGCTTGACTACGCCCACAACGCCGCGGCGGCAGAAAGCGTGCTGACGGCCCTGCGGGCGTACAATCCCCGGCGGCTGATCACAGTGTTCGGGTGCGGCGGCGGGCGAAGCCGTTTGCGGCGCACCGGCATGGGCGAAGCCTGCGCCCGCCTGGCCGATCTTTGCATTGTGACCGAGGACAACAGCCGGGGCGAACCGTTGGAAGATATTTTTGCTGACATCCGCGCCGGGATGGACCGGGTGCAGAACGGGGCAGCGTGCGTGGAGATCCCCAACCGCCGTGATGCGCTGCTGTACGCCCTGGGGCTTGGGCGTGAAGGGGATATCCTCGCGGTATTAGGCAAAGGGCATGAGACAACAATCGACCGCGACGGGAGAAAAGTCCCGTTTGAGGATGCTGCAGTGGTGAGAGAGTACATGGAGCGGGTAAAGTAAGCGCGAATAAAAAAGCTCCCCTTGTGGGGGAGTCTTTAATGCAAGAAGGGTGGATTTCCCCCTACTTTGCCATAAACAGCATGCCAAGCACCAGCAGGTGCGCGGGGTAGAACGCGTAGGCGGCGTGTTGCAGGGCCTTGTTTTTGCGGCCATGCTGGCCGTTGTAGAGCCAGATAAGCGGCAGTGCCAGCAAGGCGAAGCACTCCTGCTGGATCTCAAAGGGGCCGACCAGATACACCTGGCCGATGAGCATGTACTGGCTGACCACGAACAGTCCCACTGCCTGGGCGAGGCAGCTGCGCCAGCCGCCCCCGCGGGTGAGCCGGAACAGCAGGATGATGACGACTCCCGCTGTGCCGTAGTCCGTCAGCAGCAGGCCGGGCAGCAGTAAGGCCGCCAGCAGACCCAACAGGGGCGGTAGTTTTTCCGGCAGAGTGGGTGCGGTACGGCAGCGATCGGCGCAATGGCAGGCCCACAGCCCGGCCAGCAGCGTCCAGGCCACGTTCTGATGCCAGGGGTAAAAGTACGTGCCGCCCGCCACCATATCAAAGGGCACCTCGGACACGACGGCCAGCAACAGCAGCCGCTTGGCGTAGGCGCGCAGGTCGTGGGTGTGAGTATAGCCCTGGGCCAGCTCGAAGGCAAAGATGGGGAACGCAATGCGCCCCACGCAGGTCATCCATTCCCGGCCGGGCACGATGGTGGCCCACATGTGGTCCAGCAGCATGCAGAACAGGGCGATAGCCTTGAGCTGGTTGGCGGTAAAAAAGCGACGGTTGGGCATGGGAGTCTCCTTTAAATTTATAATAACACACGGGCGGATGGGTAATGTGTCCGCGGGCAGATGCAAGCATCGGCCCCCACAGGGTGAATGTGTTCTCTATTATATCACACCACCCGTCTGCGGGGCAAATTTATACGCCCGTGCCCGTGTGTTTTTTCCAAAAAAGACGGTTGACAAAGCATCTCTCAGTCGATATACTCGGGGTACAAACAGCCATGCTGCGCAAAGTTTGCGGCATCGGCCAACGTAAAAAAGGAGGGGACCACTATGAAACGCTGCCCGCACTGCAATTCGCCTATCACCCAGCCCGACCGCAAGACCTGCCCGGTCTGCGGCAATCCGCTGTCCGGCCCAACCGGCGCGGCACGGCGCAGGCTGCCCCCATGGGTGCCCGTGGTGCTGCTTTGCGCCGTGGCGGTGGTGGTCGTGTACTTTGCCCTGCACAAGCCCGTCACCCTGCCCGCAGACATTCAGGTCCCGGCCGAGACCACACCGGAATCCGCCGGGCTGGTGCTGGACGAAGCCGACCGTTTTTATCTGGACAACCTGCCCACCAACATCACCTTTACGCTGACGGCTGACGGCGCAGAGCAGCCACACGGCACCAGCGACACCGGCCGCTACTACATGGCCCGCAGTGCCCTGACCCGCACCGACACCCTGCTGCGGGTGATTTCGCCCGAGGGGGACGGCTACCGCACGGCGCTGGCGCTGGTGTCCAAGCCCAGCAACGAGAACGCCGCCTTTGGCGCTTTTGTGCCATGTGAGGCAGACGGCTACGCCAAGCCCGATGAGGAATATCTGGACGCCATGCTGACGGTGTACTACCGCGCCTACCTGCGTGCCGCCAACGCCGCCGCCCCCGCCGAGCTGCGCTATGTGACCGAGCTGCACAGCCAGAGCCTGTCCGCCGGCATCAAGAGCGGGGCCACCGGCGCGGTGACCTTTACGCTGGACAAGTCCGACATGGTGTGCGATACCGAACACATTGCGTACGGCGACAACACCGTGACCGTGAACGCCGCCGCCAGCTACGAAGCCGTGAACGACACCACCGGCGAGGTAGAGACCGCTACGGATTACTACACCATCCAGGCCGTATGGCAGGATGGCATGTGGCTGGTGGACCGGAGCTGGATGATTTCGGAAAGCGATTACCAGAACGGCGTGTTTGGAAATCAGTAACTCATCGCATGGCTGCTGTAGGGGCGGATGCAAGGATCGACCCCTACATATGACATTCGCATTTTTACCCACAAGCTAAAACAAGCGGCAGAGTTTTTACGCTCTGCCGCTTGTTTTATGTCATTATAAAAATTTACTCGGCATCCTCGGTGGTGACTTTGTCGGTCTTGCCTTCGCCGTCCAGGGCTTCCTCCAGGGTGTGCCAGGCCAGCACCGCGCATTTTACGCGGGCGGGCACGTGGGCGATGCCCTGCAGGGCGGCCACGTCCTCAAGGTCGTCCAGTTCTTCGGGGGTGATCTTGCCCTTGATCATCTGGAAATAGAGGGAGATCAGGCGGCGGGCATCCTCGACCGTGCGGCCTTTGACTAGGTCGATCATCAGCGAAGCCGATGCCTGGGAGATGGCGCATCCGCTGCCGATGAAGCCGGCATCCTCGATCTTGCCATCCTTCACCCGCAGCTGCAGGGTGATGTCATCGCCGCAGCTGGGGTTGACGCCCTCCAGGCTGTGGGTGGCACCCGGCACGGGATGGCGGTTTTCTTTGCTGCGGCTGTTCTCGGTAATGATCTGGGTATACAGTTCGTTCAGGTTCACAGGCCCATCACCTTTCGTACATTTTCAAGATTTTCCAGCAGGGCATCCACATCCTCGGCGGTGTTGTAGATTGCCACGCTGGCGCGGCAGCAGCTGCCGATGCCCAGGTACTCCATCAAAGGCTGGGCGCAGTGGTGACCGGCGCGCACGGCTACGCCGCCCGCATCCAGAATGGTCGCCACATCGTGGGGATGCACATCGTTGACGTTGAAGCTGACGACGCCGTAGCGGCCATCGGCCACCGGCTCGCCGTAAACGGTCAGCCAGGGCATGGCACGCATGCCGGACAGCATACGGTTCAGCAGCATATACTCGTGGGCTTCCATAGCCTCCCAGCCGATGTTGTTCATATACTCGATGGCGGCGGCAAAGCCGACCTCGCCGCCGACGTTGCGGGTACCGGCCTCGAACTTGCGGGGGCCTTCGGCCCAGGTGGCCTTGTGCTCATGCACAGCGCCGATCATATCGCCGCCGCTCAGGAACGGGGGCATCTTCTCCAGCAGCTCGGCGCGGGCGTACAGGGCGCCCATGCCCATGGGGGCGTACAGCTTGTGAGCGGAGCAGGCTGCGAAATCCACGTCCAGCTTCTTCACGTCTACGGGGGTGTGGGGTGCGCTCTGGGCGCAGTCCAGCACCACCACAGCGCCCACGGCGTGGGCGCGCTTGACGATCTCCTCCACGGGGGCGCGCAGGCCCAGCACATTGGAGACCATTGCAATGCCGACCAGCTTGGTCTTGGCGGTAATTTTCTTATCCAGTTCGTCCAGCGTCAGGCGGCCGTCCTTACCGGGGTACATATACACCAGCTTTGCGCCGGTGGCTTCGGCCACGCGCTGCCAGGGCACCAGGTTGGAGTGATGCTCAGCCACCGAGATGACGATTTCATCGCCCTCATGCAGAAAGTGCATGCCGTAGCTGTAGGCCACCAGGTTCAGCGCCTCGGTGGTGTTCTGGGTAAAGACGATCTCGTCATCCTCGGCGTTAAAGAACTCGGCCACCGTATGGCGAGCGCCCTCGTGGGCGTCGGTGGCACGCATGGCCAGCTCGTACACGCCGCGATGGGGGTTGGCGTTATCCTTATTATAGTAGTTCACCACGGCGTCCAGCACCTGCTTGGGGTGCTGGGTGGTGGCGGCACTGTCCAGATAAACCAGGCGGTTGCCGTTTTCATCGGCCGCCAGGATCGGGAAATCAGCCGTCCAGTTGTTCATCATCAAGCCTCCGTGCAACAGTTTCGCGCACCTCGGTGCGCAGCTCTTCCAGCGGGATCTTCTCAATAGCCGGGGCAAAGCGGGCGTCCACCATCAGGCGGCGCGCCTGGCTCTCGCTCAGGCCGCGGGAACGCAGGTAGTAGAGTTTGCCCTCATCCAGACGTCCCACACTGGCGGCGTGCTGGCCTTCTACTTCCTCCTCACCGCACAGGATCAGCGGGGCGGTACGGTTGCGGGCCGTAGGGCTGAACATCAGCACGTCCTCGCTCTCGTGGCCCACACCGCGCTTGGCGCCGCGACGGAAATCCACCGTACCGCGCAGGATCTTGTCGGCATTACCGGTCAGGACACCGGCGGTGTGCATCTCGCACAGGGTATCTTTGCCGATCTGGACGGAGACATCGTTGTAATCCAGCACGTCATTGTCGCGTCCGAAGTAGACGGCGTCCAGGTCGTACTCGCTCTTGTTGTGGTCCTGCAACGTGCGGGTGCCGCAGACGGAGACCTTGCCGCCCAGCTCGATGCGCACCTGCTCCACCCGGGAACCGGCGGCCTGCTGGATGGCAACAGCACCCCAGCGGCTGGCGTTGTTGCCCAGCAGCTGCACCTGTACCAGTTTCACATGGGCACCCTCGGCGGCGTTGATGCGCACGAGAGAAGCGGCCACGCCGTCCTCGGCATCGCCGCGCAGCACCTGCACGACGGTCAGGCTGCTGCCCTTGGCGGCGTCGATGGTCAGGCAGCTCAGCGCGCAGGGGTGGGCCTCGTCCAGCTTTACCTCAAAGACGGCGGGCGTCTCGATGGCAGCGCCCTCGCCCACGGCGAGATGCTCTTTCACGTTGGCGTTGGCGGCCAGGAAGGCATCGGCGGCGACGCCCATTCCGGACTCGGTAAAGGTCTCGAAGATTTCAGTCTCCGGGCCGTTGGTGCGGATGCCCGCAGGCACGGCGGCGGTGGCAGCGGCAGTTCCCCAGCCATTGGCGGGGACCTGCGGCAGGGCGACCTTATCCGGGGCAAAGTTTACGCCCAGGTGGTTCCAGGTAGGCACCGGCAGGCGGTTCATGTTCATATTCATGCTATGTTCCTCCCCTCTCAGCCAATGCTGCCCTTCATCTCAAGATGGATGAGGTTGTTCATTTCCACGGCGTATTCCAGCGGCAGTTCCTTGGCGATAGGCTCGGCAAAGCCGCCGACGATCAGTGCTCGGGCGTCCTCCTCGGAGATGCCGCGGCTCATCAGGTAGAAGATGGCATCCTCGCTGATGCGGCCGATCTTGGCCTCGTGGCCCACGTCCACGGCGTCGCAGCGGATGTCCATTTCGGGGATGGTATCAGAGCGGCTGCGGTCATCCAGCATCAGGGATTCGCAGCTGACGCTGGACTTGCTGCCCTCGGCCCCCGGCAGCACCACGACAGACGAACGGAAGTTGGAAATGCCGCCGTCGCGGGCGATGCTCTTGGTGGAAATGTGGCTGGTGGTGTGGGGGGCAGCGTGAACGACCTTTGCACCGGTATCCAGGTCCTGGCCCGCACCGGCGAAGGTGATGCCGGTGAACTCCATGCGGGCACCCTCACCCTGCAGGATGCTCATGGGGTACAGGCAGCTGGTGTGGGAGCCGAAGGAGCCGGAGACCCACTCAATGGTGCCGCCCTTTTCCACCTTGGCGCGCTTGGTGTTCAGGTTGTACATGTTCTTGGACCAGTTCTCGATGGTGGAGTAGCGCACGCGGGCACCCTCGCCGACGAAGATCTCCACGCAACCTGCGTGGAGGTTGGCCACGTTGTATTTGGGGGCCGAGCAGCCCTCGATGAAGTGCAGGTACGCGCCCTTATCCACGATGATGAGGGTATGCTCAAACTGGCCTGCGCCGGGGGCGTTCAGGCGGAAGTAGGACTGCAGCGGAATCTCCACATGCACGCCCGCCGGGACGTAGACGAAGGAGCCGCCGCTCCACACAGCGCCGTGCAGGGCCGCGAACTTATGATCGGTGGGCGGCACCAGCTTCATGAAATGCTTGCGCACCATCTCGGCATAGGGGCCGGTCAGGGCGCTTTCCATATCGGTGTACACAACGCCCTGGGCGGCTACTTCAGCCTTGACGTTGTGGTAAACCACCTCGGAGTCATACTGAGCACCGACACCGGCCAGGCTGGCGCGCTCGGCCTGGGGGATGCCCAGACGTTCAAAGGTGTTCTTGATGTCGTCGGGCACTTCGCTCCACTTGCCGCGCATCTCGGTGTTGGGGCGCACGTAGGTGACAATGTTGCTCATGTCCAGGCCGGCGATGGAGGGGCCCCAGTTCTGCACCGGCATCTTGTTGTAGGTTTCCAGTGCTTTCAGGCGGAAGATGCGCATCCATTCCGGGTCGTGCTTTTCCTCACTGATCTTTTCCACGATCTCCGGCGTCAGGCCGGAGCTGACCTCGAACGCCGCGTTGGCCGCATCTTTGATGTCGTAAATGCTGCGGTCTACTTCGGCGACGTCGGTCTTTTCAGTTTCAAAGGCTCTCATTTGGCTTCGTCCTCCTTCAGGGCGGCAAAGCCTTCCTCGATGATCTCGCTCACCAGTTCGCCGTTGCCGGTGCGCACGATGCGGGCGTCGTCCAGCACGTGGACGTAGTCGACCTGCAGGCCTTCCAGAATTTTGGCGTTGTGGGTAATGATGATGAGGGCATTGGTGTCGTTGTGGTAAGCCTTGATGCCGTTGGCCACGGTCTTGACGGCGTCGACGTCCAGGCCGGAGTCGGTCTCGTCCAGCAGGGCCAAAGCGGGCTTGAGCATCAGCAGCTGCAGGATCTCCGCTTTCTTCTTCTCGCCGCCGGAGAAGCCGACGTTGAGGTAACGGTCGGCGTAGGCGGGATCCATGTTCAGAGCTTCCATCTGGGCGGCCAGCTCGTGGCGGAACTTCATGACCTTGACGGGCTTACCGGTAACGGCAGCCTGCGCAGTGCGCAGGAAGCTTTCCAGCGTGATGCCGGGAATTTCCTCCGGCGTCTGGAAGGACAGGAACATACCGGCGCGGGCGCGGACATCGGCGGTTTCGTGGGTGATGTCCTGGCCGCGGAAGATGATCTGGCCGCGGGTAACGTTGTAACGGGGATCGCCCATCAGGGCGCTCATCAAAGTGGACTTGCCGGCGCCGTTGTGGCCCATCAGGACGTGGGTCTCGCCGGGGTTCACGGTAAGGTTCAAGCCGTCGAGAAGGACTTTGTTTTCCTCACCGACAGTGACCTGTAAATCTTTAACTTCCAGCAGCGGGCTGCTCATGGAAAAACACCTCCAAGTGAATCACCGGGGAAAAATGCCCCCGGCAGGCAGTATTTGCTCTACTCATGTATACTATACCATTTTTGTAGGGATTGCAAGTTCTGAAACAGGAAAGTCACACACTTCGTCAATATCATACAAAAACAGTCGGGATTTATCGGTCGGTTTTTGTACACTAATCAGGGCACGGTATGCTTTACACATCGGCCCCTACACGCAAGTTAAAAATAGCTGCCACTTAAGAGGCTCCCTCTGCGAGACAGACTCCCCCGATACGGGGGAGGTGGCACGAAGTGCCA
>ERZ791741.3230-NODE-3230-length-10377-cov-9.635342_pt1 | contig 10377 bp, 7 predicted proteins | sample MGYA00510040_ERZ791741 | MGnify/ENA primary metagenome ERZ791741 (study PRJEB30046, sample SAMN00791960) | human gut metagenome | study: EMG produced TPA metagenomics assembly of the A metagenome-wide association study of gut microbiota in type 2... | reverse complement strand
GTAGAGCACTTGACTTTTAATCAAGTTGTCCGGGGTTCGAATCCCCGATGCTTCATTTGTTTTGGCGTTTGAGAAGATTCTTGAATGTCTTTTTTATTTTGTTTTATGATGATTATTTGTAATAAAAAAGAGATAATTTTGTACCGACCCCCAAAAGTTAGACCTAAAAATCTAACGATTGGAGGTCGGTATTTTTATGTCTAAATATTCTTTTGAATTCAAGAAGAAAGTTGTTTTGGCATACTTAAACGGAGAAGGTGGATACGGATATCTTTCTAAAACATATGGAATTCCTGCTAAAAGAAATATTGAGCAATGGGTTCATAATTATCAAACCTTTGGAGATGAAGGTTTACTGCGTTCTCGAAAAAATAATATATATTCTTTCGAAAAAAAGCTTTCTGTTGTAGAATTGTATTTATCAAGTGAAATCTCATATCAAGATTTAGCTCTACAAGAAGGCATTACCAACCCATCTTTGATTGTTAACTGGGTTAATCGCTTTCACGCAGCTGGTCCTGATGCGTTGGGACCACGTAAGAAAGGTCGAAAGAAAACATTGGATAAATCAGATAACACTACGCAAAGTAAACCATTAGAAGAAACTTCCGTTGATACAAGCGCTGAGCATGTAAGAGAACTGGAAGATGAACTCCTAAAATTAAGGATAGAGAATGCATTTTTAAAAGAACTGAGGAGGCTGCGTTTAGAGGACGAAGCAAAAACGAGAGAACAGCTCGGATTATCAGCAGTCTCCGAAGACGATTCAAACTAAAAGCTCTTCTCTCATATACCGGAATGCCAAAGGCAACATATATGTATTGGCAAAAGCGTTTTGACAGGGAAAATCCTGATAAAGAAGTCGAGGAAAAAATACTTGAAATTCGTAAAGATCATAAGGATTACGGATATCGCAGAATTCTGGCGGAATTACGTAACCAAGGATATGTTATAAACAAAAAGAAAATCCAGCGTATTGTTCAAAAACTTGGATTGCAGGTAGTATCATACACTCGCAAGAGCAGAAAATATAGTTCTTACAAAGGGAAGGTTGGTACTGTTGCTCCGAACAGGATTCGCAGGCGTTTTAATACACATGTTCCTCATCAGAAAATCACTACTGATACTGGTGAGTTTAAGTATTATGGAGTTGATGAAAAAGGACGCATGACTATACATAAGCTTTATTTAGATCCGTTTATGGATATGTGCAACGGAGAGATTCTAAGTTATGGGATTGATAAGAAACCTTCTGCTAAGAATATAATGGAAGCTTTAAATGAAGCAATTGAAATTACGGCAGACTGCCCATTCAGAAGAACTTTTCACTCTGATCAGGGTTGGGCTTACCAGATGAAGACCTATTCTGATAGACTAAAAGAAGAACGAATATTTCAAAGTATGTCTAGAAAGGGAAACTGCCTGGATAATTCTGTAATGGAAAACTTCTTTGGCTTGCTTAAGCAGGAGATTTATTATGGTGTTGTGTATTATAGCTACGAGGAATTAAAATCTGAGATAGAACGTTTTATAAAATACTACAATGAGAAACGAATAAAAGAAAAGTTAGGATGGATGAGTCCTGTTCAATACAGGCTCCATCTTCTAGCTGCATAAAGAAAAACGAGACGACCGAAGTCGTCTCGTGAAAGTCTAACTTTGAGGGGTCACCTCATTTATCTCTTTTTTATTGTCCATCTTTTGTTAATTTGGAAAGAAGGATTCCGCCTGTGCTGTTTCCGAGAATAATAACAATTAAAGGAAAGAAGAATTTTGTCGGCTTGCTGACGAGTGCAAAGTAAAACATATTTGCAATACAGTGCTCAAATCCAGCCAAAATAAAAACAGATACACATAGGAAAACTGCAAGTGTGCCGAGAATGTTTGGCTGTTTTTTGAATGTTGCGACTGCAATGAACATGAGCATCCCGCAACAAACAGCAAGAAGAAATAAACTTACATAGGTGTCTGAGAGTTTGTTATCCACAATTGGCACAGCTTTTTCCACCAATTTGCTATGGAGACGGGTTTGTTTCATAAGAAATGCCATCACATTTACTCCGATTGTATTACCTATTAAAGTAATGAGAATTTCAATGTAGTTGCTTTTATTGATATAGCCTATTTTTCCTGTAAACAGATTTAGTTCCAGATTGATGATTGTAAAAAGACCTAATCCAAACAGGAAAGAAGCTACGATTGAGTTATCCATATTGAGATATACGGTACAACCAATTCCAATTAAAAGGCCCGCAACAATTGCTTTTTTTAATGCATTTAAGTGTTTCATATTTCCCCCTATATTCTTTTGTAATAAATTCCAGCGTTTAGTATATCATGGATTTTGAAATATTTGTAGAAAAAATAACAAATTTATAAAACTTCTAGTATACAAAGAGAGTTTAATTAACAATTGACATTGGTATTGGCAACATGTATAATGTTTGGTGATATAAAAATATGAGATTACAGAAATAGGAGGAGAATGGACATGTCAAAGAGAGAAGACATTAAGAAGGTACTTATTATTGGTTCAGGTCCTATTATTATTGGGCAGGCGTGTGAATTTGATTATTCAGGTACACAGGCATGTAAGGCTCTTAGAAATTTAGGTTATGAAATCGTACTCGTGAACTCTAATCCGGCTACTATTATGACGGATCCGGAGACAGCTGATGTTACTTATATTGAACCTCTCAATGTTGAAAGACTTGAGCAGATTATCGCAAAAGAAAGACCAGATGCATTACTACCAAACCTTGGAGGACAGTCGGGTCTTAATTTATGTTCAGAATTAGCTGAAGCGGGAGTTCTTGAAAAATATAATGTAGAAGTAATCGGTGTTCAGGTAGATGCGATTGAGCGTGGTGAAGACCGTATTGAATTTAAAAAGACTATGGACAGTCTTGGAATCGAGATGGCAAGAAGTGAGGTTGCATATTCGGTAGATGAGGCGCTTGCGATTGCAGATAAATTAGGTTATCCGGTAGTACTTCGTCCGGCTTACACAATGGGTGGAGCAGGAGGAGGTCTTGTATATAATGTAGAAGAATTAAAGACTGTATGTGCAAGAGGTCTTCAGGCAAGCCTGGTAGGTCAGGTACTTGTGGAAGAATCTATTTTAGGTTGGGAAGAGTTAGAACTTGAGGTAGTTCGTGACTCTGAAGGTAATATGATTACAGTATGTTTCATCGAGAATATTGACCCACTTGGTGTACACACAGGTGACTCATTCTGTTCAGCTCCTATGCTTACAATCTCAGAAGAAGTGCAGAAACGTTTGCAGGAAAAATCTCATAAAGTCGTAGATTCTGTTAAGGTAATTGGTGGATGTAATGTACAGTGGGCACATGATCCAAAGACAGACAGAGATATCATTATCGAAATTAACCCAAGAACATCGCGTTCGTCGGCACTTGCTTCTAAAGCGACAGGTTTCCCGATTGCTTTGGTGTCAGCAATGTTGGCAACAGGGCTTACATTGAAAGATATTCCATGTGGAAAATATGGAACATTAGATAAGTATGTTCCGGATGGAGATTATGTTGTAATCAAATTTGCTCGTTGGGCATTTGAAAAATTCAAAGGTGTAGAGGACAAACTTGGTACTCAGATGCGCGCCGTAGGTGAAGTTATGAGTATTGGTAAGACATATAAGGAAGCATTCCAGAAAGCAATCCGAAGTCTTGAGACAGGTCGCTATGGACTTGGACATGCAAAAGATTTTGATACAAAATCAAAAGAAGAATTGCTGAAAATGTTGATTACACCGACTAGCGAACGTCATTTTATTATGTATGAGGCGCTTCGTAAAGGTGCAACTGTGGATGAAATCCATGAATTGACAAAAGTAAAACACTGGTTCATTGAACAGATGAAAGAACTTGTGGAAGAAGAAGAAGCTCTTTTAGCGTATAAAGGAAATCTTCCTTCGGATGAAGCTTTGATTGCAGCTAAGAAAGATGGTTTCTCTGACAAATATTTAAGCCAGATTTTAGAGGTAGATGAAACTGACGTAAGGGAAAAGAGAATTGCAATTGGTATGGAGGAAGCGTGGGAAGGAGTACACGTAAGTGCTACAAAAGACAGTGCGTACTATTATTCGACATACAATGCAGAAGACAAAAATCCAGTAAATGAAGAAAAACCGAAGATCATGATCCTTGGCGGTGGACCAAACAGAATTGGACAGGGGATTGAGTTCGACTATTGTTGTGTGCATGCTTCACTTGCGTTAAAGAAACTTGGATTTGAGACAATTATTGTAAACTGTAATCCGGAAACTGTTTCTACAGACTACGATACATCAGACAAGCTGTACTTTGAGCCACTTACATTGGAAGATGTACTCAGCATTTATAAGAAAGAAAAACCAGTTGGGGTTATCGCTCAGTTTGGTGGGCAGACACCATTGAATCTTGCAGCTGACCTTGAGAAGAATGGTGTGAAGATTCTCGGAACAGCTCCGTCTGTAATCGACCTTGCAGAAGATAGAGATTTATTCCGTGCGATGATGGAAAAATTAGATATTCCAATGCCGGAATCAGGAATGGCAGTCAATGTAGAGGAAGCATTGGAAATCGCTGAGAAGATTGGTTATCCGGTTATGGTTCGTCCTTCATATGTACTTGGTGGACGTGGAATGGAAGTTGTATACGATGCAGAAAGCATGGTTGGATACATGAATGCTGCAGTTGGTGTGACGCCGGATCGTCCGATTTTGATCGACCGTTTCTTAGGACACGCAACAGAGTGCGAGGCGGATGCAATCAGTGACGGAACACATGCATTTGTACCAGCAGTAATGGAACATATCGAGCTTGCAGGAGTGCATTCAGGGGACTCTGCTTGTATCATTCCGTCAAAATATATTTCTGAGGAAAATGTAAAAACAATTAAAGAATATACAAGAAGAATTGCAGAAGAAATGCATGTTAAAGGTCTTATGAACATGCAGTACGCAATTGAAAACGGGAAGGTATATGTGCTTGAGGCGAACCCGAGAGCATCTAGAACTGTGCCGCTTGTATCAAAAGTATGTAACGTCAGAATGGTGCCGCTTGCAATTGATATTGTGACAAGTGAACTGACTGGAAGAAAATCTCCGGTACCGGAATTGAAAGAACAGGATATTCCTTACTATGGAGTAAAAGAAGCTGTATTCCCATTCAATATGTTCCAGGAAGTCGACCCTGTACTTGGGCCTGAGATGCGTTCAACGGGTGAAGTACTTGGACTTTCCAGATTTTATGGGGAAGCATTCTTTAAGGCACAGGAAGCAACACAGACAAAACTTCCATTAGAAGGAACAGTGCTTATTACTGTAAATGATAAAGATAAAGACGAAGTAGTTGACCTGGCAAGAGACTTCGCGGAGACAGGATTCAAGATTCTTGCATCTAAGCATACAGGAAAATTGATTCAGGATGCGGGAATCGAAGTAGAACTCGTAAATAAACTGCAGGAAGGAAGACCAAACATCCTTGACCTGATTACAAATGGAAAGATTGATTTGATTGTAAATACTCCGATTGGAAAAGACAGAAATGTAGATGATAGTTATTTACGTAAAGCTGCAATTAAGAAAAAAGTGCCATATATGACAACAATGGCGGCAGCGAAAGCAACTATAAGTGGTATTCAGTCATTGAAGAAACCAGGATGTGGTGAAGTAAGATCATTGCAAGAACTTCACAGTGAGATCAAAGATAAATAGAAGAGTATAAGTTTCGCAGCAAAAGGAATATCAACAAGGGTAGGTCCCTTTTGTTGTGCGTTAAACAGGACTATGATTTTATGAATTTTTATGTTATAATAAAAATTATTTTCGGGGATAATTTTGGATGAATTTCATCTGTGCATCATCATCGATTTTGCGGTCATAACTTGTTTGATTATGCACGATGCACCAGCAAAAGAACGATAAGAGCACAAAAAAAGTGATTATAGTTATCATAGAAGTCTCCTTGGATATATTAATCTATATGATAATATATGCTGGAATCAGAAAAAATATACGACTATTTTGAGAATACTCGAAATGTGTTGTGACTAAAGGCAGGTGAGCGGAGTGTATAAAGAGGAAAAAAGAAGTTGGATGAAGCACTTTGATTTTATTGTGCTAGATGTTTTGGTGCTACAGATTGCGTTTAATATTGCTTACATGATCAGGCATGGGAAATATTGGATGTATTATAGTAAAGACTATACAAAGTTGAGCATGATACTTATTTTTATTAGTATTTGCGTGGGATTCTTTATCGAAGGGTATAGTGGTATCCTTCGACGAGGGTATTTGATAGAATTGAAAGAGACGGTAAAATACGTTAGCATAGTTTCGGGTATTCTGATCGTCTGTCTGTTTGTGACAAAAGAATCAGAAGTCTATTCAAGAAGTACTGTCATCTTTCTGTGGGGAATTGGTATTGTTCTCAATTATATTGCGCGTCTGGCTTTAAAGGTTTTGTTGAAAAGAAAGTTAAAAGAGGGAGAAGTACCACGTGCGGTTCTAGTTATTGCGACAGAAAGTCAGGCAGAAGAAAGTATCGCACAGATTCGCAAATATGCTTATTCTGGTATTACTCCAGTTGCAATTGCAATCACAGGAGCATATAGTGGGAAGGAGACAATTGCGGATATTCCTGTGATTGGAAAAGAAAAAGACGTGATTCCTTATATTAAGGCAAATGTAGTCGATGAGATTTATATTAATACAAGTCGTGAGATGAAATTGGAAAGCGAAGTGGAACAATATATTGAAGCGGGGATTACAGTACATATGAAACTTCTTTCCATGGAAAAGGCAGCAGGATATAAATGTGTAGAAAACTTTGCAGGTGCAACCGTGCTTACAACCACATTTAAATCTGCTACTGCAAGACAACTTTTTATGAAGCGGATATTGGATATTTGTGGAGGGATTGTTGGAGTGATATTAACAGGAATTGTTTTCATTTTTGTTGCACCAATTATTCACCATCAAAGTCCTGGACCGATTTTCTTCTCCCAATGGCGAGTCGGTAGAAATGGACGAAAATTCAAAATCTATAAGTTCCGGTCAATGTATATGGATGCTGAGGAACGGAAAAAAGAACTTATGGAACATAATCAGATGGATGGGTTTATGTTCAAAATGGACAATGATCCAAGAATTTTCCCGTTTGGTCACTTTTTACGTAATAGTAGCTTGGATGAATTTCCACAATTCTTAAATGTATTGAAAGGTGATATGAGTCTTGTTGGGACAAGACCACCAACAGTTGATGAGTATGAGCAGTATGATCTTCACCATATACGAAGAGTGTCAATTAAGCCAGGGCTTACGGGATTATGGCAGGTAAGTGGTAGAAGCGATATCACAGACTTTGAGGAAGTGGTTAGGCTGGATACAGAATATATCTCGGATTGGAGACTATCTTATGATTTGAAGATACTATTCAGGACAGTGGGAGTTGTGCTGATGAGGAGAGGATCAAAGTAAAAATGTATTGTTGAAAATAAAGAATAGATTAGAATTGACATTTTTATGAGGAAAGTGCTGAAACTATATTTTTGTTAATGATGTGATGACAAGTAAACGAGTTGTTATGTTACTATGAGTGATAAGAGTAATAAGAATTAAGATGTTTCGAACTAGAGGTGTTTTGCGAAGGTTATTTTTTCTAAGAATTAAATTAGTATGTTGTTTGAATGATTATCATATCGTTTAATTTATAATTTTGAAATTTGATAACTATGGAAAAATCGTATGATGATAAGGCTTTTCATGATTATTTAGGTGATTTTGTTTGATTTTTGGTTTATGCCCGAGTTGATATGATTTTGTCTGTGTATTGAAAGTGGAAATTTAAGTTAGGAGCAAGAATGATGAAATTGACTGATGCAAAAAGCAATAATATACAAATATTAAGGGGATTGGCAATAATAGCAGTAGTTTTTATACATAATACACCTGTTGGATTACCACAAGTTTATATTAGACCTTTCTTGAATTTCTCGGTTGGATTATTTTTGTTTTTGAGTGGTATGCTCTCAAATGTAAATAATTGGAATCCGAGAAAGAGAATTATAAAGGTCGTAATTCCTTACATATTGTGGTCATTAGTATATGTAATTTTGTATAATTTGAAAAGACCAACAATGCTTCCAATTCTTTACTTGAAGGATTTGCTTACGGGTGGAGCTGCTGCAATTATGTATTATGTATTTGTATATAGTGAATTTACGTTATTAATACCACTGATAGATAAACTTGCAAAATCAAAGTATAAATATTTAGGTTTTATTGTTTCGCCTGTTGAAATAGTAATTATGAGATTATTACCAATGATTACAGGTTACCAGATGAGTAAGTGTACAAGTATCATAATGAATATTTCTTGTTTGGGCTGGTTTAGTTATTTTTATTTAGGATATTTACTTGGGAATAACATGTTCACAATTAAGACATCGACAATAAAATTGATTTGTTTATGGATGGGAGCGGTTGTGTTGCAGATATTTGAGGGTTATTATTACTTGTTGATGGGGGATGCGAATTGTGGTACGCAGCTTAAATTAACAGCTCTCTTAGCAGGAACTTTTTTTGTGATGATAGCTTATAGGTTTGTGAAATTAGACAAAATATTTAACTTAAAATTTCTAAAGTTATTGGGTGATGCTTCGTTTGGTATTTATTTTTCTCATTTGGCAATTATGACAGTAGTTGATCAAATACCGTATTATTCGCAGTATCTGTACTATCCAATAAATGGAATTGTTATTATTGTGCTCAGTATGGTGTGTGTATTAATAGGGAAAAAGATATTGGGAGTATACGGAAAATATCTCGCATTATAAGAAGGTGTTATAAGATCGTGTTAATATTTTGGTTTTTAATTCCGATGCTAGTGAAAGTATTGCAAAGAAGTTCAATACTGAGTATAAAAGTGAACAGTGTATAATACTTTAGATAAAACTAAAAAATATGTATTAGTATAGATAATGGATCGAAGAAAATAATAAAAGAGAAACTAACACTTGTGAAGATACCTTGTTTTAAGATCGGGGACTTTGCTATTTTGATCGAAATATTCTTTGAGTCATAATCTATATTAAGAAAATGATGTATATGAATAACAATGGAATATGAGGGAAAAAATGAATTCTAAAGAACCGATTAGAGTTGCGCAAGTTATAGGTAAAATGTGTGCAGGTGGTGTTGAAACGGTAGTTTTTAATTATTATAGAGAACTAGATCATAGAAAAGTACAGTTTGATTTTTACTATGATTCTGATTCTACTGTAGAGCCATCTCAAGAGCTAATAGATATGGGGGCAAGATTTATTAAGTTGCCTCCATATCAAAAAATTTTTAAATATATGTTTCAACTTTGGAAGTATTTAAGAAAAGAAAAGTATGTGATCATTCATTCACATTTAAATACACTTAGTGTGTTTCCACTAACAGTAGCATGGGCAGCAAGGATTCCAAATAGAATTGCTCATAATCATAGTGTACCAGAAGGAAATGAATGGAGGAGAAATACTTTAAAAAAAATACTTAGACAATTTTCCAAAGTTTTTGCGACAGATTTTTATGCCTGCTCTGAAAAAGCTGGAAGATGGCTTTTTGGAGATGAAGTTTTTGATAGTGGAAAAGTAAGAATTATTAGGAATGCCATTGATTTCTCGAAATTTAGAGAAGATCAAGAAAAGAGGGATATGACTAAAGAACAACTTGGTTTGAGTGAAATGTTTGTTGTTGGGCATGTAGGGAGGTTTACATATGCAAAAAATCATTTATTTCTTATTGAGATTTTTAAATCCTTTAAGGAAATTGTTCCCAATTCAAAACTATTGTTAGTTGGAGATGGTGAACTTCACGATGAGATAGTGAACTACATAAAGGATTGTCATTTAGAGAAAGATGTTGTGTTAACTGGAAAGGTTGGTAATCCAGAGAAATATTATGCGATATGTGATGTTATTGTTGTACCTTCTCACTTTGAAGGATTGTCAATGACAACTATTGAATCCCAAGTAGCAGGAATTCCTGTCATAGTTTCTAAGGCAATACCCCCTGAGGCTGTAATAAGTGATGGGTGCAAGTTTATGAGCTTGAACAGTTCGGCCTTAGAATGGGCTCATGCGATTAATCAAATGAAAAATAAGCAGGTAACACTTAGCTTGAATAGTAATGCTTATAAATTACAATATAATGTCAAGAAACTTGAAAATTTATACTTAGAGAGCAGTTTTAGAAAAAAATAGTCTTATTTTGTGTTGGTTTTAAATTAAATAAAAGAAAGAGAAAGTGAATCTTTCTTATTTTTAATACTAAAACTATAAATGAGCAAATTTGAAAAATTGCACAAAACTACACTGCGAATTTCATAA
>ERZ791741.3226-NODE-3226-length-10399-cov-4.825406_pt1 | contig 10399 bp, 9 predicted proteins | sample MGYA00510040_ERZ791741 | MGnify/ENA primary metagenome ERZ791741 (study PRJEB30046, sample SAMN00791960) | human gut metagenome | study: EMG produced TPA metagenomics assembly of the A metagenome-wide association study of gut microbiota in type 2... | reverse complement strand
GATTTGAACCTCCGACCCCACGCTTAGGAGGCGTGTGCTCTATCCAGCTGAGCTACTGAGACATTTTTAAGATTTATGCAATTTTCATTGCTCGAAGGAATCGAACAATCTGCCGCTTAGGAGGCGTGTGCTCTATCCAACTGAGCTACTGAGACAGGCAACATGCCTATTATACCGTTTTGCCACACAAATTGCAAGGGTGCTCTTGCATGCGGGAACCTGCCCTATTATAATAAAGGCAGGAGCAAAACGGCGCTGCAGAATTTCTGCCGGACGGTATGAGCACCACCCGGGCCAAGCGCGGCGCTTACAAAACGGAGCAAAGGAGCAAAATGTAATGGAGCAGATGGATAAAGTGAAAAAGAATTTCGGCTTTGGCTGTATGCGCCTGCCGATGAACGGCGACCAGGTGGACATTGCCGAGACCACCCGCATGGTGGACGAGTTTCTGGCGCAGGGATTCAACTATTTTGACACCGCCCACGGTTACATTGGCGGCAAGAGTGAGCTGGCCCTGAAAGAGTGCCTGACCAGCCGCTACCCCCGCGAGGCCTACAGTCTGACCGACAAGCTGACCGACAGCTATTTCAAGACCGAGACTGACATCCGCCCGTTTTTTGAAAGCCAGCTGGAAGCCTGCGGCGTGGACTACTTTGATTTTTACCTGATGCACGCCCAGAACGCCGACAACTTTAAAAAGTTCAAGGCCTGCCGCGCCTACGAGACCGCCTTTGCGCTGAAAGCCGAGGGTAGGATCCGCCATGTGGGCCTCTCTTTCCACGACCGCGCCGAGGTGCTGGACCAGATCTTGACCGAGTACCCGCAGATCGAGGTGGTACAGATTCAGTTCAACTACCTGGATTACGATGATATTGCTGTGCAGAGCCGCAAGTGCTACGAGGTTTGCCGCAAGCACGGCAAGCCGGTGCTGGTGATGGAGCCGGTCAAGGGCGGCAGCCTGGTCAACCTGCCCGAGGAAGCCAAAAAGGTGCTGGACGACCTGCACGGCGGCAGCCCCGCCAGCTATGCCATCCGCTTTGCTGCGGGATTCCCCGGCATGATGATGGTGCTGTCCGGCATGAGTAACATGGAGCAGATGAAGGACAACCTGAGCTATATGCGCGACTTTAAGCCGCTGAACGAGACCGAGCTGGCCGCCGTAAACAAGGTGCAGGAGATCTTCCACAAGATGAACATGATCCCCTGCACGGCCTGCCGCTACTGTGTTGAGGGCTGCCCCAAGCAGATCTCCATCCCAGACCTGTTTGCTATCATGAACATCAAGCAGCTGCACCACGATTGGAACGCGGACTACTACTACGAGGAAGTCCACACCGCCCCCGGCCGCCGCGCCTCGGACTGCCTGAAATGCGGCAAGTGCGAGAAGATCTGCCCGCAGCATCTGCCCATCCGCAAGCTGCTGGAGGAGGTAGCCAAAGAATTTGATAAGCCAGAAGCATAATCCATAAAAACAATAAAACGCCCCTGCCCTGCGCGGTTTGCGCCAAGGCGGGGGCGTTTTGTTGTAGGGTTACAGGACCAGCCGCATTAAGACCAGCTCTTGGTAGCCGGTGTTGCGGGAGCGGAAGCCCTTGGGGTTGCGGCCGTATTCCACAAAGCCGAACTTTTTGTACAGGGCAAGGGCGCTGGCGTTATCGGCTACCACATCCAGCTCCAGCTGGGCGTAGCCAGCCTTGCGGGCGCAGTCGATGCAGGCGGCGGTGAGTGCCTGGCCAATGCCAAGGCCCCAGAATTCCTTAGTGATGCTGATGCCGAACTCGGCGCGGTGCTGCAGCTTATAGCAGCCGCCGACAGCGTTGATCCCGGCGGTGCCGGCCACCTTCCCGTCCACGATGGCGAGAATTTCCACCTCATTCGGGCTTTCGGTTTTGGCCTGAAGGTATTCGCCCTCCTGCGTGGCGGTGAGGGTGTTCTCCTCCGGGTAAGTCAGCAGGTTATCCGTTTCCGCATGGGTCAGGATGAAATTGTCCAGTGCGGCCTGGCCGTCGGCCGCGGTGCCACTGCGCAGACAGCAGGACGCGCCGTTTTTCAGTTGGATGATTTGGTGGTAGGTCATAGAAATCTCCTGGAAACCGGGGCAAAACGGGCTTACTCCCCCATCTGCTCCTTATGATACTGCAGGGTGTACAGCTGGTAATACCGGCCATGCTTAGCCAGCAATTCCTGGTGGGTACCCTGCTCCAAAATTTTGCCGTGAGATAGCACGATGATGTTATCGGCGTGCTGGATCGTGGATAAGCGGTGGGCGACCATGAGCATGGTGCCGACGCTGCGCATTTTTTCCAGCGAGTCCTGGATCAGCAACTCGGTCTCCGTGTCGATATTTGCCGTGGCCTCGTCCAAAATCATCACGCTGGGCTTGTGGATGATGGTGCGGGCAAAGCTGAGCAGCTGCCGCTGACCTGCCGAGAAGTTGTTGCCGCGCTCCCGCACTTCCTCGTCCAGGCCATGGTCCAGCTTGTCGATGAAGTGATCGGCGTTGACGTAGTGACAGACGCGGCGGATCTCCTCGTCAGGGATGCCCTCCTCCCGCAGGACGATGTTGCTGCGGATGGTGCCGGAGAAGAGGAACACGTCCTGCAGCATCTGGCCAAAATGGCGGCGCAGCGAGGAAATCTTGATCTTGCGGATGTCGATGCCGTCAATCAGAATCTCACCCTTCTGGAACTCATAATTGCGGCAGATGAGCGACAAAATTGTGCTTTTGCCGCTGCCGGTGGAGCCGACAAAGGCCACGGTCTCCCGCGGGTTGATGTGGAAGGACACACCCTGCAGCACCCACTCGCCGGGGATGTAACTGAACCAGACGTCGCGGAACTCGATCTCGCCCTTCACCTCGTTCAGCTCGATGGCGTCGGGAGCGTCCACCAGTTTCGGCTCAATGTCCATGATGGAGAACACCTTTTCCGAGGAGGCCAGTGCCGATTGCAGCCAGTTGAACTGCTCGGCCAGATTTTGGATGGGGGTGAAAAACTTGGAAATGTACATGTAGAACGTGACGATGGTGCCGCCTGTGATGGTCTGCCCCAAGAATGACACGCCGGTCAGGTAACCCATGCCGCCCAGGTAAAACAGGCACAGGATGGAAGAAATGTACAGCATGTACACCAGCGGCCGGAAGATGCCGAAAACAAAAATCTGCTCGATGTTCGCCTTGGCAAGAGTCTGGCTTTTCTGGCGGAATTCCGCCATTTTTTCGTCCTCACGGCCGAAGATCTGGGTGACCTTGATGCCGGAAAGATTCTCCGACAGATAGGTGTTGATGTCGGTGGTGGCATCCTTGACCTTGCGGTAGGCCCGGCGGGAGAATTTGCGGAAGATGACCGTAAAAATGACGATGAACGGAACGAAGCAGAGCACCATCAGGGTCAGCTCGTAGTTCAGCAAAATCATGGCCACCAGGATGCCCAAAATAACGAACGCATTTTTGGTCAGGCTGACCAAAAGGTTGGTGAACATCATCGAGATGGCGTTGGTGTCGTTGGTAATGCGGGTTACCAGCTTGCCCACGGGAATTTCATTCAGCTGCTCGTGGGAGAGGGACTCAATGTGGGTAAACAGGTCCTCGCGCAGGTCAGACACGATGCGCTGACCGACGCGCTGCAGAATCACGGCTTGCAGGTAGGTGCTGGCCATCGAGAAAAGCAGTACCCCGGCGTAGACCGCCACCCGGCCGTACAGCGCGGGCAGGGCAAAATCGGTGGCGACAAGCTCCTCGATATTGCCGACGATCAGCGGCGAGATGATGTCGTAGGCGATGGAGAACAGCATCAGAAACAACACCACAACGAACTGCTTCCGGTAAGGCTTGGCGTAAGCCATCAGGCGGCGCATGATCTCGCCGTCGTTCATTGTGCGCTCAAAGCCCATGGTGGCCTTTTTGTCTTTGACCAGCGCGTAGGCCGCCACGAGGATGGCCGTGATGGCACCGATCACACCGCCGGTCAGCAACAGCGGATTGATCTCAGTCATGGACGGCACCTCCTTCTGCGTTAGTCACGGGCTGGGCGGCAGTCTCGCCCGCCTCGGTCTCGTCCTCAAGGCGCTGCAGGTCCACCATGCGGCGGTACTCGGCGCAGGTGGCATACAGCTCATCATGGGGGCCGACGGCCTCTACCCTGCCGTCATCGAGGAACACGATCTTGTCCAGTCCCTCCACGGTGGAGATGCGGTGGGCGATGAGCAGCGTGGTCCTGCCCGCGCGGGTGGATTTGAGGTTGTCGAGGATGATCTTCTCGGTGCGGGTATCGACGGCGGAGACCGAGTCGTCGAGAATCAGAATGGGCGCGTCTTTCAGCAGGGCGCGGGCGATGGAGATGCGCTGCTTCTGGCCGCCGGAGACGGTCACGCCGCGCTCGCCCAGCACGGTCTCGTAGCCGTCCTTGAAGTCAACGATGTTGTCCCGCACATCCGCCAGGGCGGCGGCGCGGTCAATGTCTTCCTGCGCAGCATCGTCCACGCCAAAACCAATATTGTGGGCGATGGTGTCGGAGAACAGGAAGTTATCCTGTGGCACGTAGGCGCAGGCGTTGCGCACCGAATGGATGGACAGGCTGTTCACGTCCTGACCGTCCACAAACAGGGTGCCGTCGGCCACGTTGTAGGTGCGCAGCAGCAGGTCTACCAGTGCGGTCTTGCCGGCACCGGTCTTGCCTACGATGCCCACGCTCTCGCCGGGGGTGACGGTGAAGCTGATGTCCTGCAGCACATCATACTCGCCATCCGGGTAGCGGAAGGTCAGGTGGCGGAACTCGATGCCGCCTTTGGGGGCGGTCAGTTCGTGCACATCGACCCGGTCGGTCACGTCGATGGGGGCGTCCAGCAGCTCGGTGACGCGGTTGAGGGACGCCTTGCCGCGGGAGGTCTTTTCGATCAGCATCGAGATGGCCATGATGGGCCAGACGATGGCCTCAAAGTAGCCGATGTACTCCACCAGCTGGCCTGCGTTGAACTGCCCGCGGTAGACCAGCCAGCCGCCGTAGCCCAAAATGACGCAGATGATCGACTCAACAAACAGCGTGACCAGCACTTCCAGCAGGGTGGCAATTTTGGTATAGGTGACGTTGATCTCCTCATTCTCGCGGTTTAATTTACGAAAAGCCGTCAATTCCTTGTACTCTTTGACGAAGGCCTTGATGACCGCGATGCCGGAGAAATTCTCCTGCGCGAAGTCAGACAGGTCGGAAAAAGCCTGCTGGCGTTCCTCCCACCGTTTGGTCATGGTGGTGCCCATGATGGTGCCGATGACGAACATGATGCCCGCAGGGATCAGTGCCAGCAGCGTGAGCTTGTAGTCCATACGCCACATTTTAAACAGTGCCAGCAGCCCCAGCACCGAGGCATCGAAGAACATCAAGATGCCGTCACCGAAACACTCCTGAATGGTGTCCAGGTCGTTGGTGTAGAGGCTCATCAGGTTGCCGACCTTGTTGACCTGGTAGTATTGCTGGGACAGCTGGCGGCTGTGGTCAAACATCCGCTCCCGCAGATCGGCAGTGACCAGCACCGCCGAGCCAAAGAAACAGACGCGCCACAAAAACCGCCCGACGACCATCAGCAGCACGATCCAGATCATGGGCAGGCAGATATGCTGGAACAGCACCTCTTTGGTAAAGGCGAGGGTCTGTCCGTCGATGACGACCTCTCCCAGGTTAACGCCGTTGATGACCAGGCGGTACAGCTCGGGGATCATAAGCTGGATATAATCGACCGTCAGCAGCGCCAGCAGGCCCAAAAGCAGCACGGGTGCACTGCGCAGATAATACCGGTTGATATACTTGCCGAAGATCATGGCTTCCCCTCCTTTTCGCTTTTCTTATTCACAGTATGGCAAAACAGCCGTATTTTTCAGTATATCGGATTATCGCCATAAAGTCAACGAAACGGCGGGAAAAATGCCGCAAACGGATGTGACATCGCTCCACAAAATACAGCATACCACTTAAAGGCAGGTTTAAATCAAGGAGCGACGCCCCGCATCCGCAAAACAAAAACCCACCCATAGCCGCGCCAGCATGACCGGCGGTGCGATTTGCAGCAGGATGGGGCTGCTTTTTTCTTCGCCAAAGAACACGCAGGCCTTTTCCCTGCCTTGACGGCGGGTGAAGCCTCTGTCAGAAGCCCCTCCTGGCAGAGGGCGGCCACGATATTGTTCATCGTCTGGCGGGTCAGCAGGTCCTGGCCCAGCGGGAGTACACCCTGCGGCATTTGATAATGGCATGGTTGACGCTGTTGTGCAGCCGTTGAGTTTGGGTTTTCTGGTTTGACATAAAAAATCCCTCCGCCTTATAATCCAATTTGGGATTATAAGGCGGAGGGACGCTTTGTCAGGAGTTAAGTTTACGCACCTGTTTTCTCGTAAATGCAGTGGGTGCCCTGGTGCTGCTGCAGACCGCCCAGGCACTTTTTATTGCAGCGCACACAGCGGTGAATAGCCTGCACCTGCCCGGCAGCAGCCTTGCTGGGCCAAGCAGGGTCTGCCAGCAGTTGGCGGCTCATGGCGGCGCAGGTGATGCGGCCGCTGGCCAACTGGGCTTCCACAAAATCAGGATTGGTCAGGCCGCCCACGCCGGTGATAGGTTTGTCGGTATATTGGCGCACCTCATCGCAGAACTTCAGGAAGCAACCCTCCCCCTTAAAATAGGGATGATTGGCGGGCGGGATAGTGTCCTCCAAGCTGGAATGGTTGGCCAGGGTAACGTGGAAGCTGGTCACACCGGCCTCCACCAGCAGCGGTACAAAGATACCCAGTTCGCTTTCCAGTACACCAGCATTGCCGTAGTGGGGGTCCTCCTGTCGGACAGCCAGTTTGTAGTCGATGGGCAGCTCCGGCAAACGGCTGCGCACGGCGCGCACAGCTTCAACGGCAAAGCGGGCGCGGTTTTCGGCGCTGCCGCCGTAGGCATCGGTGCGGTGGTTGAACACGCTGGAGCTGAAACTGCCGCACATGCGGTCGCCGTGGATCTGCACCATGTCGAACCCGGCTTTTACCGCCAGCTCGGCGGCCTCGCCGAAGCCGTGGATGATCTTATCGATCTTGCGCTGCGGCAGATTGGTGATATAAGGGGCCACTTCCTCGTTGAGCAGGGTGCGCAGCTGCTGCATCGTGATTTTCTTCGTCAGAACGCCCGGCACATATTTGAGCATGGCTGCCATGTTGGAGTCTGACTGGTGCAGCTGGGCGCAGAGCTTGCAGCCGCAGCTATGGACGATCTCCGTCAGGCTCTGGTACCAGGCAAAGCCCTTTTTGTCAAACAGAGACTTTTCAAACCGGCTTTTGCCCACCGGCACATCCCCCACAATGATCATGGCGCAGCCGCCTGCTGCAATGGCGCGGATTTTGGCAAAGTATTCTTCGTCCGACAGGCCGAAGGTGGTGGGGGCAAAGATAATGCGGTTTTTCAGTTCCAGGCCACCGTAGTTCACGGGGCTAAAAATAGTTTCATACATGTTCGGGCATCCCTTCTGCTGCTTTTTGTAAAAGGGCCAGCAGCTGGCCTTTTTCGGTATCGTTCAGGTTGGCCAGGCGGGTATCGTCCCAGGTGAAAAACACTTGGTGGCTGACAACGAAAGCCTGCTGTCCCCTATCGGTCAGGGTCAGGGTATAACTGCGGCCGTGTTTTTCCTTGGAGAGAAAGCCATCCGCAGCCAGTTTGTTCAGGCTGCGCTGGCTGTAGCCCCAGTCCAGGTACAGGGCCTTAGTAAGCTCTGACGGTGAACAGCCCGGGTGCTTGCCTACGTAAATAACGAAGAACAGCAGCCCAAAGTTGAGCCCTACGGCTTGCAGCTGCTCGCCGGTAAACGCGGCAAAGCTGCGGTAAAAAATGGTGGAGTAATAGGATAAAGTTTTGTGGTACATGGGAACAACCTCCGTACTTGACTTTATCAAGTATATACCAGTGACTTGATAAAGTCAAGTAGATGGCGCAAATTTTAACAATTCTTGCCAAACTGTGCCGTACCTTTGTATAATAGAAACAATAGAAAAACCACAACAAAGGAGCAACGTAAATGAAAATTGCAGTCATTGGTCCCGGCGCGATGGGGCTGCTGTTCGGCAGCTACCTGTCCCAACACCATGATGTTACTCTGGTGGGCACCAACCCCGCTAAAATGCAGTCCATTACCGAAAATGGCGTTACAATCCGCGAGATGGACGGCAGCGAGCGCATCTACCGCCCCCATGCTACCGCCGACACCACCGGCCTCTCCCCTGCTGACCTGGTCATCGTGCAGGTCAAGGCCAGCGCCTCCGAGGCCGCGCTGACCAAAAACAAGGCCCTCATCGGTCCCGACACCATCCTGATGACCCTGCAAAACGGTATGGGCCACGAAACCTTGCTGAGCCGTTTCGCCGCCCGTGAGCAGATCGTCATCGGCACCACCCAGCAGGGCAGTTATAAGTTGGGCGAGACCACCGTCTGTCACAGCGGCCTGGGAAAAACGTTTTTGGGCACCGTCACCGGCGACAGCAGCCGCTTTGCCCCGCTGGCCGAGATGTTCGCGGGCTGCGGCTTCCCCTGCGAAGTCTGCAGCCAGGTGCAGGGCATGATCTGGGATAAGCTGATGATCAACGCATCCTCCAGCGTGCTGTCCGGCATTTTGCAGGTGGCCCAGGGCTACGTCGAGCAGGACTCCCACGCCTGGACGCTGGCCGAGAAGCTCATCCGTGAGCTGTGTGCCGCCGCCACCGCCGACGGTTACCCTTTCGACGCCGAGGAGCAGATCGCCCGCATCCGGCTGCACCTGCAAAAGGCGCCTGACGGCTTCACCAGCATCTACGCCGACCTGAAGGCGGGCCGCCGCACCGAGGTGGATGTCATCAACGGCGCGGTCGTGGAGGCCGGGCACCGCCACAATATCCCCGTGCCCACCCATGAGTTTGTGGTGGAACTGGTCCACGCCATGGAAGGCAGAGCATAAAATCGAGAGCAAATAAACAGAGCAACGCAAATAAGCAGGAGTCAAACCTTATGAAACCCCGCAGATTGGGCAAGACAAAGAGAAGGACTATGCTTCGGTGCTGGCCAACGTCCCGGCTCACGCCTACTGCGGCCACTGCAAGCCCTGCGTGGCCAACCTGGACATTGCGATGATCAACAAGTTCTACGACTTGGCCACCATGCAGCCCGAAGTGCCCGCTACTGTGCAGAGTCACTACGAACTGCTGGAAAAGACCGCCTCGGCCTGCATCGACTGCCATGCCTGCGAGAGCCGCTGCCCCTTTGGCGTAAAAATTGCCGAGAGGATGAAGAAGACGGTGGAGCTGTTTGGGTGCTAAGCGCGCTGCAAACCCTGTAGGGGCCGATGCTTGCATCGGCCCGCCAAAAGAAAGGTACTTACTATGAAACTGCAAAACGGCCGCCCGGCGGATACGACCGGACGTTTGGAGAAAGAACTGCGCTGTTACGACCTGCTGGACCGCCTGGGTGTGCCCTATGAGCGGGTCGACCACGCCCCTGCCATGACGATGGAAGTCTGCCAGGAAATCGACCGTGTGCTGAACGCGGTGATCTGCAAGAACCTGTTTCTCTGCAACCGGCAGGAGACCGCGTTTTATCTGCTGATGATCCCCGACACCAAGGTGTTCCACACCAAGGATCTGTCGGCGCAGATCGGCTCGGCGCGGCTGTCCTTTGCTAAGGCTGAGTATATGCAGCAGCTCCTGGACATCACGCCGGGGTCTGTCAGCGTGTTGGGCCTGATGAACGATACGGCCCACAAGGTGCAGCTGCTCATCGATGAGGATGTGCTGGCCAGCGAGTATGTGGGCTGCCACCCCTGCATCAACACCAGCAGCCTGCGCCTGCGCACCCGTGACCTGGTGGAGAAGATCTTGCCTGCGATAGAACATGAGTTTATTAAGGTGAAGTTGTAAGGTCCCCTGCCCCGGTGGACGTGGTCACAAATTTTTCAAAAACTATTTTAAAATCGTTCAAAGCTCTTTTATATCCTGCACATAAGTTACCTGTATACTATGTATCGTAGTCGAAAGACAAACGCGGGAAGCATCCCGCAATCATACACACTGTGCCTTGGGCCATGCCAGAGCAATCGCTCGGTCCAGGCCAGACAACCAATAAGGCTACGATGCCATTACATATATACATGATTCTTCTCCTATCCTCTGAAATACCCCTTGGAGCGCCCCGCCTTACCCCTGCGGGGCGCTCCTTCTTTTTAAAAACTGAACGATGCAGCGTGCAAAGAAAACTTTTTTGAAAAAATCGCAAAAAAATTGAAAAAAAGGCTTGCATTTCCGGTTCCGCTTTGCTATAATAATCAAGCACTGAGCGACACGGAGTGCCGCGACGGAACAAAAAAGAATATGGGAGCTTTCCCGAGTGGCCAATGGGGACAGACTGTAAATCTGCTGCTT
>ERZ791741.3220-NODE-3220-length-10416-cov-4.336068_pt1 | contig 10416 bp, 9 predicted proteins | sample MGYA00510040_ERZ791741 | MGnify/ENA primary metagenome ERZ791741 (study PRJEB30046, sample SAMN00791960) | human gut metagenome | study: EMG produced TPA metagenomics assembly of the A metagenome-wide association study of gut microbiota in type 2... | reverse complement strand
CAGTGGCAGTGCAGATCCACGAAAGCGGGCAGCACGGTCAGTCCTCCGGCGTCCAGCACCGTTTCGTTTTCTCCGGCCAGTGCGGCCAGGTCCTGACCGACGGCGGCGATCTTTCCGTCCTTTACATACAGCTCCACAGGCCGGCCCTCGGCGTTGACAGTGTTGATGAGCAGCATAAGATTCCCTCCCTGTCTGTGTTTGTCTGGTTTCATCGTCCGGGTGTGTCTGCCCTCAGAAGAGCAAAAAAAAACTTTTCCCTGCAAAGGGAAAAGTCAGCACATCAAAAAAGGAAACACTGGAGCCACAGCAAAAACGGCTGCAAACTGATTTTTCAGTTTTGCACGCATCATCTTGGCCTTCATGCTCCCGTCTCCTTTTCTATCCGTTCTTTTTCGATATATTTTAGCATAGAAGCGCAAAATGTGTCAATGCTTTTGGCCTCATTTCCATGTGAGAAGGTTTGCATCCGTAAGCCTCGAATTTTAGCTACTCTACCGAAAACTCCCTCTTCTCCCCCGCCGCCAGCGCCCCTGTGCAAAAAAATCCTCATTTTTGTTCTTATATCCTACCATTTCACTGTACATTAAAGTTCAGATGTGCTATTATAATGTCTATCAGAGAGGGGGCCGCCATTGCGGGCGGCAAAATGGAGGTTTTCTATTATGGGTCTTTTAGAGGACGCGCGGAACATCCAGCGCAAAGACCCCGCAGCGCGCAGCGTGCTGGAGGTCATACTGCTTTACCCGGGCTTTCACATTCTGGTCTATCACCGCATTGCCCACTGGCTGTTTCTGCACAAGCACTTTTTCCTCGCCCGCTGGGTCAGCCAGCGGGGTCGGCATAAGACCGGCATCGAGATTCACCCCGGCGCGAAGATCGGCCGCAAGCTGTTTATCGACCACGGCATGGGCATCGTGTTTGGCGAGACCACCGAGATCGGTGACAACTGCACGATCTACCACGGCGTGACCCTGGGCGGCACCGGCAAGGACACCGGCAAGCGCCACCCGACCTTAGGCAATAACGTGCTGATCGGCGCAGGCACCAAGGTGCTGGGGCCTGTATATATCGGCGATAACGTGCGCGTGGGCGCCGGCAGTGTGGTGCTGAAAAACCTGCCCGCCAACTGCACCGCCGTGGGCGTGCCTGCCGAGGTAGTGCGCATGCGCAACGAGAAATGCTGCCCGTCGGACGATCTGGACCAGCAGGATCTGCCGGATATTGTCAACCAGCGCATCTCCCAACTGGAAGCCCGCCTGAGCCGCCTGGAGGCCGAACACCAGGGAGAGTTCCCGCCGGATAAAAAGTAAAACATACAAGCAGCGCCCCCGTCCAATGGACAGGGGCGTTATTTTTGTGTGCATGTAGGGGTCGATGCTTGTATTGCGAGGTCGCGTAGCGATCAAAGCCCCAGTGGGGCTTTGATCCGAACGAGCAGGCCAGCCATGCTGGCTGGCAGCCCTTGTTGTGGCTGCCAAGCGGTCCCGCGGGCGAATACAAGCATCCGCCCCTACAAACTCAACTATGCTTTCCTCCGATTAAACGAAATCTGCAGCACCAGCCAGGCGGCGATGAGGCATACCACCGTGATAAGCCCCATCATCTGCCAGGAGTGCATCAGGTTGGCTACCGTGGCATCGTACATAGGGCTGTCGAAGCCCTGCTTCAGCCAAGCCAGGCGGCTGTTCAAGTCGGTGGAGGCCCCCAGCGCGCCCATGCCCCAGCGGCAGACGACGACCGCCGCGATCCGGGCGGCCACCCCGGTCAGCGTGAACATAATGCCGCTGAACACCACCTGCCCGATCATCAGCACCAGCACGACCAAAATCGCGCTCTCACCGCTTTTGAAGATGGCGGAGATCAACAGGCCGATAGCGCTGGACGCCACCAGCATGAGCAGGATCGAGACAAAAATCTCCACATCGGTATCCAGCAGCAGGTGGTTCTGCGGGATGTTTACGATGCGCACAAAACCGAAGGTTAAAATGGCGGCCTGGACGTCCTCGATAAGCAGCAGCACGAAGGCCTTGCTCAGCACCACCGCCAGCAGGCTAACGCCTACCGAAGCTTCCCGCAGGATGATCTCCCGCTCCTTACAAATTTCGCGGTAGGAGTTCAGCGTGCCCATAAAGGCGGCCATGGCGCTGATAATGAACAGCGCCGTGCGGCTGCCGATGTTAATAAGGTTGGAGGTAAAGCAATCCGGGTCGACCACCATTTTAATGACCAACACCATGAACGGCGCCTGCAAGATCAGGCTGGCCATCGTGAGCTTATCGTTTAAGATCAGGCGCAGATTGCGCTGCACCAGCACCGTGAACTGGCGCCAGAATTTCATCAATTTTATTGGCTGCATCGCTTATCCGCCTCCTGCGCTGCCTCGGGCCAGGCCGCCACCAGGCGGTTGAACTCCGGCGTGGTAAAGTATTGCTGGCGGTACTGCTCGATGAGCTCGGGCACCCGCAGTTTTTCAAAAATGTCGCTGGTCAGCTCCACATCAAAGTAGCGGTGCAGTTTTTCCGGTGCGCCGTAGTAGCACAGCACGCCGCCCACACCCAAAAAGGCAATTTTATCGCACAGGTTGATGTTGGACATATTGTGGGTGACCATCAGCACCGTGCAGTTTTGGTGGCTGAGCTTGCGGCACAGCTCCATCATGCTGCGGTCAAGGTCCGGCGAAAGACCGCTGGTGGGCTCGTCCAGAATCAGCAGCCGGGGGTTGGCCAGCAGTTCCATGGCGATGGAGACACGCTTTTTCTGCCCACCGGAAAGCTGGGAGATCAGCGTTTTTTCCCGCCCAGTCAGGTCCACAGCTTCAATCGCATGGGCCACGGCGGCGTTGATCTCGGCCCTGGTGGCGTCGTGGGCGATGCGCAGCTTGGCCGTAAAGGTCAGGCTCTGCTCCACGGTCAGGTTATCGTGCATGATGTCCTTCTGCGGCACGTAGCCCAGCACGGCCTCAAAAGCGTTACGGTTATCGGCGGTGTCCAGGCCGTCGAATCGCACGCTGCCCTTGGTGCAGGGCGCAGTGCCGGTGATGCAGGTAAGCAGGCTGGACTTTCCGGTGCCGGAGCCGCCCACCAGCACCACAAAACTGTTGGGCTCGATTTCAAAGCTGGTGCCGTCCACGATGTTCAGCGGCTTGCCGGTGTTGCGGTTTTTGACGGTCTTATACACATTGAGCAGCTGCACGCTGATGCCGCTTTTATGCTCGTGGTAATGCAGCAGCCCGCCGGAAAAAGCAAATACCTGCGTAGGCACGTTGATGACCGCACCACTGCGCAGCACTGTGCCGGTCACGCGGGCACCGTCCACATAGGTGCCGTTGGTGGAGCCCAAATCGCGCAGCTCGTAGTGGCCGTCCTTGTACAAAATTTCGCAGTGATGGCGGGATACGCGGTCGCTGACAAGCTTGATGTCGCAGTCATCGCCACGGCCGATGAGCACCCGCTTTTTGCGGCGGACATCCACCTCCCGCAGGACAGCGTTGTCAGTCTGCTCCTGCCGCAGGCCGGTCTCGCCGCTTTGGGCTGTGCGAATTTCCTCAACTCTAAACGTGATTTCCTGCGTAGACGCATTGCCGTCGGTGTTCAGGCCCAGCACGTCACCCTCCTGCAGGGGGCAGGTCTCGCCCTGGTTCAGGTAGCGGTTGTCGTACCAGGTCGCGCACTCGGTGGAGGAATCGGTCACGGTCCAGCCATCCTTGGTGCAGGCCACCACGAACTGCACCTCGCCTACGTTGTTGCGGCGCAGCACATATTCACACTGAGCACTGCGGCCAAAGCGGTAACTGCCCGCAGGCAGGGTGATGCGCTGTTTGTTGCGCTGCTCGGTAATTAAAAATACGATCTCACTTGCCACGCTGCCACCCCCTTACCAGCTGAAATCCGGGCCGCAGAAGGGCACGAATTTCAGCGTGGCAGTGCCCAGGCGCAGGGTTTCCTCCCCTGCCAGCTCCTGCGGCTCCAGCAGCGCCGTGTCACCCAGGTAGCACAATTCCTGGGAGGAACCGGGCAGCAGCGTGTAGGTCTTGGCTTCGCCGTCGTAGACAAGCACAGCCTGGCGCAGGCTCAGGGGGGCATCGGCACTTAAGGTGACGGGCGTGCCATCCTTGTCCAGTCCCAAAAAGGTCCGGCCCACGCCAAGGCGCAGGTCGCGGCCTTTGGCTTCACCATCCAGCACCACCAGCCAGCCGGCCACAGGGCCGGCGGGGGCAGCCGCCGGAACAGCCGGTTCTACCGGGGTCTCTTCCGGGCTTTCTTCCGCTGCGCCGCTGCGCACGATGGAAGAATCGGTCTGCAGGCCGGTATTGCAGTAGGGGCACTCAGGGTATTTATCAGCGTCATAGAAATGGCCGCTGGCACATTTGGTCAGTTTCATTTTGTTTCCTCCGCTCACAGCACCAGGCGTATCGTCGTGCGTCCCAGACGCAGGGTATCGTTATTCTGCAAACAGTGTTCCCCGGCGATCTTCTCACCGTTGACAAACACCGTCGTATCAGGGCCAAGGGGCTGCACCAGCAGGGCTTCGCCCCGCACGGCCAGCACGGCGTGCTGGGGGCGGATGCGGCTGTCCGGCAGGCAGAGGTCGCACTGGGCGGCGTCGCTGCCCAAGATCAGGCTGCTTTCCACAATGCCCGCCCATCGGCTCTCGGCAATGGAGCCGCGCGCAGCCCAGAACAGTGTCACCCAACGCTTGGGCAGTGCGCCGGTGCCGTCCAGGCTGTCGGCACCCGCCAGCAGGTGCTCCGCTTCGGCGGTCTGCTCCGAGACACGCTCCCTGCGGCGCAGCACCAGCCAGTTGAGGGCCAGCGCCCCCAGCAGCACCACGGCGATGGTCAGCGGCATGCTGAACCGCCCCATGTAGAACGCCCGGTCCCGGGGCCAGCGGGCAATCATAAAGCTGCAGCTTTGCTGGCGGGCGCTGACGTTAGCGGGTGTCATGCGGCTGGCCACCTTATTTAAGGTGACGTTGTAGCGGCCCTGATAGAGTGGTTCGGTGGTCAGCACGGCGGTGCGGCCGTCCTCGCTCAGCTGCACCGATTCAATTTTGACGTACCAGCCCCACACATCGTTGGTGTAAACGCGGTAATACTGGGGGCGATCGGCGTTGGCATTGACTGCCAGGTTGAAGGTCAGACGCAGTTTGGTGCGGCCCAGCGGCTCCACCTTGGTGACCTGGGGCTTCTCCATTTTAAAGCCCATGTACACGGTGGTGCTGCTTTTCACGGCGCTGCCCAACTTGGGCACCGACAGGGTAAATATCTCCTGCCGCTCGCCGGTCAGGCTGTCCGGCACCTCGGTGCGCAGGGTCAAAGCCTGGGCAAACTTTGTCTGCTTGGCCTGCATTTCGGCGGCCAGATCGGCGTGACGGCAGGCAATGACCTTGCCGCCGGACATTTGGGTCGTGGATTCCATCTGGTCGGGCGCGGCAGTGCAGATGAAAGTGTACATTGCCATGTTTAAGTTGCTCTGGTCGGTACCCAGCGTGCCGCCCAGCAGGGCCAGATTGGTCATGATCTGGGCGGCATCGGTGCAGACAAACGCCACCTTGCGGGGCGCTAAGGATTGGTACTCGGTCTGGATGTCCGCCGCCAGCATGGTCACCGTTCCGGTCAGATCGATGGCACCCTCGCTTTGGCCGATGGTGCGCAGCGTATTAAAAATTTCCGCCTTATCGTTGGTGGCAGGCAGGGCACATTGTGCGCCGCCCGCCAGCGTGTAGACCATGATCTGGTCCTTATCCTGCTTGGTCTGGGCCAGCTTCCAGATGGCCGTGCGCATCTTGTGGAAATCCTCGGCGTCGATGGAGGTACTGTTGTCCAGCGCGATGATGTAGCAGATAGGGTCCTCGGCCACGCCGATCATGCCGGTGTCCAGCTTGCGGTCACCAAGGGTGGCCTCCACCCCCTGCGCCTGCACGACGATGGGGCTGTAAGATTCCCCGTTGGCGTCGGTGGCATAAAAGTAGACGTCCAGCTCCGGTGCATTGACGTAGACCTGCTCCAGCTGGAAGCTGCCCGCCGTGCCGGAGGCAGTGGTGGTCGTATCCTCGGCCGAGACGCCCAGGGTGCACCAGAGGGCGAGCGCCAGCACCAGCAGCGCCGACGCCCAATATGTATGGCTCTTCACAGAAAGCCTCCTGTCTTATTTCGGCAAAACCGCACAATTCCAAACGTGTGGGGCGGGAATTGTGCGGTTTGTTTCAGGCTTTATCCTTCCCCCAGCTTGCGGCGCAGGGCACGCAGGGCGGCTACAGCCTTTTTGCGGCGCGGGCCGCTGGCCGTCACCTTGGCCGGGGTGCCAGCCGCCGGGGCAGCAGGCTGGGGGGCGGGCTGCGCCGGGGCTGCGGGGGCGGTGAGGGGGTCGTCGTCCTCCTCGTCCGCGTCGGTGTCCAGGTTCGGCAGCAGCGGGGTGTGGGGCCCGCGCACCGGCGGTTCCTCGTCCAAAATCGGCTCCCCCTTCTGGCGCAGGATGGGGTAAGAGAAAATGGCGCCCGGAATTTCTACCTCTTCCTTCGGCTTGGCGGCGGCTTCGGTCGGCGGGGTCTGCAGGGTGTGCAGCTCGTTAGCGGTGGGGGTGGTATCGAAATATTCCGACTGCGGTTGTTTTTCGGGGCCGTCGGGTACCGGGCGGGCCACGCGGGTATCGTTGGCGTGGTCATTCCATCCCGGAGCCACCACGCAGTTGCGGGGCTGGCCGTCCTCGTCGGTCAGCTCCGCGGGGGCCGGGGCAGGCTGCGCGTCGTTGGTATCCTCGGTGCGCAGGGCGCTGGCAGCGGCATCCACCGCCGTGGGCGACAGATCCAGCTGCGGCTCAGCCGAAGGCTCGGTCGTCTCCTTATTTTCCAGTGGCTGCGGGGTGTTTTGCTGGGCGTAGTCCTGGGTCTCCTGCAGTTCTGCAATCATCTTTGCCAGGAAATCCATCAGTTTGGCGCGCTGCTGCTCCATGGCGTCGATACGGCTTTGCAGATCTTGCAGGCGCAGGCGGTGGGCGTTTTGAATTTCGCGGGTCTCCTCGGTAGCGGCCTGCACCATCTTGCGGGCCTGGCCGATGGCCTGCTCCCGGGCCAGCTGGTCGATAGCCTCGGCTTTCAGGTTGGTGTCCTTCAGCAGTTGGTCGGCTTCCTCCCGGGCCTGGCTGCGGATGCGGGCGGCTTCTTTCTGCGCCCCGGCCACCACGGAATCCCGCTCGGCCAGCACCTGCTGTTTGGCCTGGTCATGCTCCCGCCCTTTGATGCGCAGGGCGGCATCGGCGTTCTCGGCCCGCTCGGTCAGCTCTTTATTTTTCAGTTCCAGATCGGTGTTTTTCAGGCGCAGCATCGCCACCTGGTCAGTCAGCGAGTGGTTGCGCTCCTGCACTTTGGAGTAGCGCGTCTCCATATCGCTCTGCATCCGGGCAATGCGGTCGGCCTTGCCCGCCAGCGAGGCATTCTGCGTGGCCAAATTCTGGTTCTGGCCAATGAGCGTCTGGCAGCGGCGGCGCAGGGCCCCAGCCTCCTGCTGGGCGCCGCGCACCTGCTGGGCAGCGGTGTTCAGCCGTTGTTCGTAATCGCTGCACAGGTCCAGCATGGCCTGGCGCACGTCGTCCGGCTCGTATCCGCCAAACCGCGCCTTGCGCATGCCGCTCTGCTCGATGTATTGGTTAATGTCGATGGTAGCCATAGAGATCCTCCCCAGCCACAAACATATGTATACTTATTTAATATTATAAAGCACAATGCGCCCTGTGGCAAGCAAATTCGGCAAAATATCGTGTCAAGTTACGCTTGAAACTTGACAAAGTGCCAAAATTTCGACAAGTTTCAACACGGAAATCATTCCTGTGTTGAAAACCCGGACCAAATATGATAGTATGAATACTAAGTAATCATGTTTTGGGGCAGCGGCTTTGCGGAAACTGCCAGCCAGCCCCTTTGTTTGAGGAAGGAACACACACCCGAATGATCACGAAGCGTGAAAAACTACAATATATCTACGTTTTCTTAACGGACCTTGTGGTGCTGCTGCTCAGCACCCTGCTGGCCTGGCTGGTAACGGACGGGCTGTTGAATCAGCTGGTCCCCTACGCCCCCAGCGATTGGGTGCAGACCATCTGCCTGCTGATGCTGGCCTTTGTGGCGACGTTCATCTGTTTTGACCAAACGGAAAACATCGTCACCCGCACCAGCGGCGAGGAAATCAAGCTTTCCATCAAGTTCAATGTGCTGCTGGCGCTGGTTTACTCCACCGCCATGCTGCTGACGAAAGCCACGATGCTGGATTCGCGCTACTTCACGCTGGCGGTGCCGCTTATCAACTTTGTTTTGCTGCCCATCGCCCACGGGCTGCTCAAGCGGTCGTTGCTGCAGATCCAGAGCCAATCCGGCCTGGAAAGCCTGGTGGGGCTTATCACCACCCAGGACCGCGCCGAACTGTTAATTAACGAGTTGCAGCGGGACTGGTCCAAGCGCATCAGCGGCGTGGCGATTCTGGAAGCCCCGGCTTCGGAAATTGGCTCCACGCTGGCCGGTGTTCCGGTGACCGCCAACTACGACAACTTTATGGATTGGATCCGCCAGGCTGCGCTGGATGAGATCTACGTCGACATCCCCATGGACAGCGGCGAATCCTTCATCCCTGTGCTGGAAGAGATGGAGAGCATGGGCCTGACCGTGCATTTCCGCCTGCTGCTGCTGGACCGCATCGAGGAACGCTGCTGCGGTGAGACCAGCGCCGTGCGGTTTTCCCGCATTTTGGGCCGCTGCGCCGGAGGCAACATCGTCACGATGGGCACCCTGGAGCTGAAGCTGCGCGACCGTGTGCTGAAGCGTGCGATGGACATTGTCGGCGGTCTGGTGGGCTGCATCATCAGCGTGCCCATCATCGCCATTACGGCTATCCCGCTGAAGCTGGAAAGCCCCGGCCCGCTGATCTTTAAGCAGAAGCGCGTCGGTCTGAACGGCCGTGTGTTCTACATCCACAAGCTGCGCAGCATGTATATGGATGCCGAGGAACGCAAAAAGAGCCTGATGACCCAGAACGAAATGAACGGCCTGATGTTTAAGATGCAGGATGACCCCCGCATCACCAAGGTGGGCAAGTTCATCCGCAAGACCAGCATCGACGAGCTACCGCAGTTCTTTGACGTGTTGCGCGGCGATATGAGCCTGGTTGGTACCCGCCCGCCGACGCTGGACGAATATAAGCAGTACGAGAGCCACCACAAGCGCCGCCTGTCCATGAAGCCCGGCATCACCGGCCTGTGGCAGGTCAGCGGCCGCAGCAACATCGAGGATTTTGAGGAAGTTGTCCGCCTGGATGTAAAATACATCGACAACTGGTCCCTGTGGGGGGATATCAAGATCTTGTTTAAGACAGTGTACGTAGTATTTGCCGGCCGCGGCGCAAAGTAAAAATCAAATAGTAAAAACCGGCATCCCTTTGCGTTGGGGATGCCGGTTTTCTTTATCGTTTGCAGGTACCGTCCTGGCACCAGGACACCGTGCTTACTTTATATTCGTATTCGTCTGCGGTATACAGGGTATCGCCATCCGCCCCTGCGAACAACCACACAGTCACAATTGCGTTTGACAGTTTGTTTGTAGGGGGCGGTGTTGCGGGGTCGCGCAGCGATCAATGCCCCAGTGGGGCATTGAACCGCACGAGCGGGCCCGCTTTGCGGGATGGCGGCGCTCGTTGTGCGCCGCCAAGCGCCGACGCCCCGTGCGGCCTTGCGTTGGTTGCTCAATTTCCCATCGGGAGGTACATTTGCAGTTTCAAGGTATCGTTAAGAATACCTTGAAAACTACCAATGTACTTCCCGGGCATCCCATTACATATTTCATTTTTCCCACTGCCGGGCAGAATGAAATATGAAATATGAAATATTGAAATTATGAGATTCATACGATACTATGCGTTTTTTCAGCTTTTGCATGTTTCAGGCAGAAAAAATGAAACATATAAAAGATATATAGTGTAACATATATTCAGCATAAGCTCCTCTCAGGGTGAGCCTATACTATTGTTATATCTCACTTTTCAAGAAGTGAGATATAACAAATTCAAATAATCAACGTTATACCATTAATATCTCAATATTTCATATTTCTTTTTTCCCCTCCATGGGGCAAAATGAAATATGAAACATATTCTACCAGCCAAAAGAAGACACAAAAGGCGGGCGGATATGGAATCCGCCCCTACGGCTGGCCGGGTGCGTGGTGGATGTAGGGGCGGCCCATTACGTTTCTCAAACGTTTCTCATTGCCAGATAGCGTGAGAAATGAGAAACGAAACGTCTGGTAACAAAAAGCGCCCCCGCCGCTGTTTTCAGCGGAAGGGGCGCGGTGCTTACCTACGATTCAGCAGTTTGCAGCTAAAATCTTTCGATTACAGCTCAGCGAAGTACTTAATGGTGCGGACCATCTGAGAGG
>ERZ791741.3209-NODE-3209-length-10434-cov-46.929858_pt1 | contig 10434 bp, 10 predicted proteins | sample MGYA00510040_ERZ791741 | MGnify/ENA primary metagenome ERZ791741 (study PRJEB30046, sample SAMN00791960) | human gut metagenome | study: EMG produced TPA metagenomics assembly of the A metagenome-wide association study of gut microbiota in type 2... | reverse complement strand
GTTTCCGGCAGTTCAGGTAATGGAAGATATAGCGGAAGATTAACTCACCCTCACGCCCGGCATCGGTGGCGACAATAATCCGGTCGCACTGGTCGAACACTTCCTTTATCACTTTCAACTGTTTCAGCACGCCGGGGTCTGCCTTGTAGCCTTTCTCCGCTTTTACCTGACGGGGGATTAGCTGGAAATCGGGCGGCAGTATGGGCAGGCTCTCCCTGCGGAAGTTCGCCACGCCGTAGGCTTCCGGCATGGCAAGCTGGATTAAGTGGCCGAACGCCCATGTCACCATATACCCGTTGCCGGAAAGATAACCGTCATTACGCCCGGTCGCACCGATGATGCGGGCGATGTCCTTTGCCACGCTGGGCTTCTCTGCTATCAATGCAATCATAATTCTTTACTTTTTAATGGTGGATATTACATTTTCATTCCTCTGGACTTCTTGGGCTTGTCAGCTTTCAGGCTCTTGTCCTGCGCTTTCTCCTGCTTCTCTTTCTGCTTGGCGGTGGGCTTGTCCTGACCCTGTTTCAACGGCTCTTTGCCCTGCTTGGTGGCTTCGTTGGTCTTGCCCCCGGAATTGACCGCTACCTGCGTCCGGCTCTCGGCGGTGGGGGTAACGTCTTTCGGCTGCACCTTGTCGGGGGATTTGCCCTGTGCGCCGGGCTGCACATGACCGTTGAACTCAACGCCCTTGCCGTCCTTTAGCCCGGCTACCTGCCGCTCTGCGGGCTGCTGTCCCTGCTGCAAGAACTGGACGGCGGCACGGGGCAGGAACTCCAAGCCACGCTCCACCGCACTGACCTGCAAATAGGCACTGCGCTTCGTGCCGTCCCTGAATTGCAGGTTTTCCATTTTCACCGCTTGCCCGGCTTCAAAGGCGGCTTTCTGTTCCGGGCTGACTTGCACGTTACAGATTGTATCGGGGCATTTCCATTTGTCAGCCCGCATGTATTCCAGTTCGTGCGTGTACCTGTCCCGGCTGACAAACACGGGGATTTGCTCGCCGCTTTTCGGGTCTTTGATTTCAGCGATGCCGCCCAAGTTGCCAGTGCCTTGCAAGTTGCCCTGTTCCTGCTTGGTGAACTCGTGTTCATGGAACGGGCGTTGCAGCAGTTTCTCGTCCTGCTGCACGCCGTGCAGCTTGGGTACTACCATGCCGTCCTTTGCCTGATAGAAAGAGAGCTTGACATCGGTAGGTTTGAGGTAAAAGCCGCCCACCGTCCCCGAAACGGTGTAGGTGTTGCGGGACTTGTAGCCACGCATCACCCGGTCGAAGTCCCTCGTGTTTTTCAGGGCGTCGGCGGTGATGCCGACTTTTTTCAGGTTCTCCCAGTCGATTTTTGCAGGGTCGAAGCGGTAGCCCTGCTTGAACTCGTGGAAGTCGGGCTTCGGAACTCGAAGCATTTCAGCCCGCTTGCCGCCCTCCGGCGTGGGGTTGCGGTGGTTGTCCTCGATTGCCTTTGCGTCCCGCTCCGCTTGGGTAGCCTTGACGCTGAACAGTTCCAGCCCGGAAGTGTCCTGATACTTGCGGAAGAAATTGGAAATGAAGTTGCTGAACACATCGCTGTTCTTGTCCACCTGCATGAACTCGCCGCTATGTGTCGGCGGCACGGTCTGCAAATTGCCCTCCTTGTCGATACCCTTAACGGCACTCACCTTGCCCTGCTGTTTATCCAAGACCAGCAGCACGTCTTTTTCCTGCCCCTCTGCGGGCGTGGTCATTCTGTTTGCCATAAATAATTGGAATTTTAGTGGTTACGGGAATAGTCCCGCCCAAAGGTAGCGACTAAATATGCTATATTTGGACGGGCGGCAAGGGCTGTCCGAATTTGTCCTGCGGTGTCCCGATTTGTCCGGGTGGGATGAAATTCCGCAACCATTGGTTGCAGAATTGAAAAGGGCATAAAAAAAGAGAGTGAATGATTTCACTCTCTTTCGATGAACCCTTTGTGAACCCTTTGGTCGTTTTTTGAAATAGCTAAAACTCAAGTAATTTGCATATTTTGCAAAAGAAAATCATTCGAGTATGAACCATATGTGAACCCTTTAATGGATTAGCGGGGAACACTGTTTAAGCGTCATCGCGCTTCGTTAGTAATCTGTTATTGCACTCGTTTCAAATCCCCGATAGATTGGAGTGACATTTCTATGTAGGGAATAGTTTTTAGAATATGGATGTTATCTATTGCTTCTTTACCACCCAATGCCAATGCCGATACAAGACATGGAGATTATAGAATAAAAATAATTCATCTTTCTTATTATCAGTCATTTGAATATTTTCTGTTTTTCTCTATTTTTGCCATTTTCTGTTATTCAGTACACTTTGAAATATCATTTTCTTTTGTACCTTTGCATCCGCAAAAAACAAAAGAAAATCAACTATTTAGTGTAATTACCCGGTTACGGCACCTAAATCGAGATAAAACCTCTAAACAATGGCAATGTTAGAAAATAAAACGAAAGAAAACCCCAAGCTGGAGCAAAATAAGCTCTCGGACGGTAGAATAAGCCTTTACTTAGAGTATTATTTCCTCCTCAAATTATTAAAAGTAATACTGTCAAAAAGAAATACCTTTTATTCTTACTCTTTTCGCCAGTACTTATATCTTGCAGTCAACAGAAAAAAGTTTAGTACGGTTTGGATATATAGACAAAAAACAGACTAAACTCCAAACATGGAAATTCAGATATTTTTTATACATTTCTCTTATATACAAATGATAGCCGAATTCAATTCATATATGAGTAACATAGACATAGACTTCTTCAAGGAGTTGTGTCTGAAACATGGAGAGTTACGACATTATAAAAAGAATGAGTTTATTCTCCATGAAGGTGATGCCTGTTCTTTCTTCGGGTTTATCTTATCAGGCGTAGTCAAATACAGTTGCACCAACCGGACAGAAAACAAGCCGTATAATGTCGGTTTTTCCTTTCCAAATGAATTTATAGCCGATTATCCCACTTGCTTATATGGCATGAAAACAGAATTGAATATACAGGCGATAATCTCGTGCGAGATTTACATCTGTTCTTCTACATTCTTACAGCAAAAATTCAAGGAAAATAATGAAAACCAACGGATAGCCCGTATCGCAGCCGAACAGATGTTTTTCCAATCATATTCACGTTATTTGGATTTATTCAGATTCACACCGGAAGAGCGTTACCTCCAACTTTTAAAAAAATGCCCTGCAATCCTTCAAATGGTATCACTAAAAGAAATAGCATCCTACCTTAAAATTACACCCATACACATGAGCCGAATCAGACGCAAGCAAAGTTTTGACAACAAAAAATAAACATAGGTTTAGAAATTTACATTATAACAATATTCCAAGAGTATCTTAATCTGCCAAAGAATTCTTCTTTTTATCTTTGTCTTATCTTTGGTTGGTTCAACGAAGAGACAAAATAAAGATTGAATGAGTTAAACAAGAGATTAAAAAAAAGAATATGAAAACAAAAGAAATTCTTGGAATACTTATGCTATTCCTCTGTACATTCAGCTTTATAAGCTGCGACGATGATAATGAACAGACAAATGAATTAACCCCCGAAGCACTTTATCAGACTTCATGGCGTGGAACAGGGCATTGTGAGGCTTGGACAGTACAAAATATGGGGGTCGGTATGCAATTTGTAGATACTCGGAAAGGGAAAGTAAATTGGGAAGGTTACGATGAAATTGATATTACTTATACAATAGAAGGGAAATATATCACATTTAATAGCAATGCTTTATATTTGGGTGGAGCCCCTTGGATTATCAAAAGCTATACCCAAAAACATATAACCATTATACAGAATGAAATTAGTCCAGATAAAGAGAAAGTAGCTACAATTGAATTAGAGAAAATAGATTAAACTGAATCATGGGAACATTAAGTTGCATAAATGTATGCTACAACAGAACAATGAGAACCGTGAGATTTGCAAATTGAGCAAAGAAAGTCATAAATACCTTGTAAATAAAGGAAAAAATGCAGATTCATCTAATATTCCTTTATGTGCTATTATCGGGCTGGTCTATGGGCTGAAACACAAGGAAAAGAGATTCACCTTGTTCTTTTGTATAGGATTGGTTATTGGGTTAGGATGAGCAATTTATATGCTACTGCTAATAAGGTCAATGTAAATCAAAGGAATATGAAACTGAAATATATATTGAATGCTATACTATTTGTTTTGGCATTATCTTTTTTGTCTATGTGTATATTTAAGACTACAGAGTTAAGTTTAAAATGTATGCAATTTGCTGTATCTATCTCTTGTATAGGAGCAATGTTTTCTACAAAAAGATATAGATACATATTTGCATCTATTGCTTTAATCATTATAGGAATATCTTTTTCACTTTAAATGTCCATAATAACGATAATGATTTGATTATTGAATGGTATAATAATAGTCCAGTCTACAGATAGCGACTAAAAACGGGGGCAAGGGATGCCCGAATTTGTCCTGCGGAGCTTGAAATTATCCGGGTGCGATAAATCTCCAACTGTTGGTTGGAGATTTAAAACGGGTACAGACCGAAGTTAATCGCTTGCTTTAGACGAGCCATTTGTGAGCCATTTGTATAGTATTGTTTTCGGCTTATAATCAGCATTTTACAAAAATCGCATTATACTTGTGAGCCATTTGTGAAGCGTTTGGCAAGCCTTTGATTGAGTTTCCGTTATTCTTCTATTATCAGGTGACACGACAAAAAGAAAACATCTTCGGCAAAATCTTTGTTATGTTTTTGCAGGTGATTACATAATATACTATCTTTGCAGATAGAAACAAAGGACATAAATATGGCTTCATTCAGGAAAGAGATACTTGGGCAGATTGAACGGATAGATACCGGGCGTATATTCACGTTCCGGGATTTGTCGTTTGAAACGGAAAAGACCGCCAATGTTGCGGTGCTACTTTCCGAACAGAGCCGCAAAGGGGTACTGGTACGGGTTGAAAAGGGGGCGTACTACCGTCCCAAGAAATCAGTGCTGGGGCTGGGAAAGCTGCCTGTCTATCAGGATGAACAGTTCCGCTACCTGACTGAAAAACTGAACGGCTATATCACGGGGGCTTACATCTATAACAAAATGGGGCTGACCGAACAGGTAGCCACAACCATAACGATAGCCACTCCTAACCCGGTTCGCCGTTTCCGTTTCAAGAACTTGGATATAGAGTGCGTGAAAGCCTACTGCATGGTCTATCCGGATGAAAGCCTTGTCCCGTACTTGCGGCTGCTCGATGCGATAAAGGACATGAAGCGCATACCCGGAACAACCGGGCAGGACATCTACAACCGGGTCAAAAGCCAATATTTCAACGGGTACAGCCTGCCGGAACTGGAAAAAATCGTATCTTTGGCGAAAAGTTACCCGCCACGTGTCAGAAAGGTGGTGGCGGATATACTGGGCGACATCAGACAAACCGTATTGCAAACGGAAATGGCAAAGACCATTCTTCCCACGACACGGTTCAACTTGGATTATAAAACAGCATAGGACAGAAATATGAATTTACATTCGGACAAGGAAGCGTTCAAGGAAATCATCGCACTGGCGGCTGACCATTTCGGCTACGAGCAGTCGCACGTGGAAAAGGATTACTGGGTATCGAAGATACTGCGGGATATTTCCATGTCCGAATATGCGGATAAGACCTACTTCAAAGGCGGGACTTCACTTTCCAAAGCCTACGGGCTGATAGAACGCTTCTCGGAAGATTTGGACTTGTTCGTGTTCACGGGTGACAAAGGTGCGTCCAAGCAGGCTGAAAAGACATTGAACAAGAAACTTTCCAAATATATAGCCGAACTTAACAGTGACATATACAAGGAAGATTTGTCGGAAACGGGCGGTAATTACCGCAAACTGTATTTCTCGTATGACAATGTATTTCAGGGTGTGGGACTAAAAGAGCATTTGGAAGTAGAGATAAAATCCTGTGACCTGCCGGACAAAAAACGGATGTTCTACCCGGCAGACAAGCAGGTTATCAAACCGATTGTGACCGCCTTTCTTGAAAGTATCGGGCAAGAGGAACTGATAAGCACCTACGGGCTGGGAAGTTTTGAAACGCAGTGCATCAATCCCCGAAAGACTATCTGCGACAAGGTTTCAAGGCTGGTAAAGCTGTCTTACAATGAGGATGCAGCCGCACTGTTGGCAAAGCATATCCGTGACGTTTACGACTTGTCGGCACTCTACCACAATCAGGAATATAACGATTACCTACATTCGGAAGATTTCTTGGATGCCATGTACCGGGTGACGATAGAGGACGGACTAAATAAAAACTCCCGTTCGCACTTGTCGCTGGCTGATGCACCGATATTCAAGGATGCCGAAGCGGTCATGGCGTTACCCGAAGTGGCTACGGCGTACACTACCGATTTGAAGAAACTGACTTTCGACAAAAGCAAGATGCCGCCGATAGGCAAGGCTGTGGAAGCATTGAAGAACCTGCACGAAATATTAGTGCGTTTTGAAGCCTACCGCACCAAAAAGCAAAATGAAGAACAACCGTAAAGCTACATCGGCTGTTCTTCACTCCATACATTATTATATATAGCTATTCTTCCTCCTTAATCAAGTGGCATAACTCCGGGTCGTTCTTAATCCGGGTTATCTCGTCCTCGACTATCTGCCTGACTTCCTGACGGATGCGGTCATAGTTGGCTTGTATCTCCTCCTGCATCCGGTCGTTGCCGTCCTTGTCGGTGAAGTCGATAATCTGCGGCAACTTCACGTAACGGGCGGTTTCCTGCTTCACCTTTTCATTGTCCACCACGATTTCACAATGGAAAATCTTCTGCTCTATCCGTTTATCGAAGTTGTCCGCCACAGCACCCACGAACATGCCTTGCGTGAGGTTGGATATTTTGCTGGCGGGTATCAGGCTGTCCATTTGGGTGCTTATCGAGGTGGATTTTTCCCGTTGGTTTATCGTCATGCTCTGCCGTTTCTGCAACACCTTTCCGAAACGCTCGGAAAGGATTTTCGCCGTTTCACCGACTACTTGACCGCTGAACACGTTACCCACAGTATTTTGGATTACCCGGCTTTCCTTGTCCCCGTAATCACGGGTAAGCTGGCTGTAATCCTGAAAGCCCAGCAGAACCGCTACCTTGTTGCTTCGGGCGGTGGCAATCAAATTATCCAACCCCCGAAAATATATAGTTGGTAATTCATCTATTATCACCGAACTTTTAAGCTGACCTTTCTTGTTTATCAGCTTCACGATACGGGAATTATATAATCCCAGTGCTGCCGAGTAGATATTTTGGCGGTCAGGATTGTTGCCGACAACCAGTATTTTAGGCTCTTTCGGGTTGTTGATGTCAAGTGAAAAATCATCGCCCGTCATTACCCAGTAAAGGGCGGGTGAAATCATCCTTGAAAGCGGGATTTTTGCACTGGCAATCTGCCCCTGCAACTGTTCAACTGCCGAACTTTCCCAAGCGTCCACGAACGGGGAAAGGTAATTTTCCAGTTCGGGATAACTGCGCAAAATCGTGAATACATCAGCGTATTTCTTGTTCAACAGTTCTATGGCATGGGGAAACGTGCAATACCTGCCGCCTTGATAGATGCGCAAATACCAAATAATGGCTGCAAGCAGGATAATCGGGCTTTCCACGAAGAAGTCGCCCTGCTTGCTTATCCAGCTTCGATTGAGGTTAAGCATAATCGTGTAGCTGGCTTCATAAGCATCCGCAATGTCCGACATGAAGCTGGCGTTTATAGGGTTACATCGGTGGCTCTTGCGTGGGTCGTCAAAATTGATAACGTAAAATTTCGGCTTTACCTTGTAGCCGTCCAAGTGGTTAAGTAAATGATTGTAAGCGATTTCCGAAAGGTCAGGAAACTTATAATCATACAGGTAGAGCGCAAAACCTTTCTCGATTTGCTGTTTTATGTAATTATTTACTACTGCGTATGACTTCCCGCTGCCCGGCGTTCCTAACACGATACTCGCACGAAAAACGTTTACAACGTTAATATAGCCATTGTTCCACTTCTTCTTATAGTAGAACCGGGTAGGCAGATTTACAGAATACTCGTTCTCGATAAGCCTTGTTTCCTGCTGGAAACTTTCGTTCTCGGTATTAAAGACATCATCCATGAGGTTGTTTTTCAATAACCGGGACATCCACGTACCCGCCATGAGCATACAGATATAGCCCGCCGACAGCGTGGCGATATAAAACACGGCATCCGCCGTGTGTGGCAACGGAAGTTCCAGCAACCACCAGTTCAGGAAAAACAACACGACACCCGCCGCAAGGCTGCAATGTATCTTCGCCCACGTTATCTTTTCCTCTTTCACGCCCTTAGTGCCGATACACGACAGGGCGAGGAACACCACCGAAAATAGTTTTGTCCAAAGAACGGACGAGAACAGCCCGGTGGTGCGCTGAAAGTTCCACAGTATCTTGTCTATCACTTCAAAGGTCACTCCCCACTCTTTCAGGGTGGAGTAACAGAACCAGTACACGTTTATTCCCACGAATAGAATACTGACAGCCCGCATAAAGTCCATGACCCTTGCAAGCCCTCTCAAATCATCTTCCTGTTGCATGATTGTAATGTTTTTTTAAGTTAGTCGATGCGCCTTGTGCGCTTCTTTTTCTTCTTTCTCTTTTGGCGGGCGGTGTCCTGCGGCTCGTCACCGCCTGATGCACCGCCGCCCAGCAATCCGCCGAAAGCTCCCAGCACGGAAGCCACGCCCGGAACGATGTCGGCTTTCGGCGTGAAGCCCGGCTGTTCCTGATGCGTGGGCTGGTCTTGCTGCGGTGCTGACACTTCGGGCTGGTGCATCTTTCCGGTTTCGCCCGAAAAACGTTCGTTGAACACGTTCGCCGAATACTCCTTGCCCAAGCGTGAACCGTTCAGCACCACCCGGCTGTCATGGTCGATGAACGTAACGCCATAGATGCGCCCGCTGTCATTCTGACGGAATACCACGTCAATGCCCTGCTTCTTTAGCTGTTGTTCCAGTTCCTTGCGGCTGCGGGTGGTCTGCATGGCAGTGGCTACAATCTTCCGGGTGCGCTCTTTCAGTTTCCCGTTCCTGATTGCTTCGCTCGATTTCTCCATTCTGCGCTGCACCGCTTCATAACCCACCGACTTGCCGATGCGGGAAGCCTTTACCGGGTTGCCCGCCTTTTCTCCCTTGTCGTTCATGGCGGAATAAACAATGCCCTGATAGGGCTTGCCGTTCACTTCACCCTTGACTTCCTCGGCGCACACGTTGTAAGCGGCAAGCAAAGCCTTGTACTCCCCGAACGACTGGAAGCGGTAGCCATAGCAAGCCGCTTTCACGGTATTGCCGATTTGGTGCTTCACGTCCTCGGCGGCATAGTCCACCTTTTTAAGTTCCGGGCGTTCGGCACGTTCCTTTCGCTCTGCCGGGTGCAGCCCGTATTTCTTTTCCAGTTCACGGGTGATTTGCTTGCTGCGCCGATGCTCGAACTTGTCATTCAGCGGCTTGCCGTTCTCGTCCACCCGCAACCCCACGATGTGGATGTGGTGGCGGTCGATGTCGGTATGCTTGTACACCAAATAGGGCTGGTCGCCATAGCCCAACTTCCGCATATACTCTTTGGCAATGTCGGAAAGCTGCTGGTTGGTTAGCACGTCTTCCGGGTGCGGGTTTATGGAAATATGAAGTATCGGCTTCTTGGTGGATAGCTGGACGGGCATCTGCATTTCAAAGCTGCGCATACACTCGCCGATAGAGAAATTCCCGTCCTCGCTTAACAGCATCCGGTTGGAGAAAAGCACCTTTGCTTCCCCGCTGTCCACCTTGTTTTGGTTGTACGCCAGTGCGCCGAACATATTGCCGCCCGTGCTTATTTTGGCAACCATAGTTCCTTGCATTCATTGGTTAACGCAATAACTTGGCGGTTCAGTGCCGCCAGTTCGGTGGTCGCTTTCTCCAGTTTATAGAGAAAAGCCAGTGCCTTTTTCTCCGAAAAGTTGCTGTGCAACGCCTTTACGACTTGGTTGTAATTGACCGCAACCGCCCGGAACTGGGCGTAAAATTCGGTCAGCTTGGCGCAATACTCGACCGCTGTTTTCTCCACTTTCACCACCCGGAACGGCTCGCCGAACAACCGGGCGGCGATGAAACGGGACTTGCTCGTGACGCCCGACTGCTCCCACTGCGAGAGGAAGCGGGCGTTCTCCCGGTCGTTCAGGTAAAGGACATGGCGATGCTTCGCCGGGTCTGCGAGGGCGGGGCGACCGCCCTTGTTGGTTCTTCTTGTTTCCATGCTTCTTTGGATTAAAAAATTACGACTTCGGAGTGATTTTTACCCCCCCAAGGGGCAAGGCGTTTTCAGGCACGGAAAACGGTTTTGTAGCATACAAAACACACCTTGCTATTTTCTGACGAAAATCGAAATCCGTCACGGACGGATTGGGG
>ERZ791741.3207-NODE-3207-length-10437-cov-5.983048_pt1 | contig 10437 bp, 5 predicted proteins | sample MGYA00510040_ERZ791741 | MGnify/ENA primary metagenome ERZ791741 (study PRJEB30046, sample SAMN00791960) | human gut metagenome | study: EMG produced TPA metagenomics assembly of the A metagenome-wide association study of gut microbiota in type 2... | reverse complement strand
GTTGGTTAGAACGCCGGCCTGTCACGCCGGAGGTCGAGGGTTCAAGTCCCTTCCGAGTCGCCATTTAATTACTCCAGCTGATTTCAGCTGTTTGAATAAGCCGCCGGAATTTTTCCGGGGCCATGGTAATTCCAGGCCCGGCCTGTTCTAAATAGTTCCCCGCAAGGGGACAAATATGCTGCTATAGCTCAGTCGGTAGAGCGCATCCTTGGTAAGGATGAGGTCCCCAGTTCAAATCTGGGTAGCAGCTCCACAAAAACCGCTCTTTTTGGTTAAAAAGGGCGGTTTTATTTTGATTTTTTTAACTTTTTGGCTTACTTGAAATTCGCAATCAGGGCTTTGACCACAGAAGAAGCCACAGACAGAAAAAATCAGGGCTCCGGCGGTGCTATCCCGCCGGAGCCCTGTGCTTTTTCAGCCAGCCTTTGGGTGTGCTTTCATGGCGACAATCTCCTGCTTCATTTCCCGAATCAGCTGGGCCAGTTTTTTCTCACATTCCTCCTCGGTACAGGCGTAGACGTTGCGGGCCACGCGTTTTCCGCTGACGGTGGGGGAGTAGCGGCCTTCCCAGAGATGGTCGTTGATCTGGCTGATACAGCCGGTGCCGGGCTTGCGGCGCTGGCCCTTGTAGGGCTGGAAGGTGGAAGGCGGCGGGATTCTTGGCGCCGTGTCAACCTCTTGGGCGGCTTCACTTTTGGCGATCCCACGGTCGATCTTATCTTGATGATCTGGACCAAGAGCTTGCATCACAGCCTGGGTTTAAGAAGCCGCCGAGCCATACAGTCACCAAAAAGATTACAACAAGCACAACAGATCCTGAGTGTGGCTATATCCACCACGGGAGCAAACGAGGTGTGGGATACTTCATTGAAGTGACCGTAGATTGTAAGCATGGGATTGTTACAGGAGTAGACATATTCCCGGCAAATGAAAAAGAAAGTCTCTTGGTTTTGCGGCATCTGGAACGGCAGCAAAAACAGTTGGGCCTGTCTATGGAGAAAATTGCTTTGGACGGAGGGTATGACACTGGTACCGTTCACAGGGGTTTGGAACTATTAGGAATTACCGGTTATATTCCCGCCATCCGTTTTCCCAATGACCCAAGTAAATATGGATTTTCATATGATCTGCAATAGGATGCATTTATTTGCCCGATAGGACAGCCTCTTGTATATCACCGTCTGATCTGCAATAAGTCCACAGGAACATACCTTCGCTGCTACCAGGTGCAGGGGGATGTCTGCCAAAAATGTACTTCCCGCAAGACTTGTTTAGATACGACCGGTGTGCGCAGAAGAATTTTGGCCAGCAGCTGCTATCCTGCGTTTTACAGAGGGCGTTTAAGGGTAAATACTCCGGAATACCTGTACATGATGAGAAAACGGAAAATATGGGCCGAGAATATGATTTCTCAGCCCATATTTCGTCTTTATCAACAGATCAAGGATTTTACGCAGATTGGCTTGCAAACTCTCTTGGCAGCCTCTTTCAGCTTCATCGAACGCAGTTGCTCCACCACTGCTGTGGCCTTCTCACGGGCAGCTTTCTTGCTCTCTTGGGCGTGGATCGCCTTGAGCATTTTGGCTACCAGTTTCCCTTGGAGCGAGGCGTGACGGAGAACACATTAATGATCTTTTCAATAACTAAACTATTGGCTTTTAGTTGATACATGAGCCTGTGGTTTTGCTTCAGGGTGGGCAAACGCATCCAAAAACATACCCACAAGAACAATGAGAAATCCAGCCAAAACACTCAGTGAGGGATATTCCTTCAAGAATATCGCCACCCAAACAGGGCCTAAAATCATCTCCCACAGGGCAATGATGGAGGCTTTTTGAGGATTGACTCGCTGTACCCCCAGATTGTAGAAAGCATACACCTTAACGGGGCCGGCGAAGATCAATCAAGCGGGGAAGGATGCGATCCGTGCCGCTGTGGTGGAGTTGGAACGAGCAGGGTACATCTACCGCTGCCAGACTGTGGATAGGGCAATTCTTCTGACATGGGAGCATAGTGAAACGCCTCTCTGCTTTTGGTGATTCTATTATAGAGAGCCTCAGTGGATCTATCGGCCGGAAACATGTAAAATGCAAGCTGAATTTTGGTATATCCCAAAGGGTGGTATGCGCTTCCAAATGGCCAGTCAAGATCTGTACTTAAGTTTTACATGAGATTTACGGTTTCGTGGTGGATAGAGACAGCGCACCTTCTCTATAATGAAAATATATTTCTTGAGAAGGGACAGAAAAATATGGGAAAGAATGTACAGCAACGATCGATTTCATTACTGCTGGCCTGCGTCATGGTGCTGGGGCTTTGCCCAGCGGCGCTGGCGGTGGATGGGTCTGCGGCCTCCGACACGCAGGCCACCGGCCTTGAAAACGGAACAGCCGCGCTGAGCCTGGCCCAGATCGGCCGTTACGACTCCGGCATGACCAACGCCGACGGCGGCGTCATGGAGATCGTGGACTATAACAGCAGGACCGGCTATGCCTACGCCGTCAATGGCCAGGCAGGCGTATTGACAGCGATTTCTCTGAACGGCCTTCAATCAGAGAATACGGCCGCTGGTTTGTCCAGTGTGGATATCAATGTGAAAGAACTTGTGACTGACAATACCTTTTCTTACGGGGACATGACCTCCGTGGCCGTCTCCCCAGACGGCACCAGGCTGGCTGCCGCGATTCAGGCCGAGGGCTATTCGGACAACGGCCGGGTGGCTCTTTTTACCTGTAACACTGACGGCACCCTGGCCTTTATCCAAACCGTGGAGACCGGCGTCCAGCCCGACATGGTGACCTTCACCCCGGACGGCAGCAAGATCCTGACCGCCAACGAGGGCGAGCCGAGAATGGGCTATGGGGAGAAAATCAGTGACCCCGAAGGCTCCGTCACCATCATCGACGTGCGTGATTACAGCGCCAAGCACGTCGGCTTTGAGAAGTTTGATCATGATACTCTGGCAAATGCCAATATTGTCTTGAAAAAGGACGCTGCTCCCTCTGTGGATCTGGAACCCGAGTATATCGCCTGCACCAACGATGCCGCTTATGTTTCCTTGCAGGAGACAAACGCCATCGCGGTTCTGGACCTGAAGGAAGAGCAGTTTACTGGTGTGTATTCGGTCGGCTTTGAGGATTACTCTCAAATTGCGATCGACATTGACAAGAAAGACGGAGAGTATGCCCCCAAGCGGTATGAGAGCCTGCGCGGTATCCGGATGCCGGATGGCATTTCTCTGATTACCATCGGCGGAGTGGATTATCTGCTGACCGCCAACGAGGGCGACTCCCGGGAGTGGGGTGCGGAGAATACCGAGTCCTATTACCTGAACGAGGACGAGCGGAACTTCGGTAAGGACGAGACATCTCCCACCGGTAACATCACTGCGGCGAACTCCGGCCTGTCTGGTAAGGTCGTGTTCTTCGATGCCGAAGACTACGACGGTTTGGATTCCGAAAAGGACTACCTCTTCGGCGGCCGCTCCTTCACCATGTTCAAAGTGACAAATGAGGGATTGGAGCAAGTGTTCGACAGCGGTAATGACTTTGAAGCCAAGACTGCCGTGTATCTGCCCGGTTACTTCAACTGCTCCAACGACGCTCTGACCAAAGATGACCGTTCCGGTAAGAAGGGCCCCGAGCCGGAGACCGTTGTGACTGGTGAAGTGGGCGGCAGGAGTTATGTCTTCGTTACCCTGGAGCGCATTGGCGGCGTGATGGTCTACGATATCACTGACCCGTCCAATGTCGCCTATGTCAACTACATCAACTCCAGGGATTTCTCCAACGATGTGGCCGCCGATGATTCCCCCGAGGGACTGAAGTTTATCCCCGCCGAAAAGAGCCCCACCGGCGACGCCCTGCTGTTGGCCGCCTGCGAGGTAGGCGGCACCGTGGCGGTGTATGAGTTGACTTCCGCTGACAGCCCGTCTGATGACAACACTTCCGGCGGCGCTTCCCAGCAGTGCCTGTGGCTGACAGAAATCTATCAGAACGATGTCAAGCGGAATTCCCAGTTTTCCAATGCTTCTGACCAGATGGAGTTTGTGGAGATTACCAATACGTCTGATCAGGATGTCAACTTCAACTCAGACTACGGCCTCTGGTATGAGTACCCCAGCGGTGGCAGCCATACCATGAAGCAGCTCACCGTGACCACTGTGGACGGCAACTTTGAAAACGTTGTTATCCCCGCCGGGGAAAGCGCCGTGTTCTGGAGCCAGCGTACCGATCTGGGCGGCGAGGTCGGCAAGGACTATGCCACAGAGGCACAGTTCCGCGCAGCCATGAACATCGCTGATGATGTCAAGGTCTATAAGGTCAGCGGTCAGAACGGTTTTGCTGAGAATGACCGGGGCTTTGCTATCAAAGATACCGAGGGCAACATCCTCTCCTACTATCACTACAATACCACCACTGACGATGTGACCGCCGACGGTCTGTCCGTCCACCTCCAGATCCCGGAGGCCGGCAGCACCATGCAGGTCTGGCAGGCCAAGAAGCTGACCAGTGCGGGCTTTGCCTGCAGCGCCCAGCTCAGCGGGCGGCGTTCCGTTGACGCACCGGAGGACCTGACACCCGACGGCCTGTTTATCACGGAGATCCGCCCCAACGACACCAACCGCAACGCAGATTACGGCAGTGCTGAAAACGACTTGATGGAGTGCCTGGAGTTGACCAACACCACAGATCAGGCCATCGACCTGAACCAGGAGTATGAGCTTGCTTACCGAGTACAAGAGGGTAGCTACAAGGCCCTGCCAATCTACCAGTATGCCGCCAATGAGGATCCAACCCAGTGCGTCGGCTCGCAGGAAAACTGCACCGTTCCTGCCCACAGCACCGTGGTTCTCTGGTGCTACCGCGCAGGGGACGGACTAACCCAGGGGACAGATTATCAGACTTTCCCAACCTTGGCGGAATTCCGTGCCGCCTACGCCATCCCGGACGAGGTGCCCGTCTACATCTTCACCGCCCAGAACGGTCTGAGCAATACCCTGCGGGGCTTTGACCTGTATGAGAAGGGTGAGGGCGACACCAAAACCCTGGTTTCCCGCTACTTCTGGGATGGCGTCAGCGATCTGAAGGACAACAAGAGCGTGGACCTGAAGGTTTCCATAGAGGGTCCGCTGATGGAGGTCTACGCCGCCCAGAGCAGCACCAATATGGGCGTGGTGGCAGATGGCCAGATCACGTTCATAGCCGATGACAACTCCAGACCTACCGTGGAACTTTCCACCAGTCCCTATGATACTGAGGCGCTGAAGGTCCTGGAGGAGGGGCTGCAGCAGGGTGAAAGCCTCCGCATCCCCTATTCCTACGCCGGCACGGAGGCTCTGCCCGTGACCTCTGCCGAGCTCTGCTGGAAGACGGACAAAATGGACGGCTACGAGGTGTTCCAGACTACCTCCTTTGCCATCTACAACAAGTGGTACGCCTTTATTCAGGACGGCTATCTTCAGGGAGCTGACTGGGTGGAATACTATGTCCGGTTCCACAACGCCTACCGCTATACCCAGACTGAGCCAGTCAGAGTGCAGATCCACAACGACGGGGAACAGACCGGGCTGCGCGTGAACTTCAACAGCGCAGACGTGAGCAGCGAACCCTATTCCGGCACCGTTCAGATCTCGGCTAAGGATTATAGCGGTGCAGCCACTCCCACCTTTACCCTGGACGGTGAGACGCTGGACTCTGCCGCTGCCATGGAGCGTGGCGCCTACTTCGTCTTTGACTACACCGGAGTGGACAGCTACTTCAAAAACGGCCTGACCACCGGCGGTGATACGGAGGCGACCGGCACCATCATTGGCACCTTCTCCAAGTGCAGCACCATCCCCGCTGACGGTTGTCTGGCCATGCCTGTGGGACAGCAGTACTTCAAGTACAATGGTGAGGGCAGCGCGTCCATTGAACTGACCCTGCGTCCCGCTACCTACGGCTCCTGCTGGGAAGCCTATACGGACGAGAACAACGAGGACTTTGTGGCTTCCAACCTGCGGTTGGTTCTGCGGGACGGGACGGTTCTGACACCCGATTCCTGTGTGGGCCAGAACATCACCACACGGGATATCGTAGCCCTTGATTCCTCCAGCTCCATCAAGATCGGCGACTCTGCCAACCAGTACATCTATGTGAAGATGACCTTCACCATCCCTGCAGGATATGTGGATGCCCAGGCACTTTCTCTGGACACCACCGCCCTGGCCGATGGCGTTCATACCCTGACCGTGACTACAGGCGACCAGGTGCAGAACATCTCCTTTAAGGTTCAGAATACGGAGCCTGTGGGGGTGGAGGAAGAACCCATGGACCTGACCGTTTCCCTGACCCTCAACGGCACCCAGGCCCAGGTGGCCGCTGTGGAGGGTGCAGCTAGCGTGTCCGTGCGGAAGGCACAGCGCATTGAGAACTTCAACATCCTGGAGGGTGCGGGGGATAGCACCGCTGAGGCTGCGGCCAAGACCGGCACCGGCGCTACTGTATCTGATAACGGTCAGTACCCCTATCAGATCCTGGAGATCCCTGTCAGCGGAGAGGAAGAGAACATCCGTGTGCAGCTGACTGTGGCAGATAACTACGGCAAAGACGTTCAGCTTTATGTGCTCAGGGACAACGCCTGGGAGCTGCTGGATGTGGACCGGGATGGCAATACGCTCACGGCTCTGGTGCCTGCGTCTGCCGTCGCTGACGGCACTGTCCGCGTCCTGATCCAGGCCCGCACCATCGCCAATACCCCCTATACCCAGGCAGATGATTTTAACACCGAGGTCGGGGACAACGATGATTGGGACGGTACAGCGGTTCCGGAGAACTATGACTTCGCCATCGCCTGGTATACGGACACTCAGTACTATGCCGAGCGGTATAACCAGCACTATCAGGATATGGTGAGCTGGATCATCGACAAAAAGGATGACCTAAATATCAAATATGTCTTCCATACCGGCGACATTGCCGATGAGTTCAACGAGGAGTATCAGTTCGCTTTCGCACGTTCTCAGCAGAAGCGGCTGGAAGATGCCGGGATCCCCACCGGCGTTCTGGGTGGCAACCACGATGTGGCCCACGGCAACATGGTGTACGATCTCTACTGGAAGTATTTCGGAGAGGAATACTACAAGGACAAGTCCTACTACGGCGGGTCCTACAAAAACAATCTTGGGCACTATGATGTTGTAGAAGTGGACGGTGAGGAGATTCTCTTCATCAGTATAAGCTGGGACATCTACACCTACGAGATTGCCTGGATCAACTCCGTTCTGGATGCACACCCCGGTACCCGCGCCATCATTACCACCCATGGCGGCATCAATGCCACGGCAACCGAGAGCTACACCAGCCGCATTCTGCTCAACGGTGTGTGCAAGAACCATCCCCAGGTCATGGCTATCCTCAACGGTCACTATCACGGTTCCTCCGTCAACTTTGTGGAGCTGACCAGTGACAGTGGTGAAAAACACACCGTCTACCAAATCTGCACCGACTATCAGTCTGCAGATGAGGGTGGCAGCGGCTATATCAAAATGCTCTATTTTGATCTGGCCAATGACAAGATCTATCTGAACTCCTATTCTCCCGCCGTCCCCAGCACCGGTATGCCAGACTTCAACTACTATGATGACAAAACGCTGGTCTTTGACGAAAGCATGATGACCGAGGATGACAACGGTGTCAAGCGCTATTCCGATTATGATATTGACATCGTGACCCTGCCGGTGGACTTTGATCGGGAGACGGAAAAGACCCTGACGGTCTCCAATGTCATGGTGGATGGCCTGTGCGCTGAGGAAGTCGGCAACGCTTCTGCTGGTACTGAGGAGACGGTTGTCCCCCTCAGCGGTATCAACAGCGGCGAAAGAGTATTTGCCGTGCTGCTGGATGAGAGCGGCAAAGAAGTGGGCTATTCCGATGTCGGGACTGTGGCAGCTTCCTCCAGCGGCGGCAGTTCTTCCGGCGGCAGTTCTTCCGGCGGCAGTTCTTCCAACACCACAACCACTACTGAGAAGAACCCTGACGGTTCCGTTACCACGACTACTGTCAACAAGACCACCGGCACTGTGACTGAGGTCACCAAGAACCCTGACGGCTCCACTTCTACCATAGAGACAAAGAAAGATGGCACCGTGACGGAGATCAATAAGACTGCGGATGGCTCCACTGGAACCACTGTCACCGACAAGAACGGCAATATCACCCAGGTCAATGCCACCGTCTCCTCCGCCGCGGTGGAGGAAGCGGCCAAGTCCGGCGAAAACGTGAAGCTGCCGGTGGAGGTGCCCGCCGCCAAGTCCGTCAAGGACGCGCCCGCCGTGGCCGTCACTGTGCCCAAGAGCGCTGGCAGCGTCAAAGTGGAGATCCCTGTGGAGAAAGTCACTCCCAGCACCGTGGCTATTCTGGTAAGAGCCGATGGCACTGAGGAACTCGTCAAGACCTCTGTGGTCACCGGGGACGGTGTGGCCCTAAAACTCGACGGTAGCGCCACCGTGAAGATTATAGACAACGCCAAGAACTTTACCGACACCAACGGCCACTGGGCAGGGGCTGCCATCGACTTCGTGACGGCCCGTGAGATGTTTGCCGGGACTACCGCGGCCACCTTTACCCCCGATGCCAACATGACCCGCGCCCAGATGATGACCGTTCTGGCCCGCTTTGACGGCGAGGACACCACTGGCGGAAGCGTGTGGTATGAGAAGGGCATGGAGTGGGCCAAGCGGAACGGCGTGTCCGATGGTTCCAACCCCGACGGCAACATCACACGTGAGCAACTGGCTACTATGCTGTGGAAGTATGCCGGCAGCCCGGCTGCGGCAGGCGGCATGGACCGCTTCCCTGATGCGGGCAAGGTTGCGGATTACGCTTCCGATGCCATGTGCTGGGCTGTGGAAAACGGCTTGATCTCCGGCATGGGTGACGGCACCCTGAATCCCCAGGGCAATGCCACCAGAGCACAGCTTGCTGTAATTCTGATGCAGTATTGCAAAAATGTGGCAAGATAATCTGCTGGATTACCAACCACTCTACATCACTTCTTTTGTGCGGCCCACGGAAAATGCAATTCCGTGGGCCGCATTATTGACCATACAGGCAGCACAGCGAGCGTTCGACTACCGCAGACTTCAGCGCATGGTGGAGGGTGGTGTGGATGCCGTGGACGGTGGTGGTGGACAACCCACGGCTTTGACCGGGACGTGGATGTACTCTGCCACACTGTTTTAAGGTGTCATAGAGCTTCCGCAGGTCTGCCGGTGTAATTTGTGTGAGCTTCTTTTGGCCCAGATACGGTTTGACGTGGTGCTCCATATCGCTACGGTATCTGGTCAGCTATTCGCTTTTTCAACGTCCCGTTCTAAGCATGGTGACCACCATGTTGGAGAAGGCTTTTGAAACCATACCGGGCGGGACGGATCTGATCCTCCACTCAGACCAGGGCACTTCCATAACTCTTCGCTCGTACAACGCCTCCTCTACAGCACGCGCTTTTTCTTGCGCTAAAACATCCTCGGAGCAAAAGATGTAAGCAGCATTGCCGTTCTCGGTAATGTGGACCACTTCTTCAGCAGCCCTGTCTTTAATTTCTCTTTGCTTGGTTTTCAAGGCGGCAAAGGAGTAGATAGGGGTAGCCCTTGGTGCCTCATATGCAGAAACTGACATGGCAATCTCCTTAAAGTTCTTAGTTAGGTATCTATATAGTACTCAAAATCGATACCTTATTCAATATCAAATTCAGTTCCATAGATCAACGGATTCTGATTTGCGCTTCTGCCGCTTCTTCGGCCTCGCCGATGGCTACTGGCTTCGCGCCCAAGAAGCCTACGACCTGGAAATCACAAGGCGCAAGCTCGCCCCCGAGCTCAAGCGAATCCGTCCCTTCAACCAAGCTGCCTGCCTGTAGGAATCTAGAATCCCATCGCCTTCAACCGCTCCAAAGCGGGCGCGGCGTGGCGGGCGCCGGCTTCGGGATACAGCTCGGAGGCAATCGCGATGCCGAGGCGAACATCTTCCGCCGCCTTTCCAAGCACTTCGTCTACGACGCGAGCAGGCAGGCCCCATGAGCGGGCCTCAGCTACAATATTCTCTCGCTCGATCCTATCGATGCGAATGCGGCCATCGATGCGCAAGCCCATGAACAGCACGTTCGGCGTAATCTCAAGGGCTGGCACGACGTCATAGAGCGGCGCGAGGCACACCTCGTCGCCCCCGTGGAGCAGCGCGTAGTTCTTGGCGTGAGCGTCGGTATTTCCCAGAACGGTGTTCACGAAGAGATGCCGCAGCAGCCGCTTGCGCTCTTCCAGCGAGTCGGCGGCATAGCGGGACAGCAGCTCGGCAATGCCCTTATAGGTTGGATCGCTTTTCGTGGGCGTCGCCGTTGCCGCGTACTTGCGTCCCGGCTCTATGCCGAGAGCCTGCGCGCAGTCTTCTTGATGCAGCC
>ERZ791741.3202-NODE-3202-length-10463-cov-2.860972_pt1 | contig 10463 bp, 9 predicted proteins | sample MGYA00510040_ERZ791741 | MGnify/ENA primary metagenome ERZ791741 (study PRJEB30046, sample SAMN00791960) | human gut metagenome | study: EMG produced TPA metagenomics assembly of the A metagenome-wide association study of gut microbiota in type 2... | reverse complement strand
CCGATCACGGCCGAGGGCAAGGTGGTCAATACGGCCGGCATCCTCACACTGCAGGGCAAACTGCATGCGGAGATGCTGTGCGTGTGCGACCGCTGCGGCGCGGAGTTTCCGCGCACGGTCGACCTCGACCTGCACGCCGACATCACGGCGGATGCGCAGGACGACGATCCTGAGGTGTTTACGCTCGACGGAGACTGGCTCGATGTGGACGAGGTGCTCTCCACCTGCTTCATCCTCAGCATGGATACCAAGTGCCTGTGCAAGCCCGACTGTGCCGGACTGTGCGACCGCTGCGGCGCGAACCTGAACCTCGGGCCGTGCCGGTGCCAAAAACCCCGCGATCCAAGAATGGCTGTATTAGAGCAGCTTTTGGATAATAAAACTGACGAAGAAGAGGAAGCTGCTCATAACAGCGACTGACGAGGAGGTGTCATCATGGCAGTCCCGAAAGGAAAAGTGTCTCGACAGAGACGTGACAAGCGTCGTTCGTCCCACTGGAAGCTCACCGCTCCCGCGATTGTGAAGTGCCCGAACTGCGGCGCATTCGTCATGCCCCATCACGCCTGCAAGACCTGCGGCAAGTACAACGGACGCGACGTCATCAAGGTTGACGACTAAAAGAAGCTGAGAAGAGGAGCGCTTGCCCCTCTTCTTTTGCTATGTGCCGGAGTTTGCCGGTGCATAGCAAAGGAGATCCTGAGCAAAGGAGGCGCGGCGTATGCATCGCTGCACGATCAGCCACATCGACCCCGACAGCCCGCTGCGCCACGCGGCCCATCCCGGCGACCGGCTGGTGTCCATCAATGGCAACCCGATCACCGATGTGCTGGATTATAAATACTACGCCTATGACCCGGAGCTGGCCGTGTGCCTGCGCCGCCCGGACGGGACAGAGCACACCGTGCACGTTTCCAAGCCCCTCGGCGGTGAGCTGGGGCTGGACTTTGAGACCTACCTCATGGACAACGCTCACTCGTGCGCCAACCACTGCGTGTTCTGCTTCATCGATCAGATGCCGCCGGGCATGCGCCCGACGCTGTATTTCAAGGATGACGACGCGCGCCTGAGCTTCCTCATGGGCAATTACATGACGCTCACGAACCTGTCCGAGCGTGAGGTGCAGCGCATCATCCACCTGCACATCAGCCCCATCAACGTCTCCGTACATGCGACGGACCCGGAGCTGCGTTCGTTCCTGCTCGGCAATCCCCGCGCGGGCAAAACGCTCGAGATCATGCGGCGCTTTTCTGACGGCGGCATCACCATGAACTGCCAGATCGTCTGCTGTCCCGGCCTGAACGACGGCGCGCAGCTGCAGCGCACGATGCACGACCTTGCATCGCTCTATCCGCAGGTGCACAGCGTGTCGATCGTGCCGGTCGGTCTGACGAAGTTTCGTGAGGGACTCTATCCGCTCACGCCGTTCACGCCCGAGCACGCGGCAGAGACGCTCGATCTGGTCAACGCCTTCGGCGACGAATGCGTTGAAAAATTCGGCACGCGCATCTTCTTCTGTGCCGACGAGCTGTATCTCAAGGCGGGGCGCGAGCTGCCGCCGGAGGAATTTTATGAAGAATTCACGCAGCTCGAAAACGGCGTCTGCATGCTGCGTCTGCAGCAGACGGAGTTTCGCTCGGCGCTGAGCCTGTCCGACCCGCCGGACGGTGTGCCGTTTTCCATGGCGGCGGGCGTTTCGGCAGCGCCGTTTCTGGAAAAACTTTTGTGTACGGCACGCGAAAAGTATGCTACAATAAAAGGACACGTCTACGCGATCGAAAATGATTTCTTCGGCCGCAGCATCAATGTCTCCGGTCTCATCACCGGGCAGGACCTCATCGCGCAGCTGCGCGGGAAGAACCTCGGCGAGCGGCTGCTGATCTCGAACAACATGGTGCGCCACGACGAGCTGGACTTTCTCGACGACATTACGCTCGAGCAGGCCAGCGCCGCGCTCGGCGTGCCCATCTATCCCGTGGATGCAGACGGTTTTGCCCTCTGCGACGCCATGTTCGGCATCCTGCCGGAGGTGCACCTGCCCGACCGGGGCAGCGGCAGCACCGACGGCGCGGAGTACTACAAATATAATCCCCATAAGGAGGGATAATCATGTCCAGACCCCTGGTTGCGATCGTGGGCCGGCCGAACGTCGGCAAGTCCATGCTCTTCAATAAGCTCTGCGGCCGCCGCCTGTCCATTGTCGAGGACACGCCCGGCGTCACGCGCGACCGGCTCTATGCCGAGTGCGAGTGGTGTGGCCGCACGTTCGACATTGTCGATACCGGCGGTATCGAGCCGAGTACCGATAATGAGATCCTGCTGTTCATGCGCGAGCAGGCGCAGCTCGCCATTGACGCGGCCGACGTCGTCGTGCTCGTCACCGAGATCGGCACCGGCGTCACCGCCGCCGATCAGGAAGTGGCCAATATGCTCCTGCGCTCAAAAAAGCCCGTTGTGCTGGCCGTCAACAAGATGGACTCTACCGGCGCGGTCGACCCCGGCATCTATGAGTTTTACTCCCTCGGCCTCGGCGACCCGATCGCCGTGTCCGCCGTGCATGGCCACGGCACGGGTGACCTGCTCGACGCCTGTCTGGAGCACTTCCCGCCCGAGGATGCGGACGATGCGGACGCGGACTATACCCGCGTCGCCGTCATCGGCAAGCCGAACGTCGGCAAATCCTCGCTTGTGAACCTTATCCTCGGCGAAAAGCGCGTCATCGTCAGCAACGTTGCCGGCACGACGCGTGACAGCGTCGACACCCGCTTTGAGAACAAATACGGCAAATATATCTTTGTCGACACCGCCGGTATCCGGCGCAAGTCCCGCGTGGACGACCGCATTGAGAAATTCTCCGTCATGCGCGCCAAGCTCGCCATCGAGCGCGCGGATGTGTGCCTGATCATGATCGACGCGCGCGACGGCGTCACGGAGCAGGACACGAAGATCGCCGGCCTCGCGCACGAGGCGGGCAAGGCGTCCATCATTGTTGTGAACAAGTGGGACCTGGTCGAGAAAGAGACCGGCACCATGGAGAAGATGCGCAAGGATGTCCTGCGCGACCTGAGCTTTATGTCCTACGCGCCGGTGCTGTTCATCTCGGCCCTGACCGGTCAGCGCACCGAGCGGCTGTTCGAGCTCATCAACTTTGTCAACGACCAGAGCGCTATGCGCATCACCACCGGCATGCTCAACAACGTCCTCGCCGACGCGCAGGCGCGCGTCCAGCCGCCGACGGACAAGGGCCGCCGCCTGAAGATCTATTATATGACGCAGACGGGCGTCAAGCCGCCCTGCTTCGTTGTGTTCTGCAACAGTAAGGAACTGTTCCATTTTTCCTACCAGCGCTATCTGGAAAACCAGATCCGCGCCGTGTTCGGTCTGGAGGGCACGCCCATCCGCATGGTCATCCGGCAGAAGGGAGAGCAGGAATGATCCCCGGACTGCTCGCGGCCATCGCCGTTTTCTCCTACCTGCTTGGCGGACTCAACGGGGCGATCATCGCATCGAAATACGTCTTTCACCGCGACGTGCGCGATTACGGCAGCGGCAACGCCGGCCTGACAAATTTCTTCCGCACGTTCGGCGCGCCCGGCCTTGCCATCGTCATCGGCACGGATGTGCTCAAGACCGTTATTGCCGTAGTGGCCGGCGGACTCATCATGGGCACGCAGGGCGCGGCGGCGACGGGTCAGGTGTTTGCGGGCTTTTGTGTCATGCTCGGCCACATCTACCCGGTGTTTTACGGCTTTCGCGGCGGCAAGGGTGTGCTCTGCGCCGAGACCATGCTCCTGATCGTGAGCTTCCCGACCGGCCTCGTCGCGCTGCTGATCTTTGTGGGCATCGTCTGGGCAACGCGCTATGTGTCGCTCGGCAGCATCTGCGGTGCGCTCATCGCGCCCATCGGCGTGCTTGCCGCCTGCGGTAAACTGCCGGCTCTGCTGAGCCTGTTTTGCGTCATTCTGCTTGTGGTCAAGCACCGCAGCAACATCGGCCGGCTCATCCGGCATCAGGAGTCCAAACTGTCTTTTAAGAAAGACCTGTCCGATAAATTTGACGACGAAGATTTTTGAAAACAAAGAGAAGAGGGAACCAACCAATGCTTGAACTCAAACACCTTTGCTTTGAGGCCGAAACGGACGACGGTGTCCGCCAGATCCTCAAGGACGTGAGCCTCACGGTCGATGAACGCATGGTCGTCATCACCGGCCCGAACGGCAGCGGCAAGTCCACCATGGCCAAACTCATCGCCGGTATCGAGCAGCCGACCTCCGGCCAGATCCTGCTCGACGGCGAGGACATCACCCACATGTCCATCACCGAGCGCGCCCGCCGCGGCATCAGCTTTGCTTTCCAGCAGCCGGTGCGCTTCAAGGGCATTACGGTCTTTGACCTCATCAGCATCGCCTCCGGCAAGAAGCTCTCGACGAACGAGGCCTGCACCTATCTGTCCGAGGTCGGCCTGTGTGCGCGGGATTATGTCAACCGCGAAGTGAATGCCAGCCTCTCCGGCGGCGAGCTCAAGCGCATCGAGATCGCGACCATGCTCGCCCGCGGCACGAAGATGTCCATCTTCGACGAACCCGAGGCCGGCATCGACCTCTGGAGCTTCCAGAATCTCATCAGCGTGTTCGAGAAGATGCACGAGACGATCCACGGCAGCATCCTCATCATCTCGCATCAGGAGCGCATTCTCGAGACGGCCGACAAGATCGTCGTGCTCGTCGACGGCGAGATCCGCGCTATCGGCAGCAAGGATGAGATCATGCCCGTACTCATGCAGGCGTCGAGCGTGTGCAGCCGCCTGGCTGACAAGGTCTGAGGGAGGGAATCACCATGGATGCGATTGAGAAAAAACTGCTCGAAGAGGTCGCCGACCTCCACGGCATCCCCGAGGGTGCCTATAACATCCGCGCCGACGGCAAGCTCGCCGGGCGCAATACGACCGCGCACATCAACATCGTCACGAAGGAAGACAAGCCCGGCATTGACATCTACATTGCCCCCGGCACGAAAAACGAGAGCGTGCACATCCCGGTCATCATTTCCCAGACCGGCCTCAAGGACATGGTCTACAATGACTTCTACGTCGGCGAGGACTGCGATGTGACCATCGTCGCCGGCTGCGGCATCCACAACTGCGGCACGCAGGAGTCCCGCCATGACGGCATCCACAGCTTCTTTGTCGGCAAGAATGCCAAGGTGCGCTACATCGAAAAGCACTACGGCGAGGGCGACGGCAACGGCGAGAACGTCATGAACCCGACGACGATCGTCGATCTTGGCGAGAACGCCTACATGGAGATGGAGACGACCCAGATCAAGGGCATCGACTCCACCTATCGTGACACGCAGGCCCACCTGTCGGACGGTGCCACGCTCATCATCAAGGAAAAGATCATGACCCATGGTCACCAGCATGCGGAGACGAACTTCTCCGTCGATCTCGACGGCTATGACTCCAGCACAAACGTCATCTCCCGCTCCGTCGCCAAGGATCACTCCAGCCAAATGTTCAACTCCAACATCCGCGGCAACAATAAGTGCGCCGGCCACTCGGAGTGCGATGCCATCATCATGGACGAGGGTATCGTTGGCGCGCGCCCGGAGATCACGGCCAACTCCGTTGAGGCCAGCCTCATCCACGAGGCCGCCATCGGCAAGATCGCCGGTGAGCAGCTCAACAAGCTCATGACCCTCGGCCTGACCGAAAAGGAAGCCGAGGAGCAGATTATCAGCGGCTTTTTGAAGTGAGGTGCGCGGCGTGATCGAGATTCTCTGCTTCGGCGACAGCAACACCTATGGCTTTACGCCCGACTGGAAGCACCGCTACGGGCGCGATATCCGCTATCCCGGCGTGCTGCAGGCCCTGCTCGGCGACGGGTATTACGTCGCGGCCACCGCTTTCCAGACAGGCGGCAACCCGCCGGAATGCATCGGAAAGTTCCTGTGGCTCAAGTACATAATTGACACAGTCACAGGTACAGCAGACTGCCCGCACACATCCATCCAGTTCGAGTGTCTGCATCTCCTGCAGCAGATAAAGAATCGGTGGATCTGTCTGCTTTTCCATGGCTTTCTGCAGCATATCCACAGAAACATCCACACCGGTCATATCATACCCACAGGCAGCCAGTCTCCGGGTCAGTTCTCCGGTTCCGCATCCCAGATCCAGCACCGGTCCGTCTGCAATTCCATGCTTTTTTAATGTCTCACAAATATATGCACACCATTCATCATAGGGCACATTATCCATAAACAGGTCATAAACCTGCGCAAAACCCGTATACGCGTCCATTCTTTTCCTCCTGCTTTGTATCATAGTTTAGCAAGTTTTTATGGCAAAAGCAAGGTTGATTATTCTTCCCGAAACCTTTATACTGAATGCATAAGTTGAACTACAGAAAGGATTTTCCATGCCTGACAACTACGAACATTATATTTCCAAAAATATTCAGGCCTTCTATCGCAGAAGACTTTTTTCTCCAATGATATATCTGGTTTTACTTGCAGTTCTCTGGATCGTATTTCCACTGGGTGCCATGCTGCGCCCTGCACAGCTTTCCGACAATACCAAAATTGCGGACGCCTACAAGAACCATCACCGTTATGTACGCATGACCTTCACAGATCTGAAATTCAGCGGATATACCTGTGAAACCTATGGACAGACCCGCGGATATTATTATTACACCACACAGAAAAATAATTGCAGCATCATTCTCCTTACCCCGCATACATGTGAGGAAGGACTCCCTACGATCGACCGTCTGACCGTCACCGGCCGGATCGTCAAAGGAAAAGAATCTTATCTGGCACTTTTGTCCCAGCTTTCCTCTGACCTGAACTGGACCGAAACCGGTATCCGCAATCAGCTGTCTTCGTATTATTTCAGTGAGCCTGACTATCATTTAACCACGACGCGCATTTTATTCTTCGCGTATTTCGGTTCCATGATTTATACCGTCCTGTATCTTCTGATCTGTATGGTCTATATCCGGTTCCCGGTGCTTTCCCCACCGTGCCAGAACCTGATCGTCTTCGGACATCCGGGGCAGATTCTCGCCGAGGCCGAGGAAGAACTTGCAACACTTCCACAGCTGGCAACGGAGGATATGTTTATTACCGAACATTATTTTATCATGACATCACCATATGGAAATGCCATTGTGCCTATTCAGGAGATTCTGTGGATCTATAAACATTCGACGCTCCACAAAATGCTCTGGTATCATTTCAGCATCTCTTATACCATGCATATTACCGCAAACAAACATATGTATGTAAACTGTCCGAAAAATACCAAATCCGATATTGACGGTATTATGGATTACCTGGCAGAAGCCAATCACAACATTCTGGTAGGTTTCAATGAAGAAAACCGCCTGAAAGTCCAGGCGGTTCAGGGAAAACCTTTCCATATTGAAAAATTCTATGCGTTATTGCGCCGCCGTGTCTAAAACATACAGGCTTTGCTTCCAATTTCATAATCCAGATTTTCATAGGCTTCCCTTACCACGGGAAGCCTTTCTTTTTCTTCCGGCGGTAATTCATGTTCAGAAAGTATCTTTATATTCTCCTCAATCTGTGCAATATCATAGGTATCAAATCCATACTTTAACCCTTTCCAGCACAGCCGGCGCTGCTCTCCATCCATCATGGGAAACTTTTCCTGCCGAGGTATGTGACCGCTTTCCTGTGAATCTTTTGTCTCCTGTTTTACTTCTTTCACCGTCCCCTGTAGCTGCTCTAAAAAAGTATGCAGATTCCGGTTTATAAAGGCACGGTTTTCGGTCTTTGCCGCCATCTCCATAATTTCTGCCTGCTGGGCAATCTCCTCTTTTCCAATCTGGCGGCTGATCCCTTTGATTCCATGAACTTTTGTCTGAAACATATGCAGATCCCGCTGGACATATTCCGGAAGTTTCGGAAGTAAACCCTCCACCTCTTTCCAATAAGATTCCAGCGTACGGATATCCGCAGCGTTCCTCTGCCCTGTGGCTTTCGCCTTCTTTGACGCATCGACCGGATTCGGAAGTTCCCTGTATCTTACCGGAATTCCGGTTTCTAAAACCTGCCTCATCCGCTGCAGCCGGATCGGTTTCGGCATAAAATCGGTAAATCCATGCCGGATGGAACGGCTTCTCACTTCGTCAGAAATATCCGCTGTCATAAGAACAAGCGGTGCATGACTGTATCTTTGTATCTGATCCGCCGTCTCAAATCCGGACATTCCCGGCATCATCTGATCCAGAATGATCATCTGGTATTCCCGTTCTTTTACCATCTGTACAGCTTCTTCTCCTGACACCGCCAGATCCAGTATAAACTTCCATGGAGCCGCAAGTTCCTGAAAAATCACCCTGTTTGCTTCCATATCATCCACCAGAAGGACACGTGCCCGCGGATAAATCCAGTTCGGCTGTATTTCTTCGACCTGCGGATCATTCTGTTCTTTTAATATTTCCCGTCCGATGTTTCTCGGCTCTGATATCTCAGCCATAACCTGTTTCTGATAAAACCCAAAAGATACGCGTGTCCCTTTTCCCGGATCACTCTCTGCTCTTACCCAGCCATGCATCATTTCTACGAGCTGTCTGACAATTGACAGACCCAGGCCAAAGCCCTCTACCCCCATATCCTCGGAAAACGAGACATATTCCGCAAATACCTGTGCAAGTTTTTCCTTTGTCATTCCCACACCGGTATCTTCCACACAGCCGTCAAACCATACCTGTCCTTCTTCCATCTTACAGTGGAGTGACAGCGTGATCGTTCCCTGTTCCGTAAACTTGCAGGCATTCGATAAAATATTCTGAAAAATCTGTGCCACACGTAAATAGTCCCCACTTACCTGCTCCGGAAACCGGTCCAGAAACCTCACGGTAAATACGATATCTTTTTCCCGGATATTCAGCAGACAAAGACGGGCCTGTTCCTCGATCATCTCATAAAAATTGTATGTTTTGTCTTTGAGCGTCAACATTCCTGCTTCCAGCTTCGAATATGCAAGGATGGTATCCACCTGTTCAAGCAGATTATTTCCCGCGATACAGATATATTCAAGAATGTTTTTGCTCTCATCCGGAAGATTCTGCCTCTTTAAAATGTCCGAACCTCCGATAATCGCATGCAGCGGACTGCGCAGATCATGACTGACCGATGCCAGAAAACGGCTTTTTAAAAATGACTGTTCTTCTGCTTTCTTTTTCAGATCCTCCATCAGAACCGTTTCCTTCTTTTGTTGTGTGATGTCGAGCAGAGTAAGAATATATCCTCTCACCACATTTTCACTGCAGACCGGATGCAGCTGACACCTGCAATAACTTTCTTTCCACTGAACCACATAATCCTGATCCGGGTCTTTACTCCAACGCATCATTTTGGTATAAAAAGGGTACTCCTGCGGATCGTCCGTCAGTTCCCCCACAATTTCCGGAAACCATCGTCTGGCACTGGCATTGGCATCCCGGTAACGCATTCTGTTGTCAAACAAAAACGTAGGGATATCACTGATATTATAAAAGTTTTCCCGGATAATGTTCGTCACATTGGATAATCTTCCCGTCATCATCAGATAAAAGACAATCAGACAGGAAATTTCAAAAGCTCCCGGCACCAGAAATTCTTCCGCTTTCGGCGTAACTGCGCGAAACAACATTGCAACTCCCGGAAGTGCCATGCCAAGATACAACATATCATTTACATGTCCCTCCCAGACAGAAACCTCGCTTTTCACTCTCACATAAGTAGCCAGCCCCAGAAGAATTCCCGTATAACAAAGCAGCGCAATCCGAAACGCATCCTGATACGTCTCGCGCTGCGCAGCACGTATAATCAACATGGAATTAAACAGCACCAGACTGCAGAACAAAATCACTTCCGTCCTGAGTTTCAGCTGGAATTTCATAAAATCACCCACATAATGAATCATAAGATACAGCATGTGAATGGCCAGTAAATCTGTCAGTATACGAAGTGTCTGTGCCTCTCCCGTAACATAATAGGTAATGCGATAAAAACTGTTCAGTGCAATCAGCCCTAAAACCAACGGCAGCAGCCGGTGTTCCCTTGCGTGAAACCCGCTGCTGACATAACTTTGTAATACAAACAGTGTAAAAAAAAGACAGATCAGATGGAAAACCAGTCCCATATCCGTTTTACCTCCAACCACTAAATATCCGCTCTACTTCGGATTTGATATAAATGGCTTTATATGGCCGCACAATATATCCTGCCGCATGCAGTCTCCGACAGGTCATTACCGTATGCGCATCACACATGGCCGTGACAAACAGAACCGGTATCCTGCCCCCTGTGAGCTTGTTTGCTCTCATGGTAGTCTCGATTCCGTTCATTTCCGGCATATTCCAGTCAATTATAGCTGCATAAAAATCATCATTCTTTTCATGTTCTTCAACAACTCTTGTAACGGCTTCTTTTCCTGTTGTAACACCTTCGCTGTT
>ERZ791741.3201-NODE-3201-length-10465-cov-2.447935_pt1 | contig 10465 bp, 8 predicted proteins | sample MGYA00510040_ERZ791741 | MGnify/ENA primary metagenome ERZ791741 (study PRJEB30046, sample SAMN00791960) | human gut metagenome | study: EMG produced TPA metagenomics assembly of the A metagenome-wide association study of gut microbiota in type 2... | reverse complement strand
GAAGAATATTATGAATATTATTACTATCGTTTGCACAGCAAACCGGAAATCAAACAGGTAAATACGCACACGTGGAAACTGACACTAAATCTGAATGGAGAGGACTCCGCTCCTTTCTATTACCCTTCCGTGACTGTAAATATTTTCGGGCTTAAAATGGAGGACATTGAAAGCATAAAATCAAATGAAGATGTTACAGGACTCTCTTATGGTGACCATAAAGATTTCTTCATGCTAAATATCGACTGCCGAAAATACCTGGCGGAACACGCCGAGAATTTCGTGAAACGATATGAAGCGAATCCGACAGATGTTTCTGCCAAAGCGGACGCCAACTACTTTGTGAATATGCTGAAAGATTCGGATAAAAAGACGGAGTTGAAGAAACGAATCGAATAAATGGCCGGACGCAAAACGAACTGTTAAGCTATTTGGGCATAAACGAATAAAAAAGATGGAACGTAGAGAAAGAAAAAGAAGAAGTAATAAACAAATATAATTATGAACGAAACCATGACCCTTTGTCTTGAAATTATTTTCTGGCTTGCCCTGTTCGTTGTGTTCTACACCTATTTGGGCTACGGAATTGTGCTTTATATTCTTGTCAAGTTGAAAGAGCTTTTCGTGAAGCCTGTGAAGCGTTCGTTGCCGGCATCGGACGCAGACCTGCCGGAAGTTACCCTCTTCATTACGGCATTCAACGAAGAAGATGTAGTGGACGAGAAGATGGAAAACAGTCTTGAGCTGGATTATCCTGCGGACAAGCTGCACATCGTATGGGTGACGGACGGAAGCGATGACGGTACGAACGAACGATTGCAGACGCGTTGGCAGGGGAAAGCGACCGTACATTTCCAACCGCTCCGGCAAGGTAAGACGGCTGCAATGACACGTGGAATGACGTTGGTGGATACTCCACTCGTTGTTTTTACGGATGCCAACACGATGGTGAACCGGGAGGCAATACGGGAAATCGTGCTTGCTTTCCAGGATCCGAAAGTGGGCTGCGTGGCAGGTGAAAAACGGATTGCCGTGCAGACAAAAGACGGGGCGGCTGCCGGTGGTGAAGGTATTTACTGGAAATACGAATCAACCCTGAAAGCACTTGATGCACGGCTCTACTCTGCCGTAGGAGCAGCAGGCGAACTGTTTGCCGTGCGTAACGAGCTGTTCGAAGCGATGGAGCCGGATACGTTGCTCGACGATTTTATTCTTTCACTCCGGATCACAATGAAAGGTTACACCATCGCTTATTGTACGAATGCTTATGCCATCGAAAGTGGTTCGGCAGATATGCGCGAAGAAGAAAAACGAAAAGTGCGCATCGCTGCGGGAGGATTGCAGTCTATCTGGCGGCTTCGTCCGTTGCTGAATCCTTTCCGTTACGGGATACTTAGCTTTCAATATACGTCGCACCGGGTATTGCGATGGTCTATTACTCCGTTCCTGTTGTTTGCGCTCTTCCCGCTGAATATTGCGATTCTGCTGTTGGGTGGTTCCACGATATTTTACGGAGTGCTGCTTGCCATGCAGGTTCTTTTTTACGGATTGGGATATTGGGGATATTATCTATCCACCAAACAGATAAAAAACAAGTTGCTTTTTATCCCCTACTATTTCCTATTTATGAATGTCAATGTGCTGAAAGGCATCCGATATCTGAAGAAGAAAAAAGGAAACGGAGCCTGGGAAAAGGCGAAGCGTGCTGAAAAGTAAGAACAAACGCTATTATCTTTTGTTATCCTTAATTATAAGACATAAGTCTCTATCATCTAATAAAAAACAGACATGGACAGAATATTACATGATGCGAATAACGCACAAAGAATACTGAAACTGACAGCAGACACAATGCTATTGGTTGACAGGCATGGCGTCTGCGTAGACATTGAACCTCATTGTGATCTGTGGTTCCTGCAAGAAAACATTCTTTTAGGAAAAAATATATTTGAGCTTTTACCGGAATATACAAAAGAGAGGGTGATGCCCATCTTTCAGACTGTGCTCGAAGAGCAACGAAGCATCAGCAAGAACTTCAAGTTGGTGCTGAAAGACGAAATTTTCTACTTCAAATGCCTCATGTTTCCGTATGACGGCATGGTGCTTTGCCAATATCGTGACATCACGCAGAGAAGTAACGTAAAGCGTCGGTTGGAGCAGGCGAATCTTACTCTAAGGGCTATCCAGAAGATTGCCCAGATAGGACAATGGGCATACAATACAAATCAGAATATTTTCCATTATTTGGGTTATACAGGCGTTTTGTGTGAGGAAAGTGTGCAGAACCTTGCCATTGAGAAATATGTGGAACTGATTGTAGAAGAAGATCGTCAGAGTTTTATTGAATGGTGCCACGTGAACGAGAAAGAGCTCAACATGGAGAGCATCAGTTATCGAGTTCGCCTGAACGGAGAAATCTTCTATATGCGTATCCAGACTTATTTGCGTGAAGAGCGCCCCGACGGTAGTTTCAACATCGAAGGGTATATTCAGAACATCACGGATATACAGCATCGCAGAAATGACATCAACACACTGACTCATGCCATCAACAATGCCAAAGAAAGTATCTTTGCCGCCAGACCCGATGGCACGATTATCTTCGCTAACCGTCGTTTCCTGTACAATCATGGTATTTCAGAAAACGAAGACATCAGTCAATTAAAGATTTACAATGTTGCCGCAGATATGCCTACGCAAGAGGCTTGGAACGAACGTTGCAAAGATGTCATACACGGTGGCAGCAGTAACTTTGTGGCTCACCATCCGTCGAAAATCAATAGAGATATATTGGCTTACGAAGGTACGATGTACAACGTCACCAATGATTCCGGTGAAGAAAGTTACTGGTCGTTTGCCCATGATATTTCCGAACGGATTCGGTATGAAGCCCAAATCAAACGGCTGAATCAAATCATGGATACGACGATCAATAATCTCCCCGCGGGGATTGTTGTGAAGGAGATCAATAATGATTTCCGGTACATTTACCGAAACCGGGAGGCTTATAACCGCGATCTTTACAAGAACGATCCTGTCGGTAAGAATGACTTCGATTTCTACCCGCCTATCGTGGCAGAGAAGAAGAGACAGGAGGATATTCAAGTGGCCACCAGCGGAAAAGGTATGCACTGGACGGTGGAAGGAAAGGACCGGAACGGAAACCTGATTATCCTTGACAAGCGGAAAATCCGGGTGGATGGGGACGAACTGTCTTCGCCTATCATCGTCAGTATCGAATGGGATGTCACGGAACTGGAAATGATGAAGCGGGAGCTACTGTCTTCGAAGGAAAAAGCGGAAATGTCTGATAGTTTGAAATCAGCTTTCCTTGCCAATATGAGTCATGAGATACGTACGCCGCTGAATGCGATTGTAGGTTTCTCTGATTTGTTGAGCGATACCAGCGGGTTTACCGAAGAAGAGGTTAAGCTATTTATAGAGACTATCAATAAGAATTGCGGACTGTTGCTGGCACTTATCAATGATATTCTCGATTTGTCCCGTATAGAATCCGGCACAATGGATTTTCAGTTTGCCGGTCACAATCTTCCGTTATTGATGAAGAATGTATACGATTCACAGCGTTTGAATATGCCTCCGGGAGTGCAGTTGGTGCTGAAGTTGCCGGAGAATAGCAAAAAGTATCTGGTGACGGATAATGTCCGCCTCCAACAAGTGGTAAACAACTTGATCAACAATGCCGTTAAGTTTACGACTCAAGGTTCGATTACATTCGGATATACCGAAGAAGAATCCAGCTACACTTCTCTTTTTGTCGAAGACACCGGAAAAGGTATTTCGGAAGATGGGTTGAGGCATATCTTTGAACGTTTCTATAAGGTAGATAGCTTTACTCAGGGTGCGGGGCTCGGACTGAGTATTTGCCAGACTATCGTAGGACGTCTGAATGGGACGATTGCCGTCACTTCAGAAGAAGGGCACGGAACCCGTTTCACTGTCCGCCTTCCGGATATTTGCGAATAATGATACCGGAGGACGTCCGTCTCCGAACAAACTGTTCATTTTCGGACAGCAGAAAGAACGATGGACGATAAGCGGTGAACGATAAACAGTGAATGATGAGTGGTGAACGATAAGCGATGAACGATGAATGAAGAGCGGTGAACGGAGGGAACGGACGGTGGATGTTCCTGATGCTAAAAGATCAGTAGCCGCTACCTTTCACCGGAGGGTGTATCCCTCTCTTTTCTGTTCATTTACAGCGTGGTTACCCGTCCGAAAGAGGCTGCTCCATTATCGTTTTTCCTATTTTGCATCCATCGTTTCTTTCCCTATACCCTTTCTCTTTTCCCGTTTATTTTCCCTTTTACTCCCTCAACCTCCCTTACTCATTGCTCCTTGTTTTGTGTTCCCGTTTTCCCGGTATTCACTTTTGGCACGGGGTTTGCTTTTCAGCCGGTAAATAAACGAATATTATATGAAACGATACTTTCTACTTTCTGCTTTTGCATTTTGCTCGTTGGCGCTGAGTGCGCAGGAAACGCAGGAAATCACCTTGAATGAAGCCATTGCACTGGCACGAACACAGTCTGTAGATGCAGCAGTAGCTCTGAATGAGCTGAAGACAGCTTATTGGGAGTACCGCACGTTTCGCGCCGATCTTCTTCCGGAAGTAAACTTCAGCGGTACATTGCCCAGTTACAGCAAGCAGTATAACAGTTATCAGAATGAAGACGGCTCTTACTCGTTTGTCCGCAGTAATAAGTTAGGATTGAACGGTGCTTTGTCTATCGACCAGAACATCTGGTTTACGGGAGGTAAAGTTTCATTGTCCTCTTCACTCGACTTTATGAAACAGTTAGGTTCCGGAGGAAGCCGGCAGTTCATGTCTGTCCCTATCGCCCTTCAACTGACTCAGCCCATTTTCGGAGTAAACAACCTGAAGTGGAACCGCCGTATCGAACCGGTGCGTTACGAAGAGGCGAAAGCCGCTTTTATTACTGCGACGGAGACGGTGACCATGAATGCGATCACTTACTTCTTCAATTTGCTGTCGGCAAAGGAGACACTGGGCACTGCCCGACAGAATCAGGTGAATGCCGACCGTTTGTACGAGGTGGCCGGGGCTAAACGAAAAATGGGTCAAATCTCAGAAAATGAACTTCTGCAACTGAAGCTTGCCGCCCTGAAAGCCCGGGCTGCTGTGACGGATGCAGAAAGCAACCTCAATGCCCATATGTTCCGTTTGCGTTCTTTCCTGGCCATAGGAAACGACCTGATACTGGAACCTGTGGTACCGGAATCGGCTCCCAACCTGAAGATGGAATACAACCAAGTGCTGAACAAAGCACTGGAACGCAATTCGTTTGCCCACAATATTCGTCGTCGTCAGTTAGAGGCCGAATATGAAGTTGCAACAGCCCGGGGAAATCTCAGGAGCGTCGATCTTTTTGCCAATGTAGGTTATACGGGACTGAATAAAGACTTATCTCCTGCCTATCACAATTTGCTAGACAATCAGGTGGTTGAGGGCGGTGTTAAAATTCCAATCCTCGACTGGGGCAAACGCCGTGGAAAAGTGAGGGTAGCCAAGAGTAACCGGGACGTTACCCTGTCCAAGATAAAGAAGGAACAGATGGATTTCGATCAGGACATCTTCCTGCTGGTCGAGCATTTCAACAATCAGGCACAGCAGCTTTCCATAGCCAATGAGGCCGATAAGATTGCGCAACAGCGCTATAAGACGAGTGTCGAAACATTCCTGATCGGTAAGATCAATACACTCGATCTGAACGACGCCCAGAACTCGAAAGACGATGCCCGCCAAAAACATATCAACGAACTGTACTGGTATTGGTATTACTATTATCAACTCCGTAGCCTGACGTTGTGGGATTTCCAAAACAATACTCCCCTGGAAGCTGATTTTGAAGATATTGTAAAAAAATAATTGTGTGTTTGTTCTTTTTAAACAGGAGGGCTGTTGGTTTCAGACCAACGCCTCTTTGGTTTTAAACCAAGAGGTCTTACCTTTTAAACCAACGTACCTTTGGTTTTAAACCAAAAAAGAGTAGTTTTGCAACTCAAAAATTGATGCCTATGCTTTTAATTATAGATGATGATAGCGGGGTCCGCTCTTCCCTGAGTTTTATGCTGAAACGCGCCGGTTATCAGGTAATTGCAGTGACCGGTCCGCGTGAGGCGATGGAAGTAGTTCGTTCGGAAGCTCCTTCTCTGATCCTGATGGATATGAATTTTACACTTTCCACTTCCGGTGAAGAAGGATTGACGCTTTTAAAACAAGTAAAGGTTTTTCGTCCCGATGTCCCGGTCATTCTGATGACTGCCTGGGGCAGTATACAGTTGGCTGTACAAGGGATGCAGGCCGGTGCATTCGACTTTATCACGAAACCCTGGAATAACGCTGCTCTGTTACAGCGCATCGAGACAGCACTCGAACTGACTGCCACTCCCAAAGACACTCCACAGGAGCAAAGCGGAACACTCAACCGGAGCCATATCATAGGCAAAAGCCGTGGGTTGATGGAGGTATTGAATACGGTGGCACGTATTGCTCCTACCAATGCTCCCGTATTGATCACGGGTGAAAGCGGAACGGGTAAAGAACTGATAGCCGAAGCGATTCATATCAACAGTGTCGGCCCACAAGGCTGTTTCATTTCGGAAACCACCTTATTCTGAATTGTATCTAGGAGGAATTTCGCAGAGCCTTTTCGAAAGTGAAATGTTCGGTCATAAAAAAGGTGCGTTTACAGATGCCACTGCCGACCGTATGGGGCGTTTTGAAATGGCGAACAAAGGAACTATTTTTTTGGATGAAATCGGGGACCTCGATCCGTCGTGCCAGGTAAAGCTGCTGCGGGTATTGCAGGACCAGACCTTTGAGGTGTTGGGAGACAGTCGCCCGCGTAAGACGGATATCCGGGTGGTTTCGGCTACGAATGCCGACCTGAGTAAGATGGTGAGCGAACACACTTTTCGTGAAGACCTGTTCTATCGTATCAATCTGATAACCGTAAAACTGCCTGCACTGAGAGAACGCAGAGAAGATATACCATTGCTTGCCAGACACTTTGCCGATCGTCAGGCGGAGATTAACAATCTGCCCCGTACAGAATTCTCGTCGGATGCGTTGAACTTCCTGAGCCGTTTACCTTTTCCGGGCAATATCCGTGAATTGAAGAACCTGGTAGAACGTACGATTCTGGTCAGCGGGAAGGAAGTGTTGGATGCAATCGATTTCGAGAACCAATACCAACGTCATGACGAAAGTGTGGCAACCTCTTCTTCATTTGCGGGAATGACTTTGGATGAAATTGAAAAGCAAACGATTCTTCAGGCACTGGAACGCTATAAAGGGAATCTCAGCCAGGTGGCTACCGCATTGGGAATCAGTCGTGCAGCATTGTATCGCCGTTTGGAGAAATATGATATCGGTGATAAGTAACCCGTTGCTTATCATGGTCCGTTAATCGTTAATCATCAATCACATGTCAGTAAAGGGATTCTTCTTCATACTTGTTTTCTTCTTGGTCGCTATCATGGGTTTTCTGATTTATATATCCGAAACCGTTGTCGTGAAGTATCTCTATATTGCCGAAGCATTGATGCTGCTCCTGATGCTGTATCTTATTTTGTTTTACCGGAAAATCGTGAAACCGATGAACACCATCGGCAGTGGTATGGAACTTCTCAGAGAACAGGACTTCAGTAGCCGGTTAAGCCATGTGGGGCAGCAGGAGGCCGACCGTGTGGTAAATGTTTTCAATCGCATGATGGAACAACTGAAAAACGAACGGCTGCGCTTGCGAGAACAGAATCATTTTCTCGACCTGATGATTAATGCTTCCCCCATGGGCGTTATTATCATGACGCTGGACGAAGAGGTATCTCAACTCAACCCCATGGCGATGAAGATGATGGGGGTCCGTCCGGAAGAAGCCGAGGGGAGGAAATTGTCGGAAATCGATTCTCCGCTTGCCCTGGAATTGGCCGCCATTCCGAATGGAGAAACCAGCACCGTCCGGCTGAACGACTCGAGTATCTATAAATGCACCCACTCTTCATTTGTGGACCGCGGCTTCCAGCATCCTTTCTATCTGATGGAAGGATTGACCGATGAAGTGATGAAAGCTGAAAAGAAAGCATACGAGAAAGTGATCCGTATGATTGCGCATGAGGTGAATAATACAACAGCGGGCATCACTTCCACATTGGATACGGTAGAGCAGGCATTGTCCGAGTCGGAAGGTATGGAGGATATTTGCGATGTGATGCGCGTATGTACCGAGCGTTGTTTTTCTATGAGCCATTTCATTACCCGCTTTGCCGATGTGGTGAAGATTCCCGAGCCCCGTTTTACTCCGACCAACCTGAATGACCTTGCATTTACCTGCAAGCGTTTTATGGAAGGGATGTGCAATGACCGGAACATCCGGTTGCAACTGATATGTGACGAATCTCTGGACGATGTGAAGCTGGATGCGTCTCTGTTTGAACAAGTATTGGTAAATATTATTAAGAATGCGGCCGAGAGTATCGGGCAGGACGGGCAGATCATCATTCGTACTTCATTGCCTACAGTTATCGAAGTGGTGGATAACGGACCCGGTATATCAAAAGAGACTGAAGCAAAACTCTTCAGTCCCTTCTTTTCTACCAAACCCAACGGACAAGGTATCGGTTTGATTTTTATTCGCGAAGTTCTGAGCCGTCATGGCTGCACGTTTTCATTGCGTACATACGCCGACGGACTGACAAGATTCAGGATTCTATTTCCGTGATTCTTGCCATTTCACGGCATATTCATCCAGTATCCGTTTGATTCCCTGACCTATTTTCACATAATCCTTTTCATTCAGGTTAGCCAGTGATACACGTACGCTCCATTCCGGTCCGGCAAAACCTCCTCCGTTAAGCAATACCAGTGAGGTTTCGTTGGCCAGGCGGAAAACAACATCCAGCGGGCTGTAAGTTTTCTTCAGATAACTGACAAATTCTTCTCCATAGAATATCTTGGCCCATACCAGCATATCTATTTCGCTGTAGTAACCTACACGCAGCGGATCGTCTACGAGTGAGAATCCGGTGTTATCCCACAGGGCTTTCAAGCGACGCCGGATAATCTCCTGCATTTTGTTTTTATACCGGTTTTCCTTATCCAGAATGGCGAAAGAAGCAAACAGGCTCATTTGCGTCTGTTGTGGCAGCGATAATCCGGCGGTGTGGTTCAGAGCTACCTGGCGGCTGTCAGCCACCATGCGGTCGATGAATTTCAGTTTCTCGGGTGTAAGAGTCAGACTGGAGTAACGCTTATTGAGAATTGTCTTCTGCTCTTCCGGCAGGTGGGCTATCATCCGGTCGAAGATATTCTCTTCGTGCAGAGCGATCACGGCATCCCTCCATCCCGTGGCTCCGAAATATTTGGACTTGTTGGAAAAAGTATTGCTGGAAGTAGACACACAAAGTGTTTTGTGGTAATTCGGCCATCAGTGAGCGGAAATGCGGACTGAATGTTCCGTATACGTCATCTGTAATAATCATCAGGTTCGGATTGTCTTTTTTCACGATATCTACAATCCGTGCGGCAGTCTCGGGACTCAGTGTATAACTGGGCGGGTTACTGGGATTGGTAATGAAGAGTGCCTTGATCTGCGGGTTCCTCAGGCGGTCTATATCTTCGTCTTTGTATTGCCAGGTGTGCAATCCGTCTGTCGTCATCTGATCCGCAGATATTTCCGTAACGTTAAATTCATAGCGTCTCAATTGAGGAATTTCAATATAAGGAGTGAAGACAGGTACCATCAAGGCGATTCCATCCCCTTTATTGAGCAGGAAGTTTTCTTGCAGAGAGTCGAAAACGTAGCACATGGCTGCTGTTCCGCCTTCGGTGGCAAACAAATCGTATTTGCCTTTCGGCGGACGACGGTCGCACATCTCCTGTGCCAGATAGTCTTGCACAATCATTTCGGTAAATTGCAGAATGCGGTCCGGCACCGGATACTGATCGCCTACCACTCCTTCCGCCCATTCGTGGACAAGGGTATCCGGGTCGGCGGCATGTTCCAGCAACATGTATTGATACGTCCCTTTCAACAGCTCTGCCCCCGGCTGGCTGTGGTTGGTCTTGAGGAAAGTCTCAAAGCGGGCGGCAATTCCGTCTTTTTGCGGAATACCGGCTATTCCTTCCGGCAGGTACATCACACGCCTACACTCTTCCAGTCCGAATTTACCTAAAAGGAAGAACGCTTCGCGCGGAGTGGTAGCAATCCAGTTCGGATTTCCACGTCCGGCATTCAGCATGGTGTGGGCTATCTTCTTGATGCTCTCGTCAGCCATTTCAATCAGTTTGTTCTTCAATTCGAAAGGACTGATGCTCTCCATCTTTTTAGCAAAACTTTTAGTTACTGCTCCGTTGTTTTCATTACTTTTCATCATTATATCAAGAGTTATGTTTAATTAATATTAAAAATCTGTTTCT
>ERZ791741.3196-NODE-3196-length-10469-cov-1.943922_pt1 | contig 10469 bp, 10 predicted proteins | sample MGYA00510040_ERZ791741 | MGnify/ENA primary metagenome ERZ791741 (study PRJEB30046, sample SAMN00791960) | human gut metagenome | study: EMG produced TPA metagenomics assembly of the A metagenome-wide association study of gut microbiota in type 2... | reverse complement strand
AATTTACAGGTCGTACCATGGAAGGTCGTCGTTTCTCTGATGGACTTCACCAAGCCATTGAGGCAAAAGAAGGTGTGCCAGTTCAAGAAGAAACCAAGACATCTGCCTCAATCACTTACCAAAATATGTTCCGTATGTACAAGAAATTGTCAGGTATGACCGGTACTGGTAAGACCGAGGAAGATGAATTCCGTGAAATCTATAACATGCGAATCATTCCGATTCCAACTAACCGTCCAATTCAACGTATTGACCACGACGACCTTCTTTACCCAACCTTGGATGCTAAATTCCGTGCTGTGGTACAAGATGTTAAACGTCGTTATGAAAAGGGACAGCCAGTCCTTGTTGGTACGGTTGCCGTTGAAACATCTGACTTGATTTCTAAGATGTTGGTTGAAGCAGGCATTCCTCATGAAGTGCTTAATGCTAAAAACCACGAAAAAGAAGCGCATATTATCATGAATGCGGGTCAACGTGGTGCCGTTACGATTGCGACCAACATGGCCGGTCGTGGTACCGATATCAAACTTGGTGAAGGTGTTCTTGAACTTGGTGGACTTTGTGTTATTGGTACAGAACGTCACGAAAGCCGTCGTATTGATAACCAGTTGCGTGGTCGTGCGGGACGTCAAGGGGACCCAGGGGAATCTCAATTCTACCTTTCACTTGAAGACGAATTGATGCGTCGTTTCGGTTCTGATCGTATCAAGCAAGTCTTGGAACGTTTGAATGCTGATGATGAAGATATCGTTATCAAATCACGTATGTTGACACGCCAAGTGGAAGCGGCTCAAAAACGTGTCGAAGGAAATAACTACGATACTCGTAAACAAGTCCTTCAGTACGATGACGTTATGCGTGAACAACGTGAAATCATCTATGCTGAGCGTTATGATGTTATCACAGCAGAACGTGACCTTGAACCTGAGATTAAGGCTATGATTAAGCGTACGATTAACCGTACGGTAGATGGTCACAGCCGCAATGATCAAGAGGAAGCTCTTAAAGGTATCTTGAACTTTGCTCGTCAGGCCTTGGTTCCTGAGAATGCCATCTCACTTGAAGATTTACGAGAAGTGGGAGAGGTAACGAAACGTAGTGTTAATTATGACGCTATTAAAGTTTACTTGAATGAGTTAGCAGATGATGTTTATGATCGTCAAATCAAGAAATTGCGTTCAGAGGAAGCTATCCGTGAATTCCAAAAAGTCTTGATTTTGATGGTTGTTGATAACAAGTGGACGGACCACATCGATGCCCTTGATCAATTACGTAATGCCGTTGGTTTGCGTGGTTATGCCCAAAACAATCCAATCGTTGAGTATCAATCTGAAGGGTTCAAGATGTTCCAAGATATGATTGGGGCAATTGAATATGATGTGACACGTACAATGATGAAAGCACAAATTCATGAACAATCTCGTGAAAATGTGAATGAACGTGTTTCAACAACAGCAACAGGCAATATCCAGGCTCACCAAGCAGATGCTAATGGTCAAGAAATTGACTTTAGTAAGGTTGGTCGTAATGACTTCTGTCCATGTGGCTCTGGTAAGAAATTTAAAAATTGTCACGGTCGTAAACAATTTTAGGAAAAAAGAAATAGGTAATTATTATGGTTTTTAAAGCAGTAAGTGAAAAAATTGATTTTGATGCAGTTAAAGAATCAACTACATTGACAGGTGAAGCCCTTGCCAAGAAACAAGCTCGTGATAAAGAGCTTGAAGCAATCATGAAGGGTGAAGATGACCGTACGCTTTTGGTTATTGGTCCATGTTCATCTGATAATGAGGATGCAGTTCTTGATTATGCTCGCCGTTTGGCTAAACTTCAAGAAGAAGTGAAAGATAAAGTCTTTATGGTTATGCGTGTTTATACAGCTAAACCTCGTACAATTTCTTCAAGCTGGTCAGCAGGATTGTCCACCAACCTGATGCTGAAGGTAAACCAAACCTAATCAATGGTATCAAGGCTGTGCGTAATCTTCACTACCGTGTTATCACTGAAACTGGTATCACAACTGCTGATGAAATGCTTTACCCAGAAAACCTTCCTTTGGTAGATGACCTTGTGTCATATATTGCCATCGGTGCACGTTCTGTAGAAGACCAACAACACCGTTTTGTTGCATCAGGTATTGATGTTCCAACTGGTATGAAGAACCCAACATCAGGGAATCTTAACGTTATGTTTAATGGTATCTACGCTGCACAAAACAAACAAAACTTCCTCTTTAATGGTGAAGAAGTTGAAACTTCAGGTAACCCATTGGCCCACGTTATTCTTCGTGGTTCAACGAATGAATATGGTAAAAACGTGCCTAACTTCTACTATGATGATGTTCTTGAAACAATTGAACACTACGAGCAAATGGGCCTTGAAAATCCATTCATCGTTATTGATACAAACCATGATAACTCAGGTAAACGTTACTTGGAACAAATCCGTATTGTTCGCCAAACCTTGATTAACCGTGACTGGAATGAAAAAATCAACAAAGTTGCACGTGGTTTCATGATCGAATCTTACCTTGAAGATGGCCGTCAAGATGCGCCAGATGTCTATGGTAAATCAATCACTGACCCATGTCTTGGTTGGGATAAGACAGAAGAATTGATTCGTGAAATCCACGATACTTTGTCAAAATAATAAGGTAACAGAAACCATATATGGGGAGTGAACCGTTTGGATGACCAAGCGGTTCGCTCTCTTTTCACAAAGAGAGGGAAATAGATGGGAATTCATCAAAATAGTCCGCTTATTGATGTAGCGGAAGTAAGGAAATTGCATGCTCTTACGGGAGAAGCACTAGTAACTAAACAGGCCAATGATGAGGCCTTGGCAAAAATTATAAAGGGTGAGGACAAACGTATTCTCTTGGTTATTGGTCCATGTTCGTCTGATAATGAAGAAGCTGTTCTTGACTATGCTCACCGTTTGGCCAAACTTCAGGAAGAAGTGAAAGATAAAATCTTTATTGTTATGCGTGTTTATACAGCTAAACCACGTACTAATGGAGATGGTTATAAGGGGCTTATCCACCAACCAGACGCAGAGGGTGATGTAGACCTTCTTGCTGGAGTTAAGGCGGTTCGCCACCTTCAGTCACGTATTATTACTGAAACAGGCCTCCCAATCGCTGATGAGATGCTTTATCCGTCAAATCTTTCCTTCTTTGATGATTTGCTTAGCTATCATGCTGTTGGAGCACGTTCTGTTGAGGACCAAGAGCACCGCTTTGTAGCTTCAGGTATTGATGTGCCAATTGGTTTGAAGAACCCAACGTCAGGGAATTTGAATGTCATGTTTAATGGTATCTATGCTGCGCAGAACCAACAGCATTTCCTTTACAATGGCGCTGAAGTTAAAACAGATGGTAACCCACTCGCTCACGCTATCCTGCGTGGTGCCAACAATGAAAATGGTCAGAACATTGTCAACTACCATTACGAGGACTTGGTTAAGGCTTTGGACAAGTATAGTGCACTTAATCTGGAAAATCCATTTATCCTTGTTGATACTAACCATGACAACTCAGGTAAAAACTTCATGGAGCAAGTTCGTATTGTGCGTGAAGTCCTTCTTAACCGTGAGTGGGATGAGCGTATCGCGGATACCGTGCGTGGCTTTATGATTGAGTCTTACCTTGAGGATGGTCGTCAAGACACACCTGAAGTTTATGGTAAATCAATTACAGATCCATGTCTTGGTTGGGATAAGACAGATAGCCTTATTCGTGAAATCCACAATCGACTTTCGTTATAATTATGATTTTTGGATATGGTATAGACTTGCAGGAAATTTCAGCTGTAAAAAAGGCTTATGACCGTAATCCACGCTTTGCAAAAAAGGTATTGACACCAAAAGAGTGGGAGCGTTTTGAATCCCTTTCTGGTAATCGTCAGATGTCCTATTTAGCAGGGCGTTGGGCCGGTAAGGAAGCATTTTCAAAGGCCTGGGGTACTGGTATTGGAGCAGTCGGCTTTAAGGATATTGAAATATTGACCAATGACAAGGGAGCTCCAGTGGTGACCCAATCACCTTTTGAAGGCAAGGTTTTTATCTCGATTTCCCATAGCGGTGATTTTGTTCAGGCAAGTGTCATTTTAGAAAAAAACTAAGAGATAGATGTTGGAAGAGGATAGCTTATGATTTCAAGTTTACATCGACCAACCTTGGCAAAGGTTGATCTATCAGCAATTTCAGAAAATATTGAACAAGTGGTTAGTCACATCCCTAAACAGGTGCAGACTTTTGCAGTTGTTAAGGCCAATGCTTATGGTCATGGCGCTGTCGAAGTGGCCAAGCATGTATCTAAGCAGGTGGATGGTTTTTGTGTTTCCAACCTAGACGAGGCACTTGAACTCCGTCAGGCTGGCTTAGAGCAACCGATACTTATTTTAGGAGTAGTCTTGCCAGACGAGGTTCCTTTGGCTATTCAAGAAAACATCACGCTGACGGTAGCTTCGCTAGAGTGGTTGGAAATGACTAAGAATCAAGGGCTTGATTTGACTGGTTTAACCTGTCATATTAAGGTTGATTCAGGTATGGGTCGTATTGGGGTGCGTAGCCAAGGGGATGCGGATAGCTTGATTGCTGGTCTGAAATCACTTGGTGCGAATGTCGAAGGTATTTTTACTCATTTTGCAACGGCTGATGAGGCAGATGATAGTAAATTCAAGCGTCAATTGGCCTTCTTCACGGATTTGGTTAATAACTTGGTGGACCGTCCTCGCTTGGTACACGCTAGCAACTCTGCGACAAGCATCTGGCATGCAGAAACAGTCTTTAATGCGGTACGTCTGGGTGTCGTCATCTATGGTCTCAATCCTAGTGGCAGTGTTTTAGACCTTCCATATAACATTCGTCCTGCTTTAAGTTTGGAGACAGCACTTGTTCATGTTAAGACCTTGCCAGCAGGTCAAGATGTGGGTTATGGTGCAACGTATACGACGACAGCTGATGAGGTTATTGGAACCATTCCGATTGGCTATGCGGATGGTTGGACCAGAGATTTACAAGGTTTCCACGTTATTGTGGATGGACAGCTTTGTCCTATTGTTGGGCGTGTGTCTATGGACCAAATCACTGTTCGCCTTCCTAAGGTTTATCCCCTAGGAACTCCTGTTACTCTTATGGGTGAAAATGGAGGAGCAAGCATCACTGCGACAGAGGTGGCTGAAAAACGTGGTACTATCAACTACGAAGTTCTTTGTTTGCTTAGTGATCGTGTACCTCGTAGCTATGATTAATATAAATAAAAAGAGAAATCCAGTTTGATACTGGATTTTTTGATTTTAGTGAAGACCATTTTCATGTGTTATAATAGCTGATAAGGCTTCCTCTTTCACGAGGAGAAGAACACGATAGAAATGATAGAGGATATGATTCAACTAGATTCACCAATTGCGGATTTGAAAGGCTTTGGTCCTAAGTCCGCTGAAAAATTTACCAAATTAGATTTGCACACGGTTGGGGACCTCTTGCTTTATTTTCCTTTCCGATATGAAGATTTTAAGAGTAAGTCTATCTTTGAACTGATGGATGGCGAAAAGGCTGTTATTACGGGAACGGTGGTGACACCTGCCAATGTGCAGTATTATGGCTTTAAACGGAATCGTCTGAGTTTTAAAATCAAGCAAGGAGAGGCAGTGATTGCCATTAGTTTCTTCAACCAGCCTTATCTTGTGGACAAGATTGAGATGGGGGCAGAAGTGGCTATTTTTGGCAAATGGGACCAGAAGAAGTCTGCAGTGACTGGCATGAAAGTCTTGGCTCAAGTTGAGGACGATATGCAGCCAGTCTATCATGTGGCCCAGGGCGTTAGTCAAGCCCAGCTGATAAAGGCTATAAGGGCAGCTTTTGATAGTGGGGCCTTGAATTTGTTGGAGGAGAGTCTCCCACAGGTGCTTATGGACAAGTATCGTCTTATGGGACGCCAAGAGGCTGTGCGTGCTATGCATTTTCCGAAAGATTTGGCTGAATATAAGCAGGCTCTACGTAGGACCAAGTTTGAGGAGCTCTTTTATTTCCAGATGAACTTACAGGTGCTCAAGGCTGAGAATAAGTCCGAAACCAATGGTCTAGCAATTACTTACGATGAAGTCAAAATCAAAGCCAAAATTGCAGAATTACCATTTCCCTTGACAGAAGCCCAACAGCGTAGTTTATCGGAAATCCTAGCTGATATGAAATCTGGGGCTCATATGAACCGTCTTTTGCAAGGAGATGTGGGTTCAGGGAAAACAGTTATCGCTAGTCTGGCCATGTATGGGGCTTATACGGCAGGATTGCAGTCTGCCCTCATGGTACCGACGGAAATCTTAGCAGAGCAGCACTATCAGAGTTTACAGGGACTTTTTCCTGAGCTAGAGGTAGTGCTCCTAACTTCTGGGATGAAGGCAGCGGACAAAAAAGTAGCTCTTTCCAAAATCGAATCTGGCGAGGCTCAGATGATTGTGGGGACTCACTCACTGATTCAGGATGCTGTGACTTATCACAGGCTTGGGCTAGTAATTACTGATGAGCAGCACCGTTTTGGGGTTAATCAACGTCGTATTTTCCGTGAGAAAGGTGACAATCCTGATGTCCTTATGATGACAGCGACACCTATCCCTAGGACTTTGGCAATCACTGCCTTTGGGGAGATGGATGTGTCAATCATTGACCAGATGCCGGCTGGACGTAAGCCCATTATTACCCGTTGGGTTAAACATGAGCAACTAGATACCGTACTGACTTGGATCAAGGGTGAGTTGGAAAAAGATGCTCAGGTCTATTTTATCTCACCTTTGATTGAAGAGTCTGAGGCTCTCGATTTGAAAAATGCGGTGGCCCTTCATCAGGAACTCACAGAGTTCTTTGGGGATTCAGCTACAGTGGCCCTGATGCATGGTCGCATGAAAAATGATGAAAAAGACCAAATTATGCAGGACTTCAAGGATAAAAAATCTCAGATTTTAGTATCAACCACAGTTATCGAAGTAGGGGTTAACGTGCCAAATGCTACAGTCATGATCATTATGGATGCCGACCGCTTTGGACTTAGCCAGCTTCACCAACTTCGTGGACGTGTAGGTCGTGGCCATAAGCAGTCCTACTGTGTTTTAGTGGCCAATCCTAAAAATGATACCGGGAAAAAACGCATGCAGGCCATGTGTGAGACTACGGATGGTTTTGTTCTAGCAGAAGAGGACCTTAAAATGCGTGGTTCAGGAGAAATCTTTGGAACACGTCAGTCAGGAATTCCTGAATTTCAAGTGGCTGATATTGTGGAAGACTATAATATTTTAGAAGAAGCAAGGCGCGTGGCCAGCCAAATTGTATCTGACCCTAACTGGCGCGAGAATCCTGATTGGCAGGTGCTAGGAGCTCATTTGAGAAGCCAAGGCGAGTTTGATTGAGGAGGAAACCCATGAAAAAGAAACGGTTAAAAATCGATTTTTTTGCTATCTTGCATCCCTTATTTCTTATGATGTTAGGTCTCCTGTTTTATTTTTTCGCCTTCATCTTGATTTGGTTTATTACCGAATTGGCAAAGCTGATAGAAGGAAAGACGGACTTTCATACCCTATATCTTTATTCACTTCTTATCTCTCTAGTTTGTTCGGTATTACTGATTATGTACGTCGCGGGTTTTATAGCTCAGCTGATTATCCATATACAGCATCAAAAGGAAAGGACGCTTTTGCCGGTCTGGTGTATGCTTACGGCTGTACTGATGCTTGTGCCCCTATTCGAAGATTTTAGTATCTTAGGCTCGTCCTGGAATTTTAAAGGGTATTTTCTTTCCATAGTTGCTTACATTGCCTATCTCTTTACAAAGCTACCCAAGGTTATTGAAAGTTACCGCTATCATGCGACAATTCGCTATGCCGTTTGGGTGGCTCTGGTCTTGGGAATTATTTTATCCATGCTTTAGACAGAAAAACTCTCAGTAAACTCACTGAGAGTTTTAAGTTTCCTTCAAGCTTATTACAAGCTTTCTTTAAGTTAGGCAACCTATAATAAAACCATCAAAACGAGATAGGTTTTGATAATAAAACGTTTTGGCTAAGCCAAACCATTCCTAAAAAAGGAGGACAAAACAATGACAGTAAAAATTAAAGTAACCTTCAACCGAAATTTCCAGAAGCATCCTCAAGACTTTAAGGTTTATCAAAACTAGTATTGATGCTAGGAAGAGGCTCAATTTACCCATATTCTACAACTTTCATCCCTCATTTTCCAAAATCCCTTTTTCCTTTTTTTCATAACGTAGAATCCCTCTTCTTAAACTCATAAAAAGTCTAGACGGAACCATGACCAGTCTAGGCGATTAAAATAAGTAAGCTAACCAGTTGAGATTTTCTTGGCTGGTTTTTATTTTTTGAATTTTAGATAAAAAATATCGAAAAACGATAAAAATGTGTTGACAAGGAGAAATAAAGAGTGTAATATATAATTATCGATAAACGATAATAAGTTTTCGATAAAGATAATCTTATTCGCGAAAAAGAGAAATTATATACCAAAAACTATTTAATAAAGGAAATACTTATCATGAAAACACTTAAATCAATCATCAACGCTGTTCTTATTCTTCTTATGGCAATCTACGGTCTTGCAATGCTTGCTTTACTTATCCTTCCTTTTGTGGATGTGACTAATCTTTTTCCAGGTGCTGAGGTTCATTACCTTTCTGGATGGGGTTACTGGCTTGTATCAGAGTTACAATTTGCCTTCTATCTTGCCTTGATTTGGCTCCTTCGTAAAGAGCTTAAAGACTTTACTTGGGAGGCGCTTTGGACAGAAGATTTCTCTCTCTTCTTGAAAAAGGCTGCTCTCTTAACCTTTGTGCCATCAGCCTTGAATATCTTCTTGCAGTTGGGAACGACTAATCACCTTGTAATGGACTTCAGCACATCAGTCTGGCTCCTCTTGGTCTCTCTAGCTTGTGATGCTGTTCGTCTTCGTAAGGGACAAACAGCTGTCAAATAATTGAAAGAATCTTATTTGAAAAGTAGTAAAATCTTACCTATAAACTAGTATTTTATATTGATATTCGATATAATTGATACTGTTAATAGTTAGCTAATGATTTGTATGAGGTCAAGGGCTCCTAGAGGCACCTTGGCTTTTTCTAGTCTATGCTCAAAGAAATCAAATGAATTTACAATCGAGGTAACACATGACAACTATCTTATTTTATTTTTTAATCGTACTAGCCTTGGCCGGCTCTAGTTATTATGGTTGGAGATCAGCCAAAAGTGCTAAAAATCGTCAGGAAACGCAAGAACAGAAACGTCTGCGTAGTGTTCTCCTGTTCGTTAATGTCCTCCTTTTTGCGGGCTTTTTAAGTCTTGTTATTACCATTCTTAATGATGCCTTTATCCTGACTGGTCATGAAGGACTCTTACAACAAGGTTTGCGTATGCTTCTTGGTTCGGGAGTTACCGTGAAAAGTAGTAGCACTAGTCTGACGCTTTTTGCAGCAATCATTGATTTCCTTCGTATGTCAGTCAACATAGGCTTCTTGTTGTGTCTACGTGCCTTTCTGATTAATCTTTATCGTTCTGATATTTTTATCGCTAAAAATGCTAAGTTGGTTCGTTGGTCAGCGCATTTGCTAGTTCTTGGTGCCTTTATCAATAATGGTATCTTTACATTTGGGACAGGCAACCAGAGTTATAGTTTCTTTAATATCAGTTATTTGCTAGTTAGCTTTGTTCTCTATGCAGTTGCTATGATTTTGACTAAGGCTAATGCCATTGCTGAGGAAAATGAGTACACGATTTAGGAGAGGCTTATGATTATTGTCAATTTGGACGTTGAACTTGCCAAGAAGAAGATGCGCTCGGGTGAGCTAGCAGAACGTATTGGTATTACCCCAGCCAACCTTTCAGTTCTTAAGACAGGCAAGGCCAAGGCAATCCGTTTTACAACACTGGATGCTATTTGTAAGGAGCTAGATTGCCAACCAGGAGATATTCTTGAATATAGACCAGACGAAGAAAATTAAAAGCCTGAAGTAGTTCAGTCACCTTTCTAGTGACCATGCTTCAAGCTTTTTTATTTTTTCTTCAACCATGCGACCAAGGCTAGACTGGCTAGCACGGTACCACAGACCATGGCGATATGTGTTTTTGAGACTGTCAGCTCATAGTGGAAATCTTTATTTTCCAATTTATCGGTTGCTTCAATACTAAGTTTCATGTCTTATCCCTCGATATAGTCTTTCAATTCTTGGTCTTTGAGTCCCGCACTGAGTGCGATGAGGAGTTTGAGGCGAGCCTTTGGTGCGTTGAGTTCTTTAACAAACATAACGCCAGCTTCTTGGAGTTTGACTCCCCCGCCTTCATAGGCGTAGACAGGTTCGGCGATACCGTTGAAGCAGCGGGAAACGAGCAGAACAGGGACTCCTTTTTCCATAAGATTTGTGATTTCTCTTGCAGCTGCTGAGTTATAACATTCTGCATCATTCTGTT
>ERZ791741.3189-NODE-3189-length-10493-cov-11.521556_pt1 | contig 10493 bp, 8 predicted proteins | sample MGYA00510040_ERZ791741 | MGnify/ENA primary metagenome ERZ791741 (study PRJEB30046, sample SAMN00791960) | human gut metagenome | study: EMG produced TPA metagenomics assembly of the A metagenome-wide association study of gut microbiota in type 2... | reverse complement strand
ACGCTGCCCAGCACCACGCCCAGTGCCAGCGCAATGGCGGTGACCAGCAGCGTGGTGCCCACGCCCTGGATGTACTGCACCCAGCGGTCGTTCAGGATGAACGCCTGATAGAATTTGAAGAACATTTCCTGCCCGAAGTCCAGCTTCGTGCCGCTATTCAGCAGCTCTTTCAGCAGTTCGTATTGTGCGGCCATTCGCATCCTCGCTTTCTAAAATTGTTAGAATTTTGTAACCTGTTCTTTCCAAAAAAGGGGAGGTGCCCCAGATGGGGCCGCCTCCCCGTGATACAAGATACTGCTGAATTATTCAGCGGTGATGTACTTGTCCACGATGGACTGCAGGGTGCCGTCAGCCTTCAGCTCTTCCAGAGCGGCATTGACAGCATCCTCCAGAGCGGAGCCCTTTGCCATGCCGATGGCGTAGTCCTCCTCGGCGTAGCTGGTGTCCAGAATGACCAGACCGGGGTTGGCGGCAACGTACTCCGTAGCGGGTGCATTGTCGATGACAACTGCATCGACCTGGCCATTCTTCAGAGCCTGCACAGCGGTCAGGCCGTCGTCGTATGCGACCACAGCATCATCGCCGAAGTCATCAGAGCAGTAGATGTAGCCGGTGGTGCCGCGCTGGGTGCCGATTTTCTTGCCTGCCAGATCATCGGGAGAAGCAATGTCAGAGCCGTTCGGCACAATGATGGACTGGATGCCGGTGGCGTAGCTGTCGGAGAAGTCCATCACAGCCTTGCGCTCGTCGGTCACGGTAACGCCAGCCATAACGATATCGGCCTTGCCCTGCTGCACGCTCAGCAGTGCTGCGTCGAAGTCCATATCATCGATCTGCAGCTCCAGGCCCAGCTTCTCAGCGATTGCCTTGGCGGTGTCCACATCGATGCCCTCGATCTCACCGGAGTCGGTGGTCATCTCGTACGGAGGGAAGGTGGCGTTGGTGGCCATGGTCAGCTTGCCAGCTTCAACGGTGGTCAGCTCAGCGGCAGCGCTGGTGGAAACAGCTGCACTGCTTGCAGTGGAAGAAGCGGTGCTGGAGGCGGAACCGCCGCAGGCAGTCAGAGCCAGAGCGGCAGCGGTCAGACCAGCGGCAGCCAGAAAGCTGCGGCGATTGATCTTTTTCATATTCAAACACTCCTCTGTTGATTGTATATTTTTTCACTTTCCCGGCACGATGCGCTTCATCGTGTCATCAAGGAACAGAATTAGTATATGTTGTACAAATAAAAAAGTCAAGCGTTGTGCAAAAAATCGGAACAAATGAAACCCTTTTGAAAACATTTATACAGAAACAGCCGAAGAAAGAATGAATATATACAAACTCTGGTCTGTGAGTCACTTTCTCCGAAGTAAAATCATATCTCCGCAGTGGTTTTTCTCGAAACCGTCCTGTTCGAAAAGCGTATGGCGAAATTGCCAAAAAACGGAAGAAAAAATCGTTCAAAAGCACGAGAGCATATCAATTGACAAGAAAAAAAGGGGAGGGTAAAATAGAGTCAGTGCGGAAAACCCGAAAAAACGGGAAATTTTGCAAAAATTGGAATAGGAGAGAACTATGAGAAACAAAAAGCTTTACAAACGCCTTGTCGCTCTCATCCTCGCAGGCTGTGTCGTTGTCGGCAGTTCTGCCGTCGGCTTTGCAACTGGTGCGGATGGGGTCGCGACGCAGGCAAAATGCTACCATATTGGAACAGGGAGAGAAATTATAAAGCAGCAACATGTATTGAGAAGGGCTATTCTGGTGATATAGTTTGTAAAGAATGCGGAGCCGTAGTAACAAAGGGCATTCCACTTGTCGAAAATCTGCTTAACCACGGTAACAATAGGGAACTTCGGAATGCAAAAGATGCCACCTGTACAGAAAATGGCTATACCGGTGATACTTATTGCAATGATTGCGGCTGGCTCGTATTCTTAGGAAAGAATATTGAAGCCCCCGGACACGATTATAAGAATGTTGCGGAAGTTCCTGCTACTTGTGTAGCGGAGGGAACAGCAGCAACACAGCAGTGCAAACGCTGTGACTATATCGTTCCGGCACAGAGCCTTCCGATCGATCCCAAAAATCATGCAAACATAGTTAAAGATGTTGCCGTAGCTCCCACCTGCACCGAAACGGGCCTGACTGAAGGTAGCCACTGCGGTGACTGTAATAAAATACTGATTGCCCAGGAAGTTGTCTCCTCCACTAACCACACCGAAGTGATTGACCCGGCTGTTGCAGCAACCTGCACCGAAACAGGCCTGACTGAGGGCAGCCACTGCTCTGTCTGCAACAAAATCCTGGTTGCACAGAAAACGGTTTCTGCTCTGAATCACAGCTTTACCAACTACATCAGCAACGACGATGCCACCTGCACTGAGGACGGCACCAAAACCGCAAAGTGTGACCGTTGTGATGTAACTGACACCCAGTCCGATGAAGGCTCTGCCAAAGGCCACACCTCTGTTGTGGATGCCGCCGTGGCTCCCACTTACAGCTCCGTTGGCCTGACTGAGGGCAGCCATTGTGCAGATTGTGGCCTTGTCTTTAAGGAACAGGAAGTGATTCCTGCTCTGGTTCCCGATACCAATGTAGACTTCCACCTGAATCAGACAGGCGTTCTGTCCAGCCATCGGGTAGATGTTGCCACCGGTGCGCAGAAAGATGCGCCCGCTCTGCAGGCAGTTACTTCCGCCTACACCAACTTCTCTGGTCTGACGGTCTTCCACGGTACGCTGGCAAATGGTGAGCGTATTATGACCGTGGCCCTGATCGGCAGTGACGGCATTTCCGAGGTCGATATCACCCTGAACGTGGTGGTGAATACCGATGTCGTAGCCGGTTACCGGTTGATGCTGGTAAACGCAGACGGCACGGAGACCGAGCTTTCTGTGGGAAGCGGCAACGGCAAGAGCAGCTTTGCCCTGAACTTTGCCAATGGTGCACAAATCATCCACCTTGTTCCCATTGCAGAATAAATCATTCACACAACCAACGAGACCGCCCACCGGGCGGTCTCGTTTTTGTTTTATCGGCGTTTCTGTGGCAGGGGGATGCCCAGCACCAGGGCAATGCCCACGGCCAGCGCCACGGCGATCTTGAAGGTAGAGATGCCGTTTGCCAGCGCCAGAGCGTTGTTGCCCTGAATGAAGTAGTAGGCGCTGTAATAGATGCCCGCACCGGGCACCAGCGGAAAGATGCCGGTGAGCAGGAACACCGTCACCGGTGTTCTGAGGGTCATCGCAAGGATGCGGGCCAGCAGCGTCAGCGGAATGACCGCCAGCAGCGAGGCTGCAAAGGCTTCCATTCCGAACAGCTCCGCGATCTCGTATACCAGCCAGCCCACTGCGCCCACCAGCCCGCAATAAGGCAGGGTGCGTTTGGGGCAGGCAAAGAGGATGGCAAAGCTCAGGGTGCCCGCCCCGGCCAGCAGGAACTGCAGGGCCAGACGGCCCAGCTGCTCCCCGGTGAAAAGAAGCTCTGTCATACCACGACCACCCCCTTCAAAAAGGCATAGAGGCTCAGCACAAGGCCGGCGCCGATGGCGATGCTGGCCGCAATGAGCAGTGCGTCGATCATCCGGATGGTGCCGGACAGATAATCGCCCTGCACAAAGTCCCGGATGCCCATAGTAAAGGCGATGCCGGGGGTCAGGATCATCAGAGTGCCGATGATGGCGTGACTGGCTTCAGTGCCCAGCAGGCTGCAGCCCAGAATACAGCACAGGGTGATGAGGGCGGCGGTGGAGATGGTTCGAAACCCGCCCCCCACGCCGCGCCGCCCGCAGAACAGCAGATAGGCGTTGGCCGCAACACCGGCCGCAGCGGCGGCAAGCCCGGCTTTCAGATCGCCGCCAAAGATCAGCGCAAAGCAGAACGCGCCGCCCATGCCCGCCGCAAGCTGCACCCAGTCCTTTGGAAAAGGGATGCACCTGGCCTGAGCCAGACGGGCCTCGGCCTCGGCGACGGTCTCCACTTCCCCGGACGCGATCTGGCGGGAAAGCTGATTCACTGCCGCCACCCGCCCCAGGTGGGTAGTACGGGTGGGCACGTTGCGCACCTCGCTCATCTCCGCCGTACCTGCGCTGGCAAAAATGCCGTTGGTCAGCACATAGACATGGAACTCCCGCAGGTGGAAGCTGGCCGCCATGATCTCCATGGTCTGCTCCACCCGGAACACCTCTGCCCCGTTCTCCAAAAGGGTCTGCCCAGCCGCCATAATAAAATCCATGATGCGGCGGCGCTGTTCCCCGTCCGGATACAATTCCCTCTCTGCCATGCTGTGGTCTCCTTAAAATTGGCATAAAAAATGACCGCCTCAACGTTTCAATGCCTGAGCGGTCATTTTTCTTGACGAATCTATTTGTAGTATAGTCAATCTCCGGCGGCTTGTCAAGCAGGCACGCCGTTTTTTCAGAACTTGAACAGGTTCACGATCCGCTGCCACAGGCGGGTGAAGAAGTTGCCTTCCTGCACATCGGCGGCGGTCTCGGCGGTAACATCCGCAGCGGCGACCGTCTCACCGGTCTTATAGATGAACTTCACGCTGCCGGAAGCATCCTCGGACTTACCGGCAAAGCTGGTGTAGTCCTCCAGACGGCTGGTCATCTCGTCCAGCACGGTCTTCAGGCCGTGGAGCTGCTCCTCGTCCAGAGCGCCGGTCAGCTTGGAGATGCCCTCCTCATTGAACTGGTTCAGGCCATCGTTCAGCCGGACCGTGCCATCGCTGAGCTGGCCTGCGCCATCATTCAGGGTGGTCACGCCGTCATACAGGGTCTTGGTTCCATCGGCCAGCTGGGCGGCACCTTCCTTTGCGGAGTGGGCACCATCAGCGGCGGTGGCAACACCGTTGGTGTACTGGTTGACACTGGACACGAAATACTGGATCTGCGCCAGGCTGTTCTTCAGGGCACGGACATCTGCGATATCCTGGCTGTTCTCAGCCTGATACTTCAGCTCGTCATGCACGGTCTGCTTGGCGCTGGCAGTGCTCAGATCAAGCATGGCGCTGAACATGGAGGGGTCGTAGCTCTGCATCAGCCGCAGAGCAGCTTCCAGGTCGTGGTTGGTCTTGGTTGCGGAGAGATACAGGGCAATGTCCAGCTGGCTGTCCTTGAAGCTGGGCTCCTGCTCCCAGACGGTGCGCACCATCTTCTTGCGGGCAGCGGCCAGTGTCTTTTTGTTCATGGTCAGCACTTCGTCAATAACGGAAGCGTAGTTGTCCCAGGTCATGGGGGTGTCGATCAGGCCGCCCTCCATCAGGGTGCTGTTGGCAGAGGCCAGAACACCATCGGCTACCTGCCGGGCACCGGCCTGCAGGGCGGCGTTATTGGAGCTCAGGGTATCCAGACCGTTGGTCAGCTGGCCCAGACCATCGTCCAGGGCAGAAGCGCCGCTGTTCAGCTGAGAAGCGCCGTCCAGCAGGGCCAGGGTACCGTTGGCCAGCTGGGAAGCACCGTCCACCAGTTGGGCGGCACCATCCATCAGCTGGTTCATGGCATCGTTCAGCTGGCCGATGCCATCGGTCAGTTCATTGATGCTGCTCAGGTCAAAGGCATTGGTGCCCAGCGCATCGGCGTTGGTGGCACAGGCCAGCATGACCTGCGGTGCGGTCAGGTTCTCAACATCGGCTTCCACGGTGACGCTGTCCTGCAGATAATCCTCCACAGTGGACAGGTCATCGGGCAGCAGACCGTCCAGAGAGTCCTTTACGCCGGGCAGGCAGACGAAAGCAGCCACGCTGCTCTTGGCGGCGGATTCCAGCATTCCGTGCTCGGCGCTCAGGTTGGTGGCATCCTGACCAAAGATCACGCCCACAGCAGTGATGAGCGGGGTGACAACGGTGCGCTCCTTGCCGTTGACGGTCACAGTGCCGGTCTCGTTGTTGGTCAGGTTGACGGTCACGGTCAGGTGGCCGCTCTTGCCGATCAGGTTCTCAAGGCTGTCTGTCACGCCGTCCAGCGTATAGGTGACATTTGCGGTAATGGGCAGGGGCTTGTCGGTATTGCCCTTATAGTACACGTCGGTGTCGTCGGTGTTCCAGACCAGCTTTTCGCCGTCCTGGGTGAACGCGGCATCGCTCTCGGTGTTCTGGATATCGGTCAGAGTGCTCTCATCGGTGACATTGGACAGGCCGGAAGCGCTGTACAGGTGCTCGCTGACGGTGGTGGACTTGATGGAGCCGTCGGCGTTCATCACGGCGTAGACCGTCTCGTCCTTGGAATAATCGGCCTTGGCGGCTGCAAAGGCGGGCAGGGTCATGCCTGCGGCGAGAGTCAGCGCCAGCGCCGCACTGGCGAAACGAAGCGATTTTTTCATGGTAATTACTCCTTATCAGACTTCTTGGCGTTGGAAGATTCAGGGACCAGCCAGTGCATGGTGGTGTGGCGGATGACCCAGTCCAGCAGCATCAGGGCGGCGGGCAGAACGACCAGAATGACAGCCATACTGATCAGTGCGCCGCGGGAGATGAGCCGGCAGATGCTCTGCAGCAGCTCCATCTTACTGATGGCGGCCACGCCGACGGTAGCGGCAAAGAAGGTCAGGCCGCTGGTCAGGATGGACTGGCTGCAGTGCTCCAGCGACTGCTGGGCAGCTTCCCGCGGGGTGCGGCCATAGCTGCGCTCCTCGTGATAACGGGTGGTCATCAGGATGGAGTAGTCCACAGTCGCGCCCAGCTGGATGGTGCCGATGACGATGCTGGCGATGAAGGGCAGCTGGGTACCGGTGAAGTACGGGATGCCCATATTGATGGAGATGGCGGCCTCGATGCTGGCAACCAGCAGCACAGGGATGGACAGGCTCCGGAAGGAGATCAGGATGATGGCAGCGACTGCCATGATCGACCAGACGTTGACGTTCTTGAAATCCACGTCCGCAACCTCGATCAGGTCCTTGGTCATGGCACCCTCGCCGGTGATGACACCGTTGGGGTCAACCGCCTTGATAAGGTCGTTCATCTCGGTCAGCTGGTTGTTGATGGCATCGGTGCCGGTCTTATAGGAGCTGTTGGCCAGAATGAGCTTGTAGCCGCCGGACTGCAGGATCTCGGTCACGCTGTCGGGCAGCAGTTCGGTCTGGAAGCCCGGGCCGGTGATGGAATCCAGGCTCACCACCTGGGTGATGCCGTCCACATCCTTGAGCTCATCGCAGAGGTCAGACACCTGCGTTGCGGTCAGGTCCTCATCCACCAGAATAAAGTGGGAGGTGGTCATGCCAAAGTCCTCGCCCAGCTTGTTGGTGCCAACGATACCGGTCAGATCCTGGGGCAGCGAGTCGAACAGGGTGTAGTAGACCTCGGTCTTTTGCTGGGCCACCACAAAGGGCACCAGCAGCACAAGAAAGACGGCCACGATGGGCATTGCGTGCTTGGAAACAAAGTAGCTGAGCTTGGTCAGCTTGGGCACGATGGTGCGGTGCTTGTATTTTTCGACCTGCTTATCAAAGGTCAGAATCAAAGCAGGCAGAATGACGATGGTGCAGATGACACCCAGCGCCACACCCTTTGCCATAACAACACCGATATCGCGGCCCAGCGTCAGGCGCATGGCGCACAGTGCCAGGAAGCCCGCAATGGTGGTCAGGGAGGAAGCTGTGATGGAGGTCATGGTCTTGCAGATGGCGGTCACCATGGCTTCCTCGTTGGAGGAGCGGAGTTCCTTTTCCTCCTGATAACGGTGGAGCAGGAAGATGGAGAAGTCCATCGTCACGCCCAACTGCAGCACCGTGGAAAGCGCCTGGGTGATGTAGCTGATCTGACCCAGGAAGATGTTGGTGCCAAAGTTGTACGCAATGGGGAACAGCAGGCCCAGCATGAACAGCACAGGCGTGATGGTGCTCTCCAGCGAGAGGAACAGCACCAACATACTGGCACCCACAGCGCACAGGATGTACAGCGGCATTTCTTCATTGATCAGCGCCTTGGTATCCTGCAGAATGACGCTCATGCCGCCAAAGTAGCAGTCGTGCCGCAGCACCTGTTTGATCTGCTTGACGGCGTTCATCGTCTCGTCGCTGGCGCTGGGCGCATCAAACCGGACGATGAGCATGGTGGAATCATTTTTACCGAACATGAACTGCTGGACATCCGCGGGCAGCATCTCGGTGGGGATGCTGGGGTCGATGACATCGCTGAGCCAGAAGGTCTGTGTGACACCGGGCACCGCATCAATGTCCTTCTTCATGGCGATCAGTTCATTGGTAGGCAGGCCTTCCACCGTGATCATGCCGGTGGAGGCCAGATGGAAGTCGTCCTCAAGCGCTACCTCGCCGATCATGGAGTCGAGCTCCTGCGGCAGATAGGTCAGGACATCATAATTGATGCGGGTAGCAACCGCGCCGATTGCGGAAGGGATCAACAGCAGAACCGCTACTGTTAAGATCAGCTTGCGCAGACGCACGATGCTCTGTGCGATCTTTTTCATGGGAACCCTCCATACGAAAGTTGATTGGATCTGCCCTAAAAATGACCCGTGGTCATTTCTGAGCAAGCACTATTATAACCAATCGACGCAAGGTGTCAAGATAGAAAATGACCAAAAGTCAGTTTTCTTATCACAAAGCAAAAATTGTATAGCTTGTCCGGGGGCTTTTGCTCTTGCGCTCTACCCTTCTCCCTGCTAAAATATTGTTTACACGACAAAACAACGTCAGAAAAGAGGATGCAGCAAGCTATGAGCACCGTGGAAGGAAAGAAACAGGAAAAGCGCCGCGCGCTTCTGGATGCAGCTTACGAGCTGTTTCTGGAGCGGGGCACCTCCAAGACCAGCGTGGAGGATATCACCTCCCGCGCCAAGGTGGGCAAGGGCACATTCTACCTCTATTTTGCCGATAAGGGTTCGGTCACGCAGGCCCTGCTGGCCCGGGTGAGCTACCAGCTGCTGGACAACGCCTGTGCCGCCGCCGAGCAGCACGCCGCCGAGCTTACCAGCTTCCCCGACCAGATGATCTTTGTCATCGACCATATCATCGAAGCCCTGCGCGCGGACACCCTGATGCTCCGCTTCCTGGAGCGCAGCTTTGTCTGGCCCGGGCTGGATCAGATCGAAGCCAGCGGCGAGGCCGAGCCGCTGATGCGCAAGGTCCTCCAGACCGTGATGTGCAGCCCCGAGATGGCGGGCCGCACTGAGCGGGAGATCTACCAGCGCATCACCGCCCTGGGCAGTATGTGCATATCGGTGTGCTACACCTCTGTATTGGAGGGCAAGCCTGACAACATCGACAACATGAAGCCCATCCTCTACGACATCATCCGCCGGGCGCTCTGAGCACCTCTCCCCTGCCAGCCCCCGCAAAGGGGCCTTTGCGCCAATCCCTCGGGGCAAAAAACGGAAAAGGCAGACTTTTTTCAAAAAAGCCCTTGCAATTGCGCGAAAAATGTGGTATTATATTCAAGTCGATACGACATCTGGACGGTTAGCTCAGCTGGTAGAGCATCTGCTTGACGTGCAGGAGGTCACAGGTTCGAGTCCTGTACCGTCCACCATACAGTTCGTACTCGAACCCGATTCTTTATGAAAAAGGGTTCGGGTACGTTTTTTGTTTATCGGAGGTTCTGCGGAAGGACTACTCGGAACGGTAAACGAGCAAAGGCAGGGTATCACCATGGCGGTGGTATCCTGCCTTTTGCTTTGAGGAATCAAGTTCGCTTTGTGCGAACTTGATCGCCACCTATATGGCGCATTGATGGCAATTGCTGCGTACGTGCGTACCGGGAGCCTGTACACCTCTGACAAGGTGTAACACACTAGACTTTGTGCCAAAGTCTGTGTGCCAAGGGGCCAAGCCCCTTAGAATCCCTGCGGAGCGTGTACGCACGTACGCAGAAAAATGGCAAAATTTCACTATATCGGGGTGTTCTTTCATTGGAGAGTATGGTATACTCGGCTTAGTTCAACAAATCGGAATTGAGGGAGTAGGAGAAATCGAGATCGGAGGATAAGTTGGTGAACAAGATTTTCAAAGGTCTTATTCGATTTTTGATAGAAGTGATAGTTATGACTGTTTTGATTGTTGGGATCAACATATTTACGAATGGTATGTATCTTTGGGGATTGCCCCGCATAAATGATATTCAGTCTGTAAATATCACGTATCCGAGTGTCACGGATGATGTTAAAGAAATTTCGAGCAGTGAGGACATTGAGTTAGCCTTAAAGCTAACGGGATTTCTGAAATATGATTTATTTGGGGAAGTGAATAGCGAAGAAGAACCCGCTATTACAATTACTTATTTTCTCAAGGATGGAACAAGCAAAACAATCTCCGCTAATAACACTACTGTCTGGTGGAACAATAAAATTCATGTAATCAAGGACAAGGAAATGTTTGTCAACCTAACAGAGGGAATTTTCTTTCTGGAAGATTTACAAACAAAGTAAATCAATTCCAGTTTGCTGTACTCGTTCCTAGCAGGGTTTGGGGCAGGCACGCCCCAACAAGAAGCTGTCCCAAAGGGGCAAGAATTTTCAAGAATTGAAAATTTGTGGCCACGGGACGATTCTTGCTCTC
>ERZ791741.3184-NODE-3184-length-10503-cov-2.810299_pt1 | contig 10503 bp, 9 predicted proteins | sample MGYA00510040_ERZ791741 | MGnify/ENA primary metagenome ERZ791741 (study PRJEB30046, sample SAMN00791960) | human gut metagenome | study: EMG produced TPA metagenomics assembly of the A metagenome-wide association study of gut microbiota in type 2... | reverse complement strand
CATATTTGTGACTTTAGTCGCTGCAGGTTGAATGTTCGCGTAAAAGCGCTCGCATCCAACCTTTGCTCCGAGGCCACAAATATGCTTTATTTATCTTCCAGAGGGCTGTGTTTTGGCTGGGGAGGAAAATTCTATTTATTGCTGGAGGGATTTGGGGAATCATCAGATGGTTATGGCTTTCCATGAAATAGTAGTTCCATCTCCAACCAAAGTACAGCCCCCTCCTCTGCTTTCGCAAAGGAGGGGGCTGTCCGTTTTGCCTCTCTCTACTGGTTCTTGGTTTTTTAAGGCATATCTTTATCTCTTGTATACTACCACAGGGAACTCCCGTTGAAGTAGCTGGGTTAGAAGATTACTCTTCTGTCAGCTTAAATCCGGCAATTCTAGCAAGCTCGCGGATAGAATCTCTGGATACCTTCTTACCTCTGTATTCAATGAGGTCTTCACACTGTCCTGTAAAGATATCACTAGGGTTATACTTCTTAATGATGATCTTATCTTCTTCTGTGAAGATTTCTAAAGGCTCTCTCTCACCAATATCGAAACTTTTACGAAGTTCCATAGGTAATGTGATTCTTCCTAATGAATCAAGCTTTCTAACTATTCCTGTACTCTGCATAACGTACTCCTCTCTGGTGCTATAATATTCTCTCTTATGATGTGCACCCGTGCAATGTCCTCTGGGTTGATTATAGTATATCATAAAGCAGCCAGTCTGTCAACCAAAAAATAGATAATCTTTTTTAAAATGTTAAATGTTTTAGAAACTGTTGTTTTGAAATTGTTATGACAGTTTGCCGTTTTATTTTCATTCTAGTATAAATATGGGAAGTTTTGTGCTTTCTTCTATAAAAAATTGTTATTTGATTCGGGTTGTCTCATTATCTCCCGTGTAAAATAGCAACTTTTTACTTTAATTTGAGTAAGTACTGTCCATAGTTGGTCATCTTGAGGCTCTCGCCAATCTCATGAACCTTATCTAAAGATACGAATCCTTCTTTCCATGCAAGTTCTTCTAAGCAGCCTACATAGCATCCTGACTTCTGAAGTGCCTTAACAATCTCGGCTGCCTCTAACATACTGTCTGCTGTTCCGGCATCCATCCATGTAAGTCCTCTGTCAAATGGAATTACCTTTAACTGGCCTCTGCTTAAATACTCTAAGTTAACATCTGTAATCTCGTACTCACCTCTTGCGGATGGTTTAAGATTCTTAGCAATGTCAATTACCTGATTATCATAGAAGTATAATCCTGGTACGATGTAATTAGACTTTGGATTCTTTGGCTTCTCTTCGATGGATACAGCCTGTCCGTTCTCATCAAATTCTACAACACCAAATGGTCTTGGGTCATCTACATAATAACCAAATACCTTTGCGCCGTGGTCATCCTTGATGGCTTCTTTCATGATCTCATCAAGATTATGGCACTGGAAAATGTTATCTCCTAATACGAGACATACAGAATCATCTCCAATGAAGTCTTCTCCGATGATAAGTGCATCTGCGATTCCCCGCGCAACTTTCTGTACTGCAAACTCGATATGAAGTCCTAATTCACTTCCATCTCCGAGAAGGTTCTGGAACTCTCTTTCTTCCCCTGGTGGAATAATTACAAGAATGTCCCTGATTCCTGCCTGAAGTAAAGTGGCAATTGGATAATAAATTAACGGTTTGTCATATACTGGTAATAACGGTTTACAAACTGGCTTTGTCATAGGGTACAGTCTCGTACCTCTTCCAGCCGCTAATACTATTCCTTTCATAAAAATAAGTCCTCCTTAGTAACTTTGAATCCCTATGTTACTCATAATGTCTCAACTATGCTGTCAACATTCTTACATGATGCTGTCTTTAGATTCATGCTTATTAATGCTTTTATTTTAACAAACTACCATGATTCCAATATTTTATATTATTTTCCATGAGCTGTCAAACTTTTTTTGCAATTTAGTTAAATATTTATATAGTTTGTCTTTATTTTCCTGCAAATGCGCTCTGTACTGCAGCCATCGACAGTATTTAGGAACGTTTCGCGGAACTTCTTAAGGTCTGCCTGTTCATTTGCCGATACAATATTCTGAAGCATGGCAGCAGATTCCTCGCATAATGCCTCAAAATCCGTGACAACGGGACCTGGTGTAAACTGCGAATAATCAAAGTAAAAGTCTCTGCTGTCCATGTATTCTTTCTCATCAAATGCATAGAAAAGCATTGGTAATTCAAGGATCGCTGCCTCAAATACGCTGGAACTGTAGTCTGTGATAAGAAGGTTGCTGATCAGCATGAGGTCATTGATATGTTCTTCCCCGCTCAAATCAAGTACTCTGTCCTGCCATTGTGCATCCACAGTAAACTTTTGCTTTACAAATGGATGATTCTTTAAAATAAGTACCGTGTCTTCTGGCTGCCTTTCCATAAAGTGATTCACATCAAATGCTTCCAATGGATAATATGCATCTTTATTCCCATCTCCGCGGAATGTCGGTGCAAACAAGATTACCCTGTTCTCCTTTAATATAGGATATTTCCCGTAGAGTTCCTCGCGCTTTTTCTCCTCATAATCCCAGTCAAAAAGCAGATCTGTACGCGGTACTCCCAGCGCCTGTACCTTACTTCCTGAAATGCCAAATGCTTCTGCATAAATATCTCTCACCGTATCGCTGCTGACTGGTACGAGGTCATAATTCCTGTGATTCATCGATGTCTGAGGCGCACCGCCCTGTTTACCCATACGGGTAAGGCCAAACGTCTTAAAAGCTCCGCAGGCATGCCACAACTGCACAATCTTTGTCTCGCTGCGTTTCTGAATGCTATGAAGCTGCGGATAGAAATCTTCTAAAATGATAACTGCAGATGTAGCGCATTTGAACGCACAATCCCGAAGTTCCTTCTTGCGAAGCTGATCAACTGTCTTTGTATTGATAAATGTCGTAATCTCTACCTCGGGTTCATTCTCCTCAAACCACCTCTTCACAAGCATAAGATTCCCATTCTTCTCTGGCTCTCTCTCTGAAAGGAAAAGAATCTGATTCGGATTTACCTTATTCTTCGCTATATATTTGCGGTATCTGGCTGCAAAATAGTCAGTATTTTGCTGACGGGCACTATAATTATAACCACTAATTCTATATACGGTATCATTCGCCCGCTTCGCTGCCTTTATAAAATTCTTGTCTTCCTTAAAATAATCTCTGACCAGTAAAAATGGCAGTCCAAGAGAGCAAAGTCCAAACTTGAACAGATTCCTCTTGCGGACAATCTCCGCTCTGGCAAATAGTTCCTTTTGCACTGGAAATGGCTGGTCATCTAAGCAAATCTCTTCCGCTCCACACCAAAGCGTAAAAATAACATTCACCTTATGGCGTGGCGGACTGTAAAATACATATGGCAGCAATATCTCTGCATCTGCGCGAATCTGGTCACCAACTTCTCCTTCTTCTATTACTACTTCCATCGGAAAACGACGTTCTACCTGTCTCTGGGTAAATACAGCCTGCACGCGGATGCGCTTTCCCTGCATCTCGTCCGGCATCTTTGCGCGAAATCCAAGCTTCATCGTCTTCTGTGTTATATTAACTGTAATTCTGTAATTAATCTTTCTCATAATTCTTTGTCCATTATTTTAAATTATCACAACTTATTTGTTCATTAGCTTAAAGTGTGTTTGAAAAATCATTCCTACAACCTGCACGCCTCAATTTACAGATTATTTTTCCAAAGTTCCCTGCATATAGTTGTCCATCCAGCTTAAATCAATCTTTTTCTCCCACTGCCTTCTTGCGATATCCTGCTTCAGTGTGAGCGCCAGATTCTGTGACTTCTTCGCAGACTGACCCTGGCTCACTGTATCTGCAGCACTTCCTGCAAGTGCTGTACTTCCACTCTGGCTACCTGCTTTCTTATTACTCGCATCTGTGTTCACCACAATAACCTGGCTATTCTGGCTCACTGGCGAAAGTACAGAACTTCCCGCATTAGAAGTGCCTGCCAATGCGGTTCCTTTACCTGCTCCGATTGTATCTAAAAGGCTCTTACCAGTTGACATCTTAAGAATAGATACTACCTTTTTCATAGAAACATCTGCCTTCTCTTCCTGGAGTACTTCTGGAAGATTTCCCTTTACTTTCATGTAGGAAACATCAGCAAAATCTTCTGCCATATCTTCTTCTGTATAATCCTTAATCGCCTGTTTCTCCTGAAGCGCAGACTTACTCTCCTTATCATAGGACATAATCCAGAATGGACCGCCTGCACTGGCACCTTTTGACTGTGCGATTACATCTGACAGTCTGTACTTGTAAGCGGAACGCGTCCTGCTTCCGACATCGGCTACTGTTACGCAATCGTTCTTATCAATTGCTACCAGTACCATAAAATGCCCGCCTCGGGTAAAATATCCAGGTCCCATAAGGCACACTACTGGCTTGCCTTCTTTTAATGCCTTTTTAATCGCATTATAATCGGTTCCTGCTCCCTGACACTTCAGCCCATAAGCCGCTGCCATCGCAGGAATCATCTCATGTGCAGAACCTGCTCTTGAGTAAAAGCCATGCTGATAGCCCCAGATGGCTGTATCCAATGGAGTTACCCACTTACCTGTAAGAGATGTGATTACTACTGCCATGGAAGTCGGACCACATCCAGCCTTAGCGATACAGTAGCCATTCTGATTCCAGGCACTATCTGTCTGATTAAAATATACATATCCCGCAATGTATTCCTTATTATTCTTCATAGCCAGACGGGTATCATTATAAATCTTCGGGATAAATGTACTCGTTTTATCGCTTCCGTCCGGTGCGTCTTCCTCTGCTAACTGATTCGTAATCTTCTTAATCGCCTTTGTACGAATCTCTGCATCTTCTCTTGAGGAAATGTCCTTCTTCGCCTTCTTCTGAGTTGTTCCTTCTTCGTTACTATGAGAGGAATTTCCGGATGTATCTGATGTAGAAGAATCGGTATCTTCTGCCTGATCTGTATTACCAGATGTACCAGACGTATTCCTCTTCGTACTTTCTGTTGTATGTTCTGTCTGCGAATGCTCTTTATTACCGCTGCTTGTATCCCTTTCGGAAGAAGTCTGGCTCTCCTGACTTTCCGTTGCTGTCGTACTCTCTTCTTTCTTCTCTGTTGTCACTTCTGTCGTGCTCTCGCCTTCTTCAGAATTATCTCCTGCTATCTTGCTCTGCACAGCCTTCTCCTCTGCTGCATAAACACTTACAGGTTCTACCCCTGACTGAAAAAAGCATTCCGGACCTGTAAATGTCATGACTGCACTTAACCCCACTGCCAGTACTGCCCGTCCAAAGTTGTTCATTAATCCTAAACCTTCTTTCTTTTTGATGTAGATTTTTTCGTGACTTACTGATATAATAAATCAAATAACATATTTTTACAATAGTCTTTTGCATAGTTTTGCATATTTAAGAATTACTTCTGCATGATAGTAATTCCAGTCGCATTCTACTTATATTTTATTTGTATTTACTTGATACAAAGATTTTATAGATATTGGGACAATATTACATTTCAACTTAAAATGTAATTGGATAGCTGAATATTGACCACATATTATTAAAGATTATTTTCCATTTTATTCTGTTTGAAGGAGGAGCATTTATAATGGATAAAAAGTTTAATTTTCAGGAATTACAGGCGATTGTTGCCACACTTCGCGGAGAGAATGGCTGTCCGTGGGATAAGTCACAGACGCATGAATCTCTTAAGTTATATACATTAGAGGAAGCCTACGAGGTGAATCAGGCAGTAACTGACCTCACTAAGACTGGCGACTGCGCTAATTTAAAAGAAGAACTTGGTGACCTTTTATTTCAGGTACTTTTGCAATCCCAGGTTGCTGAAGATAATGGCGAATTTGCTATCGAAGATGTTATCGATGGCATTGCCCGCAAGATGATCCACCGTCACCCTCATGTATTTGCTGGCCGCCATTATGATAGTGTAGAACAGCAGCAGGCCGACTGGGAGAAGTTAAAATCTCAGGAAGAAGGACATAAACAGACCTCTTTAAAAGAAGAGATTACCCTTGTTCCAGAAAGTTTCCCTGCCCTCATCCGCGGCCAGAAGATTGCGAAAAAGGCTGCCTCCGCTGGAATGTTTTCCACGGAGGATGAAGATGTCTTTAAAGACCTGCTAACTTCTGTTGTGAATTTACAGCTCGGCACCGCTGGGGAAGATCCAGAGAAAAAATTCAGCAGTGATGAGGAATTGTCAGAGAAGCTGGGGGAAGTTCTCTTTGCATTATGTCGGTTCTGTGCGAAGTATAAGGTTTCAGGGGAAATGGCATTGCTGAAGAAGCTGGAGGAATTCTGATTGCCGCAGGCAGGGGGAAACGCTCCTAACGGGAGAAGATACCCTTTTTGAGTGGCTCCAAAGTCATTTTCGCTCATACGAAGAATAATGCCTGCCCCGAGAAGATACCCTTTTTGAGTGGCTCCAAAGCCAGAAAAAGCAGCTTAATTCATTAGCATCAGAACGTGTTTAAATGCTAATGAATTAAGCTGCTTCTCCTGTCAGAGACACTCAAAAAATCTCATCTACTAAAATCGTGCAAAACTGGCTGTAATAATAGAGAAACTTATACATATCCTTTTCTCCCATTCGCTCTTTTACCCTCTCTAAGAGCTTACAGCATTTTTCTAATTCCTCGGTGATAAGTTCTTTTCCAGTCTGGGTGAACTGTACCTTGACGTAACGGTGATCTTCTTCGCTGCTTTTCATTTCCAGATATCCTTTACGCTCTAAATTATGGAGCATTCGGGATACAGCTGGCCTTGACAACTTCATCGCATCCCCAATATCTGACGGAATGACAAATGCTTTTGCCAGTAACAGGTGGCGCAGGGTGAGTAACATTGTCAGTTCTCCTGATGGAATGTTACACATTTGCTGAAACTGTACATTGGCCTTTCGCATTTGCATGATTAGTTGCTGGTAGTCCTCTAAAGTCACTTTTTGTTCTGCTGACGGCTCACCTTCTGGCCAGTCAGAACTCTCTGTGTCTTTCGCTTTCATATTTTTGTTATTTTCCTCCCCAAAAATAGCTTTATTTTAAAATTCTCTTTACTATTCCACGATAATTCTATCCTTCATTGGAACATATTCCTTATCCATAGCCACACTCTGGTATGCTGGACGGATAATCTTATCGCAGTTCATTAACTCTTCTAAACGGTGTGCGCTCCAGCCGACCATACGTGCCACGGCAAACATCGGGGTGAATAACTGGTCTGGCAGCCCTAAGATCCGATACATGAATCCGCTGTAAAAGTCGATATTGGCACTTACACCTTTATAGATACGGCGTTTTTCCTGAATGGTTTCGACGGCGAGTTTTTCTACTCTGTCATAGAATTCAAATTCTTCATCGTAACCTTTTTCCCTCGCGAGTTTGTCAAGGAATCCCTTGAAGATTCTCGCTCTTGGGTCAGAGATAGAATAAACGGCATGTCCCATTCCATAAATTAATCCGCTGTGATCAAAGGCTTCCTTATTGAGAAGCTTCAGCAAGTAATTTTTAATCTCGTCTTCGTCTTTCCAATCCTTCACTTCCTGCTTCATCTCATCAAACATATGAACAACTTTGATATTTGCTCCACCGTGTTTTGGCCCTTTGAGTGAGCCAAGAGATGCTGCCATAGCGGAGTAAGTATCTGTTCCAGAGGAAGTTACTACATGATTGGTAAATGTCGAGTTGTTACCACCGCCGTGATCCATGTGAAGTACGAGGGCAATATCTAAAACTCTTGCTTCAAGTGGTGTATACTTTTTATTTGGGCGAAGCATACGCAAAATATTCTCCGCCGTGGAAAGTTCCTGCTTCGGAGAATGAATGTAAAAACTCTTGCCTTCTACATAATGATTATATGCCTGATAACCATAAACTGCGAGTAACGGCACAGTACTTGTAAGCTGTAAGCACTGGCGCAGTACGTTCGGTATGGAAATGTTATCTGCCATATCGTCATAACCGTATAATGTCAGTACGCCTCGCTGCAGTGTATTCATCATGTCCTTACCTGGTGCTTTCATAATAACGTCTCGCACAAAGTTCGTCGGCAATGTACGATAACTTCCAAGAAGATTCTGGAATTCCTGTAATTCCTGCTTCTGTGGCAAACGTCCAAAAATAAGCAGATAGGCTACTTCTTCATAGCCAAATCTCTGCTCTGCTACAAATCCGTCTACTAAATCGTGAATGTCGTAGCCGCGATAGCGCAGCTCTCCATCGCAGGGAACCATCTTTCCATCAACTTCTTTGGAAGAGGTGATGGTGGAAATATCCGTAAGTCCTGCCAACACGCCTTTACCGTTCACATCACGAAGACCTCGCAGTACATGGTACTGGTCATACAGGCCTGAAGGAATCTGTCCGTGTTCCATAGAAAGTGCAGCGAGATCCTGCAGTTCCTGTGTCATCATTGAGTATTCATTCATTCTATCACCTATTCTTTCCTGGTTAACAATGTTAGTTAGCTTTGTTAATTATTATATAGAAAAAAATTTGTTTTGTCAAATTCATCACAGATGAAGTATACTAGAGCGTGTTTGAAAAATGCTTTCCCCATAAATTGGAACATACACATTACTGGAGTGATTTCTCAAACACTCTTTATTTAACTACAATTTATTCTGACAAGATTTTACCCTGTTTATAAGTAGTTTACGCAAAAACCGTGTCTCTTACCACCAAAATTTTATGTAATGTGTACAAGTTTTTTCTGTTTTAAAATATTTGACTGTGCTATACTATAAATAACTGTATATACGCTGAAGAATATATGCACTAAAACGTATATATATTACATATTATAATCGGGGATAGTATGCACTTTTCCCGATTTTAATGCAACTTATAATTATTTAAATAAAAATATTTTTTAGAAAGGAGCGTATCATTTATGCAAATACAACGTCTCGTAGATCTGGAGGACTACGAATTTGATACATTGCTCGTCACATACAATCATAAAAATCGTCTGAGTATCGAGCTTGGAAAAGTTAGCGAGATTTTTGAAAGTCTTCAGGCCGATGGTCTCGTTGGAGGAAGCAAGGTATACGGTCTCCGCAGACAGGACGGGCGGGAAGAAGTGGCAGGAGCAGCCTTATTATAACCTGATTTTCATTGGTATTCCTGAGAAGGCAACTCCGAGAAGATTTCAGTTACAGTTCGGTCAGGCTATGAAGGAAGCAAAGCGTTTCCACGGAAAGAACCTTCTTATGACCGCAATCGGAGAAGATGTTTCCTACTGGTTAAGTTCTGCTATGAAGGGACTTCTCCTCGCAGATTACTCTTTTGACAAATACATTTCTGATAAGCCAGAATCTCCAGAGCTGCATCTTGGAATTCTGACAGGAATTGATTCTGCATCCTTTAAAAAGGAAGAGCAGTACACAAGAATGATGGCAAAAGCCGTTACAACAGCCCGTGACCTGGTAAATGAACCAGCGAACGTGATGACTCCTGCAGCTCTCGCAGCTAAGGCAAAGGAAATCTGTGAAAAGAACAATATCAAATGCACAATTCTTGAAAAGCAGGATTGCGAAGCACTCGGCATGAATTCCTACCTGGCAGTTGCCCGTGGTTCTAAACAGTCCGCTAAGTTTATCGTTATGGAATATAACGGCCGTGTTACAGACGATGAAAAGATTGCTTTAATTGGAAAAGGTCTTTGCTTTGACTCCGGCGGATATAATTTAAAGCCTGGCAATGCCATGAAAGGCATGCATGGTGACATGGGCGGCGCAGCCGCAGTTATCGCTGCTATGGGTGCAATCGCAGAGGCGAAACTTGGCATTAACGTAACCGCAGTTATTCCTGCCTGTGAAAATATGATTTCCGGCAAGGCAATGAAACCGGGCGATATCGTTAAGTCTATGAATGGCAAATACATCGAAGTTGTTAACACTGATGCTGAAGGCCGTATGGCACTTATTGATGCCATTACTTACGCAATCCGTGAATGTGGAGCTACAACATTAATTGACGTAGCAACTTTAACTGGAGCCTGTGTTGTTGCCCTCGGTGACCGCTACACTGGTGCTTTCAGTAACAGCGACGAACTTATGTCCAAGATTGTCCAGGCATCCATCCTTGCAGGAGAAAATATCTGGAGACTCCCAATGGGCGATGAAGAATATGATAATCTGAACGCATCTACTGTAGCAGATATCGCTAACTGTGGTAAAAAATGTGGTGCAACTGCCGCTGCAAGATTCTTAGGTGAATTCGTTGAGAAAAAACCTTGGGTACATCTTGATATTGCTGGAACATCGGAATCTGATGAAGATACTGAGATTTACTCTAAGGGTGGAACTGGTGCAGCAACAATGTTGCTGTATGAAGTAGTGAAATTGATGGAAAAACCATATAAGAGTTATTAAATCCTGATTTGCACAGCAAAGGAGACGCTTCCAAAGAGAGCCGATACCCTATATTTGTGACTTTAGTCGCTGCAGGTTGAATGTTCGCTTAACCGC
>ERZ791741.3172-NODE-3172-length-10533-cov-30.094675_pt1 | contig 10533 bp, 10 predicted proteins | sample MGYA00510040_ERZ791741 | MGnify/ENA primary metagenome ERZ791741 (study PRJEB30046, sample SAMN00791960) | human gut metagenome | study: EMG produced TPA metagenomics assembly of the A metagenome-wide association study of gut microbiota in type 2... | reverse complement strand
CTTACGGGTTCGAAAGACGGGTGCTAACGGACGATGCGGCAGTCTTTTTCGTAGCTGGTGCAGACGGCCTGGGCGGCGTCGACGATGGCGGCCAGGGTCTCCGCGTCGGCGGCGTCCGTATCGATCATGAGCTTGCTCGTCATGAAGCTGATGGATGCTTTGTTCACGCCGGGTAGCGCGTTTATGCCGGCTTCCATTTTTGCGGCGCAGTTGGCGCAATCGAGGTTTTCCAATTTGAATGACTTGCGCATGATGGTTCCTTTCAATGTTGTTCCCACTCGATAGTGGCGGGCGGTTCGGTGAATCGCAGGGGGGACAGGGTTACTCGCACACGTGGGTCATGCCCTGGGCGAGCATGGTGTAGACGTGGTCATCGGACAGGGCGTAGATGACGTTTTTGCCGTCGCGGGTGGCCTTCACGAGGCGCGCCTGCTTCAGCGTGCGCAGCTGGTGGCTCACGGCGCTTTGGGTGCAGCCGACGACGGCGGTGATGTCGCCGACGGACAGGCCGCCGTGGGTGGCAGCAATCTTGACGTTCAGCTCGGGGTAACCGATGCTGTTGCGGATCTGCTCAAAAGCGCGGCCCGCAGCAAACATGGCAAACGAGGAAACAAAAGGCACATAGCCAAAGGTGGACATGCCGGCGGCTACACCGACCATGTTGCACTCGGCAATGCCGCAGTCAAAAAAGCGTTCAGAATATTTTTTTGCAAATACTGAGGTACGGGTCGAAGCGGACAAATCCGCATCAAATACCACGATATCGTCATGGCCTGCATCGGCCAGTTCCAGCAGCGCAGCACCGTAGCTGTCGCGCGTGGCAATGCTCTTGTTATCAGCCATTGATCCGTTCAGCCTCCTTTTCCATCACTTCATAGCTGGCGCGCAGCTCGGCCATCGCCTTGTCATACTCGGCATCGTTGGGGGCTTTGCCGTGCCAATCCACAGCGTTCTCCATAAAGCTCACGCCCAGGCCCTTGGTGGTGTGCAGCAGGAAGCAGGTCGGCTTGCCGGAACCATGGGAGCGGTCAAACAAGATGAATGCCTGCTCCAGATCAGCCAGGCTGTTGCCGTTGCAGATGATGGTGTTAAAGCCGAAGGCATCCATCTTCTGGTCCAGCGGTTCGCTGTTCATGACCTTGGCGGTGGGGCCGTCGATCTGCAGGCCGTTCACGTCGATCATGATGCAGAGGTTATCCAGCTTATAGTGGTTGGCAAACATAAATGCTTCCCAGCACTCGCCCTCTTCGATCTCGCCGTCACCCAGCAGGGTGTACACGTTGATGTCGGGGTTCTTCATCTTGGCGGCCAGTGCCATGCCGGCTGCGGCGGAAACACCCTGGCCCAGGCTGCCGGTGCTCATATCAACACCGGGAACCGTGTTCATGTTGGGGTGGCCCTGCAGGTAGCTGCCGGAGCGGCGCAGGGTAGGCAGGTCAGCCACGGGGAAGAACCCGCGCTCTGCCAGCACCGAGTACAGGCCCGGCGCTGCATGGCCCTTGGAAAGCACAAAACGGTCACGGTCAGGGTCCTGCGGGTTCTGCGGATCGATCTGCATTTCCTTAAAGTATAAGTAAGTCAGCACATCAGCAGCAGAAAGGCTGCCGCCCGGGTGCCCGCTTTTGCCGCCATGGGTCGCTTCAATAATGCCCATGCGCACGCGGGTCGCAGTCATTTTTAACTGCAGCATCTCTTGCTTTGTCATATCCGTATTCCTCCAGCCGGGTGCAGCTGCACCCGTATTATCTACTATTATATTATACACGCCCTGCAAAAGGACGCAATAATTTTGTAAAAATAAAACGGCAGATATTTTGATACAGTATAGCATAAAAAGCTACAGTTTTCCAGTGAAAAAACTGGAAAACGCTGTCAAATATTATCAGTTTGCCGCGCATGGATAAAGTTTTGGTGCAACTGCTGAATTTTCTGTACGCAGCATGGGCGAAATTTTACACTGCCTGCCCTTGTAAGCTGCTCCAAAAGATGGCACAATAAAAAGTAAGGCTACTTTTGGCCGGCCGGAAAAGGGGGCAGCAACATGGCAAACGGCATTTATATCCAGGCGGAGTACCGTGGAAAATTGATCCGCAAAATTGTCTGTAACGGCGAAGAACGCTGGTTTATCGGCTCAGACTGTGCAGTCACTTACCTGACCTTGCAGGCATGCAAAGCCGCCATTGACGCTTTGACGGTGTGAACAGCGCAGACAGGACGGTACCGCATGTCATAACTTGGTATGCCAAAATATTCTGTGGAGGCCGTAGGAACGCACATTGTGCGCCCACCAACCTGATGATGCAGCGGCTTTTCCGGGAAACAGCATACATGGAGAAAGACTGCGGGCGAACAATGTTCGCCCCGACAGAGCATTCTTTGACACACTGCGACGATAAAACACCACACTTTACCGCTTTACAATCCTGAAAAAAGCTGGTAAAGTAAGTATGGTATAATGATACCATCTACCCTTTTGCCTGCTTGTGCGCATTTGGCAGGCGGGGGACGGAATGATAAAACGGAGAAAAAGCGAGGTTAGAACAAGTGTTCAAGATCGTTAAAAAGCGGGAATTGAACCCCACAGTGACCGAAATGGTCATTGAAGCACCGCTGATTGCCAAAAAGGCGAAAGCGGGCCAGTTCATCATCATCCGCGCCAAGGAGGATTCCGAGCGCATCCCCCTGACGATTGCCCATTATGATGCCGCAGCAGGCACTGTGGCCATCATTTTCCAGATTGTCGGCGCAGGCACCATGCAGCTGAACTCCCTCAAAGAGGGCGAGTATGTGCATGACTTTGTCGGCCCGCTGGGCAAAGCAACTGAAATTGAAGGGCTCAAAAATGTCTGCGTAGTCGGCGGCGGCGTCGGCTGCGCCATTGCCCTGCCCGTTGCCCAGGCCCTCAAGGCCCAGGGCACCAAGGTTACCGGCATCATCGGCTTCCGTAATAAGGACCTTGTCATCCTGGAAGACGAATTCCGCGCCTGCTGTGACGAGCTGATCATCATGTCCGATGACGGCTCTTACGGCCAGAAGGGCGTTGTGACGATGCCGCTGGAAGAAAAGATCAAGGCTGGCGCCAACTTTGACGAGGTCATCACCATCGGACCGCTGATCATGATGAAGTTCGTTGTCAAGACCACCAAGCCTTATAACGTTAAGACCGTTGTTTCCATGAATCCCATCATGGTGGACGGCACCGGCATGTGCGGCGGCTGCCGCCTGACTGTGGGCGGCAAAACCAAGTTTGCCTGTGTGGATGGCCCCGATTTCGACGGTTTTGAAGTCGATTTTGATGAAGCCATGCACCGCGGCACCATGTACCGCGATTTTGAAGCCCACGCGCGGGAAGCGGAATGCAACCTGCTGAAAAAGGAGGTTGAGTAACATGCCGAATATGGACCCGAAAAAATGCCCCATGCCCAGCCAGGACCCCAACGTCCGCAACAAAAACTTTAAGGAAGTTGCCCTGGGCTATACCGCTGAAATGGCTGTGAACGAAGCCAAGCGCTGCCTGCAGTGCAAAAAGCCCGCCTGCCGCACCGGCTGCCCTGTTCAGATCGATATTCCCGCCTTTATTGCCGAAGTGGCAAAAGGCGATTTTGAAGCTGCTTACCAGGTCATCGCAAAGTCCAGCGCGCTGCCCGCTGTCTGTGGCCGTGTCTGCCCGCAGGAGAACCAGTGCGAGGGCAAGTGCGTGCGCGGCATCAAGGGCGAACCCGTCGGCATTGGCCGCCTGGAGCGCTTTGTGGCTGACTGGCACCGTGAAAACGTCCACACCCCGGCTGCTAAGCCGGAGCCGAACGGCCATAAGGTGGCAGTTATCGGTGCAGGTCCTTCCGGCCTGACCGTTGCCGGCGACCTGGCCAAGCTGGGCTATAAGGTTACCGTATACGAAGCCCTGCACGTTGCAGGCGGCGTTCTGATGTACGGCATTCCGGAGTTCCGTCTGCCCAAGGATATTGTGCAGCACGAAGTGGAAGGCCTGAAAGAGCTGGGTGTTGATATTGAGTGCAATATGGTCATCGGCAAGGTGCTGACCGTTGACGAGCTGATGAACGACTATGGCTTTGAGGCAATCTATATCGCTTCCGGCGCCGGTCTGCCCCGCTTTATGGGTATCCCCGGCGAGAGCCTGAAGGGCGTTTACTCTGCTAACGAGTACCTGACCCGCGTGAACCTGATGAAAGCATACCAGCCCGGCAGCCGCACCCCCATCATGAAGAGCCGTGCCGTTGCCGTTGTGGGCGGCGGCAACGTCGCCATGGACGCAGCCCGCTGCGCCAAGCGCCTGGGTGCCGAGCAGGTGTACATTGTATACCGCCGCGGCATGGCCGAACTGCCTGCCCGTAAGGAAGAAGTCGAGCATGCCGAGGAAGAGGGCATCATCTTCAAGACACTGACCAACCCGGTCGAGGTTCTGGGCGATGAAAACGGCTGCGTGAAGGGCATGACCTGCGTGGAGATGGAGCTGGGTGAACCCGATGCTTCCGGCCGCCGCCGCCCCATCGTCAAGGAGGGCAGCGAGTTTGAGCTGGATGTGGATACCATGATCATGGCTCTGGGCACCAGCCCCAACCCGCTGATCCGTTCTACTACCCCCGGCCTGGATACCGATAAGCACGGCTGCATCATCACCGATGGCCCCGATGGCCTGACCAGCCGCCCGTTCGTCTATGCCGGCGGCGATGCTGTTACCGGTGCCGCTACCGTCATTTTGGCTATGGGCGCCGGTAAGGAAGCCGCCAAGGCCATTGACGAAGCCATCAAGGCAAAAGAACAGGCATAACTGAATAAAGACTTATCCATGCTTTTTCCAGGCAGGCTGCCCGCAACCCCGCAGGCAGCCTGCCTGTTGTGTTTGTTGAGTTTGCCGGACACGAGTGATACAATATCAGTTAGGAGTTAGGAGTTAGGAGTTAGGAGTTAGGGGATAATTAGGAATGGGCAATGAGAAATTAGGAATTGGAGATGGGCCTTGTAGGGCGTGGTCACCCGACCACGCCGAAACCGCGCCTTGGCACGCTTTGCAGATCCTGTGCCAAATCTTTCCCAATTTGTAGGGGACGGCGTCCTCGACGTCCCGGGCGGGCGTAAAATTTATTGCACATTTGCAAAATGATTGGCCGTGTTGTCATTACCGCACCGTATGATAAGTCCTGCAGTAAATCTCATCAAGGCATATGCAAATATGTCCCCGGAACGGTCAAGAACGTTCCCTACAGATTGCTTTTAGGGCTGTGGCAAATGATCTGTGTTCCTCCCCGGCGGGATGAGGTCATCCCGCCCTACAGATAATTTTACTGTTGTCTGCCGACAATAAAATCTTCCGTCCCATACCCCGCCCTACCTCAAATTCCTAATTTCTCATTGCCCATTTCTAATTCTCTCAACTCCTAACTCCTCCCTCCTAACTCCTAACTAAAGAACGGAGGTCCTGCAATGTACGGGCATTTTATCCAGTTCACCATCCCCAAAATTGGCCAGGCCCTTGTGGCGGTGGTGCTGTATCTGAATTTTCTCAAACTGCCGTTTGTGGCCTGCTTTGCGGGTGCTTATCCGGCGGTGTATCTGCTGCTGCCGCTGTTGCTGCTGGCTGTTATGTCCTGGATCGGGCGGGACCCGCTCGGCCCCGGCATGATCGTTAACTCCCATCTGACCGGGCTGTATATCGCCGGGGACATTGTGGGCTTGCTGGCCCGTGCAATCGGCGGAACGGTGCAGGCAGCCTGGCAGACCATCTGGATGGGCGGCCTGCTGGCCTGGGTGGGCACGGCCGCCATGATGCTCTGGAGCTATTTCAAGGCTATGCGCCTGGTTACCACCACCTATCGCCTGCAAACCACCAAGCCCCTGCCGGGCGGCAAACTGCGGGTGCTGCAAATCAGCGACCTGCACCCCGGCAAAGGTGCCGTGGACCGCAAGCGCATCCCGGAGCTGAACCGCCGCATCCGGGAACTGAACCCCGATATGATCCTTTTCACCGGCGATATTTTTGACGAGCATGTGGAACGCCCGGATTTTGATTCCTTCAATGCCTTCTTTGCCACGCTGGACCCGCCCGGCGGCAAGTGGTTCGTGCTGGGCAACCATGATCTGTTCCACCACTGGCGGGAGCCAAGCTATGGCCGCGCGGACCTGGAGGGCGCTTTTGCGCGGGCACACATCCGCATTCTGGAGGATGTTTCCCAGCTGGCCTATGTGGGTAAAGATGCCACCCCGGTGCGCATTGTGGGCCGCAAGGACTGGCTGTACACCCAGGGTAACCGCTTTACCCCCGCCCAGCTGATGCCGAACGGCCCGGACAATGTGTATACCATCCTGCTGGACCACGAGCCGCGCGAGCTGAAAGCCGATGCCGCAGCCGGTGCAAACCTGATTTTGAGCGGTCACACCCACGGCGGTCAGATCTGGCCCACCGGCCTTGTGGCAAAGCTGTTCCGCTATAATGAACTGAATTACGGCATGAAACAGATCACCCCCGCCTGCGCCGCCATTGTGAGCGGCGGCACCGGGACCTGGGGCTACAAGATTCGTACCGAGGGCAAGACCGAACTGGTGATGGTCGAGATCGAACAAAAGAATGCCTGACTTGGATATATTAAACAAATAATACAAACTGTATAGCGCTGCGCGCACAGAGAACCGCCGCCCGGCGGCCCGGTTTGGTGCGCTGATTCTGCCAAAATCGGATCGCATGGTTTTGCACCCGCCTGGCCGGGTTTTTCCGGCGGGTGGGTGCTTTTTGATGCAAAATGGCCCCAAAACCGGCAAAATAGCAGGCTGCAACCCAAAGTATCGCCCCAGTTGGTGGCGGCAACCGGGTGCTTTCGCTATAATAAGGCCAGCAAAACACAAGGGGCCGGACCATCCGGCCGGGTTTTGCCGGGCGGTGCACCGCCCACTGCAAGCTGTTGATAGGAGATTATAAAATGAAATATCAAGTATTTGGCATTCTTTGGACGGTATTCAATCTTGCGCTCATGCTGGTTATGGGCATTGTCGGTATCTACCTGCTGTGGCTGGTCATCAAGGCGCTGCGGGTTTACATCAACTCCCACGAAGTGCGGGAAGAAAAGAAAGCCACCCGCAAGTCCCTGGCCGAAGCCCTGCGGGAGAACCGTGTGCGCTGCAAAATGACCCAGGAGTTTGTTTCGGAAACCATCGGTGTCAGCCGCCAGGCGGTATCCAAGTGGGAAAACGGCACCTCGGACCCCAACACCTCCAACCTGATCGCGCTGGCCAAGCTGTATGGTATTTCGGCGGAAGAGCTGCTGAAAAACGTGGAACACTCTGCCGGAACCGCCAAACCGAACGAAGGCAGCGAGAAAACCGTGTAAAGGCAATACCGCATAATTCTAAGTGCCGATACGGCGAGCGAGGTGCGGCAGATGCCAAGCCAAAAGCGCAGATAATACTGGATGCTGCAAAGGTGAGCGCCGCCAGTGGCGGAAACAGCGAACCGAAGCAGGGGCAGCGGTCGCAGAGTGCGAGGGGCTTTTGCCCCCGAAGCACGATGCGGGTACCGCAACCCGACATTATCGAGCATTTTGGCAACGCAGATGCCGTGCCGCAGCTGCCGGAGCGGTGCTTAAGCCGCAAGGCGGGAATTGTGCGGTGTTGCCTAAAAGAAAAACAGGGCATGCCCCCTTTTTTGCCACGTTTTGTTGCCCTGGCAACATTCAAAATGCCGGAAACTGGCTATACTAAAACCGTCGGACATGATAAAATATTAACGACCGAGCCGGAGTGTGCCGGAAAACAAAAGGATTCCGGTACGCCGCAACAAGAGGACGCCCGCAGGGCAGAAAAGGGAAAAGTATGAAGATCATTTTTTATGGCACCCGTGATTACGACCACCTGTATTTTGACGTTCTGGCCGCTGACCCGGACTATGGCTGCACCATCAAGTTCCTGGCGGCCAACCTGGATCCAGATACCGCCCAGCTGGCCGCGGGCGGCGATGCCGTCTGCGCCTTTGTCAACAGTGATTGCGGTGCCGAAACGCTGTCCGTGCTGGCCAAAGCGGGCATCAAGCTGCTGCTGATGCGCTGCGCGGGCTACAATAACGTGGACCTTGCCGCCGCCAAAGCCAACGGCATTACCGTTATGCGTGTGCCGGGCTACAGCCCGGAAGCCGTTGCCGAGCACGCCATGGCGTTGGCCCAGGCCGCAAACCGCCGCATCTGCAAGGCATATATCAAGGTGCGCAATAACAACTTTGCACTGGACGGCCTGCTGGGCCAAAACTTTTATGGCGCCTGCGCCGGCATTGTGGGCACCGGCCGCATTGGTGCCGCCATGGCGCGCATCTGCCACGGTTTTGGCATGAATGTGCTCTGCTATGACATGTACAAAAACCCCGAAGTGGAAAAGTTTGCCCGCTATGTTTCGCTGGAAGAACTGCTGCAGAAAGCCGACCTGGTCAGCTTGCACTGCCCGCTGACCGAGGGTACCCATCACATGATTAACAAGGATACCATCGCCATGATGAGGGATTCTGCCATCCTGGTCAACACCAGCCGCGGCGGCCTGATCGACACCGATGCCCTGATCGAAGCCCTGCGCGCCCGCAAGTTCGGCGGCGTGGGCCTGGATGTGTACGAGGATGAGGACGACCAGGTGTTCCAGGATTTCTCCGACGATGTGCTGGAAAACGAGGTGGTGCCGGTGCTGCTCAGCTTCCCCAATGTGGTCATTACCAGCCACCAGGCGTTCTTTACCCGCACGGCATTGCAGAGCATTGCCGCCATTACGCTGGAAAATGCCCGCGCCTTTGCCCGCGGTGAAGAACTGAAAAACGAGGTAAAAGCGTAAAAAACTATCATTTGTGTGCAAATGGGATACACTTGCCGCTATCGCACAAACAAAATTTTTCAAAAAATATTGTCAAATGCGCTTTAGCGTGCTAATATAAATACCGGTGAAAGAAATAGAGGACCGCGCGCTTTCCGCCAGTTTCAAGGGGTCCGGCAGTGCGGCCGGAAGCGGAAAACAGCAGCCCACCAAAAAAGGAGAGTGTATATCCATGTCTATCAAAAATGCTTATCTGAACGAAGTGTACCAGGGCCTTGTTAAGCGCAATGCTGAACAGAAGGAATATCTGCAGGCTGTTGAGGAAGTTCTCGAAAGCCTGGAGCCCGTTGTTGAGGCCCATCCTGAATATGAAAAGGCAAGCCTGATCGAGCGCCTGGTTGAGCCGGAGCGCATCATCATGTTCCGTGTGCCTTGGGTGGATGACGCTGGCAAGGTGCAGGTCAACCGCGGCTACCGTGTGCAGTTCAACTCTGCCATCGGCCCCTACAAAGGCGGCCTGCGCTTCCATTCTTCTGTCAACCTGTCTATCCTCAAGTTCCTGGGCTTTGAGCAGTGCTTCAAGAACAGCCTGACCAGCCTGCCCATGGGCGGCGGCAAGGGCGGTTCTGACTTTGACCCCCATGGCAAGAGCGACGCCGAAGTTATGCGCTTCTGCCAGAGCTTTATGACCGAGCTGTACCGCCACATTGGCCCCGATACCGATGTGCCCGCCGGTGATATCGGCGTTGGCGGCCGTGAGATCGGCTTCCTGTTTGGCCAGTACAAGCGCATCCGCGACGAGTACTCCGGCATCCTGACCGGCAAGGGCATCCCGTTCGGCGGTTCCCTGGCCCGTACCGAGGCTACCGGCTACGGCCTGTGCTACTTTGCCAAGGAAATGCTGGCTGATGCTGGCAAGAGCTTTGAGGGCCAGCGTGTGGTCATCTCCGGCTCCGGCAATGTTGCTACCTATGCAAACCAGAAAGCTACCCAGATGGGCGGCAAAGTCATCGCCATGAGCGACTCCAACGGCTACATCGTGGACGAGAACGGCATTGACTACAAGGTCATCAAGGAAATCAAGGAAGTCAAGCGTGCCCGCATCAAGACTTACCTGGATTACGTTCCCACCGCTAAGTACGTTGAGGGCAGCAAGGGCATCTGGACTGTTCCCTGCGATATCGCTCTGCCCTGCGCAACCCAGAACGAGCTGCAGCTGGAAGGTGCCGAGGCACTGGTTGCCAACGGCTGCTACGCTGTTGCCGAAGGCGCTAACATGCCTTCTACCCCGGAAGCAATCGCTTACCTGCAGAGCCACGGTATCCTGTTCGCTCCCGCTAAGGCAGCCAACGCCGGCGGCGTTGCTACTTCCGGCCTGGAAATGAGCCAGAACAGCCTGCGCCTCTCCTGGACCTTTGAAGAGGTTGACGAGCGCCTGCACAACATCATGGTCAACATCTACAAGAACGCTGCCGATGCAGCCGAGCGTTATGGCATGAAGGGCAACCTGGTTGCCGGTGCCAACATCGCAGGCTTCGAGAAGATCGCCAGCGCTATGATGAGCCAGGGTGTGGTTTGATTTTTTCCCCCACGCTTCAAACAGAATATAGCCTGAAATAACACACCGGGCCGCATGCATATTACATGCGGTCCGGTGTTTGTTATGTGCTTAAAAATTACTCAAGGCAACACCGCACAATTCCCGCCTTGCGGCTTAAGCACCGCTCCGGCAGCTGC
>ERZ791741.3166-NODE-3166-length-10564-cov-14.476829_pt1 | contig 10564 bp, 10 predicted proteins | sample MGYA00510040_ERZ791741 | MGnify/ENA primary metagenome ERZ791741 (study PRJEB30046, sample SAMN00791960) | human gut metagenome | study: EMG produced TPA metagenomics assembly of the A metagenome-wide association study of gut microbiota in type 2... | reverse complement strand
GATCGATTACGTCATCCCCGGCAACGACGACGCTATCCGCGCTGTCAAGCTGATCTCCGGCGCTATGGCTGATGCTGTGCTGGAAGGCAAGCAGGGTAAGCAGGATGCTCCCGCTGCCGAAGAGGCCGCCAAGGCTGAATAAGCCCGATCCCGCCCGAAACTGTTTGTACACCTAAATTCAGAAAGGACGAATGAACATGGCTGTTTCTGCAAAGGACGTTATGGAACTGCGCCGCCAGACTGACTGCGGCATGATGGAATGCAAGAAGGCTCTTGTCAAGGCTGATGGCGACATCAATAAGGCTATCGAGATTCTGCGTGAAGAGGGTCTGGCTACTGCCGCTAAGAAGGCTGGCCGTATTGCTGCTGAAGGCATGGTTTACGCTGTTGCCACCTCTAACGGTGCTGTTGTTGTTGAAGTCAACGCTGAGACCGACTTTGTTGCCAAGAACGATAAGTTCGTTGAGTTCACCAAAGATCTGGCCAATGTTGTTGCTGAGCAGAAGCCCGCTGATGTTGAGGCTCTGATGGGCTGCAAGATGGGCGAAGGCACTGTTGACGAAGCTCTGAAGGCTCTGATTCTGGTCATCAAGGAGAACATCAAGGTTCGCCGTTTTGCTTTCTATGAGGGCCATTGCGCCGCTTACGTTCACGGCGGCGGCACCCACGGCGTTATCGTTAAGTTCGATACCACCGATGAAGTTGCTGCTAAGCCGGAGTTCGTTGAGTTTGGCAAGGATATTGCAATGCAGATCGCTGCTGCAAACCCGAGCTACCTGAACCGTGAGGCTGTGCCTGCTGAGGCTATCGAGAACGAGAAGAAGATTATCATCGCTCAGATGGCTAACGATCCGAAGGCCGCCAACAAGCCCGACGCTATCAAAGAGAAGATGGCTACCGGCCGTCTGGGTAAGTTCTACAAGGAGAACTGCCTGGTCGATCAGGCTTTCATCAAGGATGGCAACATGGACGTGAACGCCTATGTGAACGCTACCGCTAAGAAGCTGGGCGGCGATATCAAGATCGTCGAGTACACCCACTTCATCAAGGGCGAAGGCCTGGAAAAGCGCGTTGACGACTTCGCTGCTGAAGTTGCCGCCGCTGTTAAGGGTTAATTAGCTGATTGCTTTCTGAAAGAGCACTTTGAGAGTTTACCTCTTAGGGTGCTCTTTTTTGGCTGCTTTTGAGTGGTAAAATTTGGAACGCTATCTCCAGAAAAGCCACCTGCCTTTGTTCAGCTAATCCGATTTTTGTGTCTCTTTCACGCATGTGATTATCCTCAATTTCTGCCAGTATCCTATCCGAAACTCTACCATGACCAATGGCATCGTCCTTGATTCGTTCCTTGGCAGCGGCTCTACGCTGATTGCCGGCAGCTCTGAACGCCTTTGGCACCTGTTCCAGTTCGGCCACCATCCCCCTCAGCAAGCAGTGCATGGAGGACAAGATGGGCGTATCCGATAAAATCACCAGTATCGCTATCCCTCTGGGCGCAACGGTCAACATGGATGCTGTTTCCATCGTGTTGTCGTTCATGATCGTGTTTTTCGCCAACGCCTGCGGCGTTGAGGTCAGTACCTCCATGATGATTGTGATCCTGCTGGCAAATGTGATCTTGTCCGTGGGCACCCCCGGCATCCCCGGTGGTGCAATCGCTTCGTTCGCCGCGCTGGCTACCATGGCGGGTCTCCCGGCTGGCGTGATGGGCGTTTATATCAGCATCAATACCCTATGCGATATGGGCGCTACCTGCGTGAACGTTATTGGCGATATGGCAGGCTGCGTGGTGCTGAAAGAGAAAATTAAGCTGGATGACTGACACAGTTCCCACAAAACAAAATAACAAGTTACATTTGGGCGGGCAGCGACGAAAAAACAACTGCCCGCCTTTTTGCTGCCTGCTTTGCTTTCAGCGGAAAAAGATGCTAAAATAAAGCAGTTGAAAAATCACACCGGAAGGGGAGCGCACAAAAACGCAAGATGGACGATAAAATAAAGAATACCTCAAAGCCCGGCGTGGCATATTATCATCTGCCGGGGCTGTTTGAATTTTATGGGCTGTACCGCATGTTCCTGCCGCTGTTCTATCATCACAGAGAATATTTTTACAACTGGTGCGCCATCGGCTCCATTTATGGGGCCCTGGGCGATTGCATCTGGGGTGGCGGCCGCACAAGTTTTGGCGTGCAGGACCCCGAAGATGTTATGGATCTGATGCGCGAATATGGGATATCCGCCCGGCTGACATTCAGTAACTCACTGCTGCGTGAAGAACACCTGGCGGACATAAAGTGCAACGCCCTGTGTAAGCTGTTTGAAAATAGCGGCGGCGCACAAAACGGCGTTATTGTCCATTCGGACTTGCTGCTCAGATATCTGGAAAGCCGTTATCCGGGGCTTTACTTTGTTTCATCTACAACCAAGGTGCTCACGGAATTCCCGCAGTTACAGGCGGAATTGAATCGGGATGACTTCCGCTATGTTGTGCCGGATTTCCGGTTAAATAAAGAATTTGAACAGCTGAACAACCTGCCCCAGCCCCAGAAAGATAAAGTGGAATTCCTTTGCAATGAATGCTGCTGGTTTGGCTGCAAGGACAGAAAGTGCTGCTATGAAAATGTAAGCCGTAAAAACCTTGGCGAAACCTGCCCCGACCACCGCTGCGCAGCCCCTGGCGCACAGGAAGGGTATCGCTTTTCAAAAGCAATGGACAACCCCGGTTTTATTGGCATCCAGGATATTCAAAATATCTATCTGCCCATGGGATTTTCCAACTTCAAAATTGAGGGCCGCGGGCTTGGCAGTGCCTTAATTTTGGAGTTTCTGCTTTACTATATGACAAAGCCAGAATACCAGCTGCGCGTCCGCGAAGAAATTTATCTCAATAATATGCTAGACCTGTTCTGAATGGGGAAACGGCGCAATCGCTTTATTCAATATTTAAGAATTAAATGTCAGTTTAGCACAGAAAAATTCTGGAATCCTCTTGCTCTCATGCTACATGAGGGACGTATACGCAAAGTATCCCTTAAAAATAAAAATGCAAATCGAAAGTGAGGCATGATGATCGAATGAATGATTTTGTTTATGGCAACACCGCACAATTCCCGCCTTGCGGCTTAAGCACCGCTCCGGCAGCTGCGGCACGGCATCTGCGTTGCCAAAATGCTCGATAAGACATCCAGTATTATCTGCGCTTTTGGCTTGGCATCTGCCGCACCTCGCTCGCCGTATCGGCACTTAGAATTATGCGGTATTGCCTTATAACAGCGGCGTACGGATTATTATGCGATTGCGGAAAACTTGAACCGAACAGAATCCGAAAACCTGAACGGAAACCACATCTTTGCAGGCGGGCTGGCACGATTTGTGATATAATAGACAGCATACAAATCGAAGAGAGGGGAATGTTTTGATGGAACTGCAAAAAGGCCGCCCGATGGATACTACGGGCAGATTGGCCAAAGAAACCCGTACCTATGATTTACTGGATCGTCTTGGGATCGAATATAACCGCATTGACCATGCCCCGGCCATGACGATGGAAGTCTGCCAGGAAATTGACAAAACGCTGCAGGCGGTCATCTGCAAAAATCTTTTTCTTTGTAACCGTCAGGAAACCGCGTTTTACCTGCTGATGATCCCGGATACCAAGGTGTTCCACACCAAGGATCTATCCGCCCAGATCCACTCCGCGCGTCTGTCCTTTGCCAAGCCGGAATATATGGAAAAGTTCCTTGATATCACTCCCGGCTCGGTCAGTGTGCTGGGCCTGATGAACGATACCGAAAACCATGTGCAGCTTTTGATCGATGAAGATGTGCTGAACAGTGAATATGTGGGCTGCCACCCCTGCATCAATACTTCCAGCCTGCGCCTGCGCACAAAAGACCTGGTGGAAACCATTCTGCCCGCCATCCGCCATGAATTTGTCCGGGTTAAACTGTAATTCCGTGGGGGTAAAGCAGAATGATTTTGATTATGGCAAAATGATGTGATGGCTTCGCCGATTTCTTACACATAAACCACTTTACAATCCAGAGTTATACCATATAGTGGTGCAACCGGCCAGGGGAGCTTTGCTTTTTTGAGTGATTCAAAAAGTGAAGTGTCCCTGGCATTCTTTTTGTCTTTTTCCATGCCTGCAGCAGGCAAAACTTACCGTAATACCGCAGTTGGTACCAGGAGACACACGGCCAAATGCTACATGCAGCACGCTGCCCCGCGCCGGAATGCGGCGTAACGTTAGCAGCCAACGGCATGGATGCGGCGCGCACTTTAACCTTGTTACTGACCACACCTCGTTTTATGAGCGTTACGGCTGGCAGTTTTACTGCATGGTGCAGGGCGATGGCGAGGAAGAGCCCTCGCGGCTGTATATCCATACGATGTAAAGCGTGTTATTGTTCGCTGTGCCCCGCAAGATGTCTGTAAGGTGCGATGCCCTCATTGCGCCGAGGAAGAACCCGAACGATTTATCATCCTCCCCAATAAAAGCATAAACAAAAAGCGGCGTGAACCCAATCACGCCGCTTTTTTAATCGTTAATGCAGATGATAAATATCGGATCGTCCCAATTATGCGAAACCAAGCAATCTCTCTTAATACTCCGTCTCGCGGAACTTCAGGCTGCCGTTATCGCCCATTTCGTCCACAATGGCCAGGCTGGCCAGTTTGTAACCCTCGCGGCGCAGCTCGTCGCCGCCCGGCTGGAAGCCTTTTTCAATGCAGATGCCGATACCCGCCACACTGGCTCCGGCCTGCTGGCAGACATCCAACAGACCGCGCATGGCCTTGCCGTTTGCCAAAAAGTCATCCAGAATCAGCACACGGTCGTTGGGACCAAGGAACTTCTGGGCCAGGGTGATATTGTAATCTTTGCCGTAAGTATAAGAATGTACCGTGGAAGTGTACACATCGCCATCAATGTTTTTGCTTTTGGCCTTTTTGGCAAACACCACGGGCACATCAAAGTGGCGAGCCGTCATGCAGGCAATCGCAATGCCGGATGCCTCAATAGTCAGGATCTTGTTTACTCCGTCATCCTTAAAAATACGGTAAAACTCCTCGCCGATTTTATCCAGCAGGTCAACATCCAGCTGGTGGTTCAAAAAGCAGTCAACTTTCAGCACATTGCCCGGGCGGACCTGCCCATCGCGCAGAATGCGGTCTTCCAAAAGCTTCATCTTAAGATACCCCTTTCATGTTTACCAACTATTATGCCTAATTCCGCCGCGTTTTTCAACCCTTAAAACCAGGTTTTTCATTTTTTTATTACAAACTTTGTCAATATGGTAGTTTGATAATATTTTGTAACCAAACTTTGTGCAAAACCGCCACAAAGGCTTTGGATTCCATCTGCAATTTATGCCGATATTCCGTATTGAAGATTTGCCAACTTAGCGGTATACTTTAGTTTAAATTACAGTTATGGGCTGTGCAACCCGTTCCGGCAGGCGTTTGCCCGCTGGAGGCTGTAAATCATTAGGAGGGAATAACAATGAACAAAAAGGTCATCAGTGCAATGCTGGCTGCTTCCATGGCTGTCAGCCTGGCCGCCTGCGGTTCCACCGCTACTTCTGAAGCTTCTTCCGCTGTCTCTTCCGAGACTTCCAGCACCGTCGCTTCCGGCGAGTCCGCTGCTTCCGGCTCCTACACCGGCACCCCCATCAAGGTTGGCGGCATTGGCCCTATCACCGGCGCTGCTGCAACTTACGGCAATGCTGTTAAGAACGCCGAAGAACTGGCTGTCAAAGAGATCAACGCCGCAAACGGCAGCGATGTTTTTGACTGGAAGTTCGAGGACGATGAGCACGATGCTGAAAAGAGCGTCAACGCTTACAACTCCCTGAAAGACTGGGGCATGCAGGTTCTGGCTGGCCCCGTTACTACCACCCCGACCCTGGCAGTTGCTGCTGAGAGCGTCAACGATAACATGTTCGTTCTGACCCCTTCTGCCTCAGCACAGACCGTTATCGAAACCGGCGACAATGTCTTCCAGATCTGTTTCACCGACCCCAACCAGGGTGTTGCATCCGCTGACTACATTGCCGAGAACGCTCTGGCTACCAAGATCGGCGTCATCTATGACTCTTCTGACGCTTACTCTTCCGGCATTTACGCCAAGTTCAAGACCGAAGCTGAGAGCAAGGGCCTTGAGATCGTCACTGCTGAAGCTTTCACCAGCGACAACAAGAGCGACCTGTCCACCCAGGTTGCCAAGTGCCAGGAAGCTGGCGCTGAGCTGGTGTTCCTGCCCATCTACTACACCGAGGCTTCTCAGATCCTGACCACCGCCAACAAGACCGGCTATGAGCCCATCTTCTTCGGCTGCGATGGCATGGATGGCATCCTGGATGTTGAGGGCTTTGATACCTCCCTGGCTGAGGGCCTGATGCTGCTGACTCCGTTCGCTGCTGACGCTCAGGATGAAAAGACCCAGGCATTTGTTTCCGCTTACGTTGCCGCTTACGGCGAAACCCCGAACCAGTTCGCTGCTGACGCATACGACGTTATCTACAGCATGTACCAGGCAATTCTGGAAACCGGCGTCACCGGCGATATGGATGCCAGCGAGATCTGCGAGCAGCTGAAGACCGGTTACACCAGCATGACCTTTGACGGCTTGACTGGTACCGGCATGACCTGGGATGCTTCCGGCGCTGTTTCCAAAGCTCCTAAGGCTGTTGTGATCAAGGATGGCGCTTACGCCGCTATGTAATCTCTGCACAAAAGCAGGGGACCGCGTGCTGAAAAGCATGCAAGATTGAGTTTTGGCCAATGGGGGCTGCTGATTTACCATGTCAGCAGCCCCCATTTTGTTACGCGCAGAGAAAAAAGTGACAGAAAGTGCCTGTTTTAGCCAAAAATACGTACCTTTTGCGCTTTAAGGCATTGTACTGTGCGGACAGATGTGTTAATATTATATACATATTTTGTTTTTCCGCTGTGCAATAATCAGGTGGTGTGCGCCGCCTTGGTGTGGAAGAACAAGGGAAAAAATAGAGTGAGGTGTTCTGCACAATGCAATTTCTATCCTATCTGATCAATGGCATCAGCTTGGGCAGTGTGTACGCGCTGATCGCATTGGGGTATACCATGGTTTATGGTATTGCCAAAATGCTGAACTTTGCCCATGGCGATGTCATCATGATTGGCAGCTATGTGATCTTTTTCGCATTCGGCTCGTTCGGGCTCAACCCCATTGTGTCGGTGCTGTTGTCCATGGTGGTGTGCACCATTCTGGGCATTACCATGGAGCGTGTGGCCTACCGCCCCCTGCGCGAAGCCCCGTCCCTGGCTGTTCTGATCACAGCCATCGGCGTTTCCTATCTGCTGCAGCAGGTGGCCCAGCTGCTGTGGACTTCCAACCCCAAGAACTTCAAGTCCGTTGTCAGCCTGCAGCCCATCAAATTGTTTGACGGCCAGCTGACCATCTCAGCCGAAACGCTGGTCACCATCCTGGCCTGCATCCTCATCATGGTTGTGCTCACCCTGTTCATCAACCACACTTCCGCCGGTCACGCTATGCTGGCTGTGTCCGAGGACCGCGGTGCTGCCCAGCTGATGGGCATTAACGTCAATGCCACGATTTCTCTGACTTTCGCCATTGGTTCTGCGCTGGCCGCAGTTGCCGGCGCCCTGATGTGTTCCTCTTACCCGACTTTGATGCCCACCACCGGCGCAATGCCCGGCATTAAGGCGTTCGTGGCAGCGGTTTTTGGCGGCATCGGTTCTATCCCCGGTGCTTTCCTGGGCGGTATCCTGCTGGGTATCATCGAAAACCTCAGCAAGGCTTACATCTCCACCCAGCTGTCCGATGCCATCGTGTTTGTTGTTCTGATCGTTGTGCTGATCGTCAAGCCTACCGGCCTGCTCGGCAAAAAGGTCAACGTGAAAGTGTAAGGTGAGGATCATGGCATTAACAAAATGGAACCAAGTGAAAAAAAGCACCAAAAGTAATTTTATCACCTTTAGCATCGTCATTGGGTTTTACATTGTTGTTCAGTTGCTGGCAGCCGCCGGTGTGCTGACCAACTCTTTCTCCGGCCAGCTGGTGCCCATCTGCGCTTATGTGGTCATGGCTGTTTCGCTGAACCTCGTTGTCGGCTTTTTGGGTGAGCTGAGCCTCGGTCATGCCGGTTTTATGAGCGTTGGCGCGTTTTCCGGCACGCTGGTCTGGGTCAGCCTGTATGATGTAGCCCCGCACTGGCTGGCGCTGATCCTGGCCTTTGTTGTGGGCGGCGCTATGGCCGGCATCTTCGGCGTCATCGTTGGTGTTCCCGTTCTGCGCCTGTCCGGCGACTATCTGGCCATCGTTACCCTGGCATTTGGCGAGATCATCAAAAACATTATGAACGCCGTTTACCTGGGCGTGGACGACAGCGGCCTGCATTTCTCCCTTAAAGATGCCGCTTCGATGAACATGGCCGAGGATGGCAAGATCCTGATCAACGGCGCCATGGGCATTACCGGCATCAAAAAGACTTCCACCTTTACCATGGGCATTATTCTGGTGCTTATCACGCTGGTGGTTGTGCTCAACCTGATCCGCTCCCGCGCTGGCCGCGCCATCTCCGCTATCCGCGATAATGAGATTGCTGCCAAGAGCATCGGCATCAATATCACCCGCTATAAGCTGATGGCTTTTGTACTGTCCTCCGTGTTTGCCGGCATGGCAGGCGTGCTGTACAGCTTGAACTATTCTTCTTTGGTTGCCAAAAAGTTTGATTACAACACCTCCATCAACATTCTGGTCTTCGTGGTTCTGGGCGGCATCGGCAGCATCCGCGGCTCCGTGATTGCAGCGGCCCTCCTGACCGTTCTGCCCGAAATGCTGCGCGGCCTGAACGATTACCGCATGCTGATCTATGCTATCGTTCTGATTGTCATGATGATCTTTACCCGCAGCCCCAAGCTGGTGGCATGGCGCAAAGAAGTGGCTGAAAAAATCACCGAGAAATTCCCGATTTTGAAGCTGAACAAATTCCTAAAGGATAAAAGCAAAAAGGAGGCGGCATAAATGGCACTGCTGGAAGTCAGTAACCTTGGCATTGCGTTCGGCGGCCTGCAAGCCGTTTCGCAGCTGGACCTTAAAATCGAAAAAGGCCATCTGTATGGCCTGATCGGCCCCAACGGCGCGGGCAAAACCACCGTGTTCAATATGCTGACCGGTGTGTATAAGCCCACCGAGGGCAATATTGTGCTGGATGGCAACGATATTACCGGTGCCACCCCGGAAGCCATCAGCAAGGCGGGTATTGCCCGCACGTTCCAGAACATCCGCCTGTTTAATGATATGACAGTTCTGGATAACGTCAAGGTCGGCCTGCACAACCAGGTTGTTTACGGCATGTGGACCGGCATCCTGCGCTTGCCGTCTTTCCGTGAGAAAGAGCACGAGATGGACCGCCGTGCTATGAAGCTGCTGAAAATTTTTGACCTGGATGCGGAGGCTAACTATAAAGCCAGCCAACTGCCCTACGGCAAACAGCGCAAGCTGGAAATTGCCCGCGCCCTGGCTACCAACCCGAAACTGCTGCTGCTGGACGAGCCAGCAGCCGGTATGAACCCCAACGAAACCGAAGAACTGATGAACACCATCCACAGCGTGCGTGACCAGTTCGGCGTGGCCATCCTGCTCATCGAGCATGATATGAACTTCGTTATGGGTATCTGTGAGAAGATCACCGTGCTGGACTATGGCCGTGTGATTGCCCGCGGCGACGGCAAAACCATCCGCAATAACCCCAAGGTCATTGCGGCCTATCTGGGAGGTGACGACTAATGGGTGAGCTGCTTTCGGTTAAAAATATCAATGTTTATTACGGTTCCATCCACGCCATCAAGGATGTTTCGTTCCATGTGGACGAAGGCGAGATCGTTACTCTGATCGGTGCAAACGGTGCTGGCAAAACCACCACCATGCACGCCATCTCCGGCCTGCTCAAGCTGGCCAGCGGCGAGATCACCTATGACGGTAACCTGATCAGCAAGATGGAAGCCCACAAAATCGTCCGCCTTGGTCTGGCCCAGGTGCCGGAGGGCCGCCGTGTATTCAGCGGCCTGACTGTGCAGCAGAACCTTTCTATGGGTGCTTATACCCGCCACGATGGCAAGGATGCCATCCAGAGCGATTACGACATGGTGTTTGACCTGCTGCCCCGCCTGAAAGAGCGCCGCAACCAGCCCGCCGGAACCCTTTCCGGCGGCGAACAGCAGATGCTGGCTGTGGGCCGCGCTCTGATGTGCAAGCCTAAGATCCTGCTGCTGGATGAACCCTCCATGGGTCTTTCTCCGCTGCTGGTCAAGGAAATCTTTAAGATCATCCGCGACATTAACCGCCAGGGCGTTACCGTACTGCTGGTGGAGCAGAACGCAAAGATGGCACTGGATATTGCCAACCGCGCCTATGTGCTGGAAACCGGCACCATCAAGATGGAGGGCGAAGCCACCGAGCTTGCCAATAACATCGAAGTGCGCAAGGCTTACCTTGGCTGCGAATAACCATAGGGCAACACCGCACAATTCCCGCCTTACGGCTTAAGCACCGCTTCGGCGGCTG
>ERZ791741.3160-NODE-3160-length-10577-cov-30.482703_pt1 | contig 10577 bp, 8 predicted proteins | sample MGYA00510040_ERZ791741 | MGnify/ENA primary metagenome ERZ791741 (study PRJEB30046, sample SAMN00791960) | human gut metagenome | study: EMG produced TPA metagenomics assembly of the A metagenome-wide association study of gut microbiota in type 2... | reverse complement strand
CAGCGTCGCGCGGTCCATGACCACTTGCAAGTCCTTGAAGCAGCTGCCGTCGTTCAACGTGACGAAGCCGAAGTTCTTCATATCGCGGACTGACTTGACCCAACCGGCAACGGTGACGGTCTTCCCGGCGAAGGCGTCGGCATCGGCGTAGAGCTGGGCGATCTTAGTGCGGTTCATTATGGCGCGACCTTTCGAGCTAGGGTGTTTTCCATTGCCGCTATGATAGCAGGACAGCGCCGCGCCGCCTATGGGGCCAAAGGCATCTCGGCCGCCAAATCCCCGCGCGCCCGAGGGGCCTTAGGCGAGATTAAACCCGGCCGCCTGCGCCATAAGGGCGAACAGCTCGTCCTCGGGGATGTCGAGGGCCGCCTCGCCGGTGATGTCGCGCAGGATGCCCACCGTGACCACGGCCTGGCCGACGAGCATGCCGGCACCGTCGAAAAACAGGCACCCCGCCGCCCGGGCCGCCCGGGCCAGCGCCGTCTCGCCGTGGCCGTACACCACGTCGAACACCGTCTGGTCCGCGCTCAGAAGCGCCGTGTCGAAGGGGGCAGGGTCTACATTTTTATATATAAATATTTCTAACTTGAAATAATAATCCTTAGATTTGCATTAATTACATATGTATCACTTATTAAACAGATAAGCGACACTTTTTATCCTTCTATTTGTAGTGCGTATTGCCACCCTTTCCGCAACATTTTCATGCAAAATTCGCAATGCTTCCAGCACCTTTACGTAACGTTCTGATATTCAACACATTACAAAAGGCCACCTTTTACACGGTAAAAGGTGGCCTTTTAGCATGCAATCGACGGTCTTTTGGAACGCGGAATAGCACCTTTTGCAAAACTACTTGCCATGAACGGTCTGCCGACAGATGTTGTTCGCCAACAAAAATAAAGGCTTTCAAGGATTTTATTATCAAATAATAAACTTTTTGCCGAAAACATTTGTCGTTTGAAAGAAAAGCCATATATTTGCAAACAAAATATCAAACAGACGATTATGAACAATATGTTTTTCGCATGGTGGTGGCGCAACTCAAGATTGAAGAAGTCGTGAGTTACACAGCCGTGTGGTTAATTGAAAGATACAACCGGGCCTGTCGTTCTTGCGGCAGGCCCGGTTTCTTTTTTGCCGGGCGGCAAGGCGGAATGACGGCAAGGCCATAACCGGACATTGACAAGAACTTAAAAAACGGAATAAGACATGAAATCAATGGAAGAATTACAAAAGGTGCTCAACCACGAGACCCTTACGCGCGAGGAGGCAAAGGGCGTGTTGTCAGGCATTACGCGCGACGACTATCCGCAGGAGCAGGTCACGGCACTGCTCACAGCGATGCAGATGCGCGGCGTAACGGTTGACGAGCTGCTGGGTTTGCGTGACGGCGTGCTGGAAACAGGCGTGCCGGCCAAGCTCGACTGCGGCCGTTACATCGACGTGGTGGGCACGGGCGGCGACCGCAAAAACACGTTCAACATATCCACCTGCGCATGTTTCGTCATTGCCGGGGCAGGCTACAAGGTAGCCAAGCACGGCAACTACGCCGCCACGTCCACAAGCGGCGCGTCGAATGTAATCGAAGCCCACGGCGTGAAGTTCACCGACGACATCGACAAGCTTAACCGCTCAATCAACGGTTGCGGCGTGGTTTACCTCCACGCGCAGCTGTTTGCGTCGGCAATGAAGCACGTAGGGCACATACGCAAGGCGCTGCAGTTCCCCACGTGCTTCAACCTTCTCGGCCCCATCGTCAACCCGGCGCGCCCGGAGTGCCAGCTGCTCGGTGTGGCAGACCTCAACCAGATGCGCCTGTACGGCGGCGTGTACCGCAGGCTCGGGGTTGACTTCGGCATAGTGAACAGCCTCGACGGCTACGATGAAATATCCCTTACGGGCGACTTCAAGGTGATGACGAACAGCTACGAGAGGGTGTTCCGCCCTGCCGACATAGGATTTTCAACGGCCATGCAGGCCAACCTCTGTGGCGGAAACACTGTTGGCGAGGCCAAGGAGATATTCGACAGCGTGCTTGAAAACAGGGCTTTGGCCGACAGGAAGAATGCCGTACTGGCTAACGCCGCGTTCGGAATACAGGTTGTCGACGGGGCACTGACAATAGAGGAAGCCTTGGCCGCCGCCCGCAAATCGCTTGAAAGCGGACGCGCCCTGGCCGCATTCAAGAAGTTTGTGGAGATAAACTCGTGAAAAAGTAAAAAGGTGAGAAGGTGAGAAAGTAAAAAAGTGAAAATTAAAAAAGATGAAAGATATTCTTGGAGAAATAGTCGCCTACAAGCGAATCGAGGTGGAGCGGATGAAGGAGGAAGTGCCCGAAAGTGCGCTGCGCACAGCCGTCGAGCGGAAGGGTGACACGAGACTGCCCTCGCTCAAGGCCGCGCTCATGCAGTCGGACACGGGCATTATAGCCGAGTTCAAACGCCGTTCGCCGTCAAAGGGCTGGATTAACGAGGGCGGACTGGCCGCTGAAATACCGATAGCTTACCAGCAAGGAGGAGCCGCAGCGGTAAGTATCTTGACCGACGGGAAGTTTTTTGGAGGCGCTGACGAATATATAACAGAAGCGCGGAAAGCAGGAGTTACGCTCCCTGTGCTGTACAAGAACTTCGTCATAGACAGTTACCAGCTGCTCCAGGCGCGCCTGTGCGGTGCTTCAGCCGTGCTCCTTATAGCGTCAGTTCTCGGCAAGGCGGAATGCGGCAGGCTTACAGACACCGCCCATGAGCTTGGCCTTGAAGTACTGTTGGAACTTCACGGCGAACGCGAACTCGACTATGCCGGGCTGAATGTGGACGTTCTCGGAGTGAACAACCGCAACCTCGGCACGTTCGTTACCGACGTAAACAACTCGTTCAGACTGGCTTCATTACTTCCTGAAGGAGTATGCAAGGTGAGCGAAAGCGGCATTTCTGACCCTGAAACAATAGTAAAACTGCGGCAAGCGGGCTTCAATGGCTTCCTCATTGGCGAGACATTTATGAAAAACAAACGGCCGGGCGACGAGCTGAAACGCTTTATCGGCGAAGTGGAAAGACGGCTGAAACGTAATGAAAGAAGTCATTTCGCCATAAAGGTTTGCGGCCTGACGGATGCCGGGAACGCGCTCGACGTAGCCACACTCGGCATCGACATGACGGGATTTATATTCTATGAGGGCAGCCGGCGGCATGTTTCGGCTAAACAGATGGATGCCGTTTGCACGGCTTTTGACCGGAAACTAAACAGCAAGGAAAGGCCGCTTAAAGTGGGAGTGTTTGTCGATGCCGATACCGACTACGTTGTTTCAGCCGTAAAGCGGTATGCACTTGACTGCGTGCAGATGCATGGCAACGAGAGCACAAGCCGTCTTGCCGGGACACGCAAGGCCGTCAATGCAGATTGCGGACGTGGCGTAAAGATAATCAAGGCGATAGCCGTAGCCGGCCGTGCCGACGTGGAAGGCTGCGCGGAATATACAGGAACGGCGGACATGCTGCTGTTCGACACCAAGGGGAAGGCCGCCGGAGGCAACGGCACAAGATTCGACTGGAGTCTGCTTCGGGCGTACTCCGGCTCGTTGCCGTTCCTGATCGGCGGTGGAATCGGCCCTGATGACGCGGATGACATTCTGCATTTCAACCATCCGCAGTTTGCAGGCATCGACCTAAACAGCCGTTTCGAGACATCTCCCGGAATAAAAGACATTGAAGCGTTGGCACACTTCATTGAGGAGGTGAGAAAGTGAAAAGGTGAGAAGGTGAGAAAAGTTGAGGAGCTTTATTAGAACATTAAAATTAAAAACGACAAGGATATGAACAAGATAAACGCATTGTTTGCTGCGGACAAAGGCCGCAAACTGTTCTCGCTTTACTTCTGCGCAGGCTGTCCTACGCTTGAAGGTACGGCTGAAGTGATAACCACACTCGACCGCAGAGGAGTCGATATGGTGGAAGTTGGCATACCGTTCAGCGACCCGTTGGCCGACGGCCCGATGATACAGGCAGCCGCAACAACCGCCCTGCGCAACGGTATGACGTTAAAAAAGCTGTTTTCACAGCTTGCCGAAATCAAAGGGAAAGTAGGCATTCCGCTCATACTCATGGGGTATCTGAACGTCATCATGCACTACGGTTACGAGGAGTTTTTCAGAAGTTGCGCCGAATGTGGAGTGTCGGGGGCTATCATACCCGACCTGCCTTTTGACGACTATCTGGCCGAAATCAAGCCTGTGGCCGACCGTTATGACATCCGCGTGATAATGATGATTACCCCGGAGACAAGCGAAGAGCGCATCCGCTTCATCGACGAGCACACCGACGGCTTCATTTATATGGTGTCATCGGCCAGCGTGACTGGTGCCCAAAGCAGGTTTGGCAATGACAAATTGGACTACTTCAACCGTGTAAATGGCATGCGTCTGCGCAATCCACGCATGATAGGTTTCGGCATATCAAACCGTCAGACGCTTGAAAGCGCACGCCGAAATGCCGCCGGAACCATAATAGGAAGCAAGTTCGTGAGCCTACTTAACGAGGAGAAAGCCCCCGGAAGGGCACTTGACAGGCTTATGGAAGAATTAAGTTGAACGCTTATCAGTTACAAATATGGCATATTCAGTTGACGGAAAAGGATTTTACGGAGAGTTCGGCGGCGCATATATACCCGAAATTCTCCACAAGTGTGTGCACGACTTGCAGGACGCTTACCTGCCAATCATCGAAAGCGACGGCTTCAAGCAGGAGTTCAGCAGCCTGCTGAGGGACTACGTTGGGCGGCCTTCGCCGCTGTATTTCGCCCGGAGGATGAGCGAGAAATACGGCTGCCGCCTGTATCTGAAGCGTGAAGACCTTAACCATACCGGCGCACACAAGATTAACAACGCCATCGGACAGGCTCTCATCGCACGGCGCATGGGCAAGACACACGTCATCGCCGAGACCGGCGCAGGCCAGCACGGAGTGGCCACTGCGACAGCCTGTGCCCTGCTCGGAATGGACTGCAAGGTGTTCATGGGCAAGACGGACATAGAGCGTCAGCACATAAACGTAGAGAGGATGCGCATGCTCGGGGCGGAAGTCTGCCCTGTCACGACAGGCAACATGACGTTGAGCGACGCCTGCTCTGAGGCCATACGCTACTGGTGTTGCCACCCTTCCGACACGTTTTACGCCGTCGGTTCAACTATGGGTCCTCACCCCTACCCCGGCCTTGTGGCCAGGATGCAGAGCGTAATATCAGAGGAACTGAAGTGGCAGTTGCTTGAAAAGACTGGGCGCGACCACCCCGATTGCCTCATAGCCTGCATCGGCGGAGGCTCCAACGCGGCAGGAACAATCTATCATTATGCCGACAACGAGAGCGTGAAAATCATCCTTGCCGAAGCCGGAGGCTGCGGAATACACAGCGGACGCACTGCAGCGACGCTTCACTGCGGCACCGCCGGAATACTGCACGGTGCCCGGATGCTCGTAATGCAGACCGAAGACGGCCAGATAGAGGAGGCCTGTACCATATCGGCCGGCCTCGACTATCCGGGCGTAGGCCCCATGCACTGCAACATGGTGGCGCAAGGGCGGAGCCAAGTGATGGCAATCAACGACGACGAGGCCGTGCGTGCAGGCTACGAACTGACGCGGCTCGAAGGCATAATACCGGCAATAGAGAGTGCGCATGCAGTGGCTGTGCTCGGCAAAGTAAAGTTCAACGCCGACGACGTGGTGGTGCTTACCGTAAGCGGACGCGGCGACAAAGACATCGAGACATACCTGCGGTTTGGCTGCAAGGAATGAAAGCTCAGGCCGTCATTTATCTATTCAAATAAAGACTAACATCATGACAACAAAGAAATTCTGTTATTCAGTACATACAAGGACGGCCCTTGCCGACATGTACACACCCGTAAGCGTGTACATGAGGCTGCGCGACATGGGGGCGCAGAGCGTCCTCATGGAATGTTCCGACTACCACGACCGTGCCAACAGCCGTTCGTTCGTTTGCGTGAACCCCATCGCCAGCGTGTCGGTAAGGCGCGGACGTGTAGAGTTCTTTTACCCTGACAGGACATCGGGCACGGCTGAGATAAGCGGCAGTTACACCTGCGACGCGGCCATCAACGACTTCATGGCCTGCTTCGACATAACCGGCGACGCGCTTGGATGCTGCGGACTTTACGGCTATACGGCGTTCAACGCCGTGAGGTATTTTGAGGACATTGACGTGAAAGACGGCGGCATGGAAAAGAACGACGCTCCCGACATCTGCTACATGCTGTTCAGGGACGTGATAGCATTCGACCATTTTGACAACCGCATGACTGTATCGACACTCGCAATGCCGGGCGACGACGTGACCGGGCACACCGAACAGCTGATGCTCAGGTTAAGCCGTGGCAACCTGAACGTATATCCGTTCAGGAGGACGGGCGGCATAACGTCGCCCATAACCGACGCGCAGCACAAGGCGAACATACGCCGCGGCATAGCCCATTGCCTGCGCGGAGACGTTTTCCAGGTAGTGCTGTCGCGCCGTTTCATTCAGGAATACGAGGGCGACGACTTCGCCGTGTACCGCGCCCTGCGCAGCATCAACCCCTCGCCATACCTGTTTTACTTCGACTTCGGCGGCTTCCGCCTCCTTGGCAGCAGCCCGGAGACCCACTGCCGCATAACCGGACGCAGGGCGTACATCGACCCGATAGCCGGCACCATGCGGCGGACAGGCGACGCCGAGGCCGACAGGAGAAATGCCGAGACACTGCTCAACGACCCGAAGGAGAACGCCGAACACGTGATGCTTGTAGACCTGGCGCGCAACGACTTGAGCCGAAACTGCCATGACGTGACCGTAGAACTGTACAAGGACGTGCAGTATTACAGCCACGTGATACACCTTGTAAGCCGCGTGGCAGGCACGCTCAACGACGGCGCAGACCCTGTAAAGGCGTTTATCGACACATTTCCGGCCGGTACGCTTAGCGGCGCGCCGAAGGTCAGGGCAATGCAGATAATCAGCGAGCTTGAACCCCACTGCCGAGGCGCTTACGGCGGATGCGTAGGCTTCATAGGGCTTGACGGCAACCTGAACCAAGCCATAACCATACGCACCTTTGTCAGCCGCAACGGCGAGCTGTGGATGCAGGCAGGCGGAGGAATAGTGGCCGACAGCGACGAGGAGCGCGAGCTACAGGAGGTAAACAACAAACTCGGCGCGCTGCGCCGCGCCGTAGAGATGGCCGAGAAGATATGATTAATGTCCAATAAAAAGTTTAAGACAATGAAAATAGCGGTAATCGACAATTATGACAGCTTCACATATAACCTTGTACACATGCTTAAAGATACGGGGGCAAGCGTCAGTGTATTCAGGAACGACCGTTTCAGCCTGCCCGACATGGAGCCGTTTGACAGGATTGTGCTAAGCCCCGGCCCGGGCATACCAAGCGAAGCAGGCCTGCTTTTGGACGTAATCAGGCGTTACAAGGGCGTAAAACCAATGCTCGGAGTGTGCCTCGGACATCAGGCCATAGGACAAGTGTTCGGCGCACGGCTCGCCTGTCTTGACAAAGTTTTCCACGGAATAGCAACGGAAGGCACGCAATTCGGCACAGAACCCATGTTCGCAGGCTGTCCGCGCCGCATCGTCATGGGGCGCTACCACAGCTGGGTGGTTGACCGCGCCACGCTTCCGCCATGCCTTGAAGTCACCGCCGAAAGCGACGAAGGGCTTATAATGGCCATGCGGCATAAGGATTATGACATACGCGGAGTACAGTTCCACCCCGAAAGCGTGCTTACTCCCGACGGCCGCCGGATGCTCGACAACTGGGTACATTGCCGCCGCCCGTAAAACCACTGCCTGCAAAACGTCTTGCAAAAGGCCGTCAATCGCATTCCAAAAGGCCACCTTTCAGCGTGTAAAAGGTGGCCTTTTGCAAGCCAATATGCCACCTTTTGCAAAGCCGCTGATTTCCAGGCAGTTTCCCAATGACAGCGACAGCCGCTGCCGTTATGTTCCAATGCCTTTATTTTTTAAGTATAAAAGAAGCAACAGAAATGGCCGCACAAAGAACTACCGACAAATCCTTAGCGGCTTTGACCTCATCCCGAGCGGTCATTGGCAAAGTATAAAAATATCTGCCGTTTGTTAAGTTTTTGTTAAATCTTCATCTTGAATAAACCTTTTTCCCTCCTTCTTATCTTCTCTCAAAAACGCCTTTTCACTCAGTTTCTTACAGCGATTATTTTTTGTACCGATATTTTTATATCGCTGATAATCAGCCACAAACACACTCTCGTATGAAAGCCCGGTCAAGATTGAACCCTGAGGTAACGTGAGTTCGGCATAAGAAAACATTTTTTGTGGGGGCATAATTAGCGTGGGGTACGAAGAGAAAAGAAAAATGCAAATCATCTGTCATTTGTCAGTTTATGGCGTAATATGTTGAAATACAGTGTGCTAGAGGCTGACAGATAAAACCGGGCATCCGTCATTCCAATCAGCCACTGACGGTTTTATGACGGTGATGACAGATTAGTCATTGTGTCTGTCAGTGTATAGTGCGTTGATTATCAGTGTGTTATGTGGAAAACTGACAGATGACAGATGATTTGCGTTTTTCTTTTTCCTTTCCCTTTTCACATAACACTTGCATCAAATCCCATATTATCACTTTCTTATACCGAACTCACGTATTATTAGCAAGGATTCAAAATCGGATATTTTTGAATCATTTTATAGTTTCTTTGTACCTTTATTGGTTCTCGAAATATAAAAAACACTGATTTTCAGCAGCTATTAGTAATTCCCCGACAAGTCCTTTGTGGTTTTTACCTCATTCCGAGCTGCCATCAGTAAAGTATAAAAATGCTTGTCGCTTGTTAAGATTTTGTTAAATTTTCATCTTAAACCAACCCTTTTCTTTTCCTCTTTACTTCTCCCCAAAACGGCTTTTTCACCCTGTTTCTTCCAGTGATTATTTTTGTACCGATATTTTCTTATATCACTGATAATCAACCACAAATACTCTCTCATATGGGGAGCTACAAGTCGCGAACTTTTCAGATAAAGGAATATCCAATCTACCCCACGTTGGGCAATATGTTTATTTCATTATCCAATAATGGTTGAACATTATGATGATAAAAATCCTCCACTGTTGCATAACTGGTAAAAACAGCTTTGGCATTCTTTTCCACTTCTTCTTTCATGTGGGAAAACCGTTCATCGTATCGACTTCCGTCTTGCGGGAAATAGAAATAATCGTCTGCGTTAAGCATTTTCCCATCGAACCCTATGGTATAATTGTCGCGCTGGTCTTTTCGAGATTTTGGAGAAAATGTTTCAAACCACCTGTGCAGAATATCAAAACGCCTGCCATATATGGGATAAATTCGCAATGCTGGTTTATCTGTTTCCATGTCCCAACTTCGGGGATATGTCTCTAATTCAATAGATTCAGAACCATCGGAAGTTGTCCTTATCAACCCTTGCCCCTTTAGCTTAAATTCGGACAAGTAATCACTTGAAGCTATTAAATCTTGCAAAATTTTATTTTTGTTCATCTCTCGTTTAAGAAATAATTAGGTGGAAATGTCAGGAAACTAGTTCGTTACCTCGACCGTGTCCATGGGTGCGGTTTTATTCCTTGTTTCCATGAACTCATGCTTGCCGACAAAATATTGGACTCCGATTACTCCTCCACGAAACTCAAAGACGGTGGAATCGTTATAGACTATCAAGCATTCATCGGCATTTATGCTGTTTTGCCGCTGACGGGTAAGGGGACGGTCATACAGCCGGAATGAATACATCCCCATTCCGATGCGGCGAAATCGCAAAGTGGAATAGTCTGGGCAGGAGTAGTTGTTAATTTCTATTCCTATGCAGCCGCAATCCTCCAACTCGCTTTTCAGCTTCTCCATGTCTTGTTCGCTCAAGGCATTGGATTGTGGTACGCTACCATTCTCAAATTCAACAACGAGCCGCGTGCTGTCAGGCAACATACGGCGATAACGGTCTGCGATATTCCTCATCCACCAACCGTTTTCTCCTTTATAATATTCAGCCATGATGAAGGCATCGCATTTCCGTGAGGGCAGGTTTAACGCATAAACGATTACACCCAACAAAAGCAAGTCGACTATATGGAACCACAACAGGATTTTATCTGTCTTTGTGTGCCGCATAACGGCTTTGGCAAAAGAATATATCCACAAACCCATGGTTGGAATGGTAATGTAGAATAGCATTAATGCGAAAAACAGAGCCAGATAAACAAACCCATCATCATTGGTAGTTGTTGAACCAATCAACATGACAAGCATATATAGCGTTACGACCGCTACGGCGGCATAGCGCATAAATCGCAAGAATGACCGTTCCTTATTTGCAGGCCTACTTGTTTCATTGTCGCTCTTTTTCATCGCTTGCCTCCTTTCCGCACTTCGGGATATGTCCAAAGTAGCAATGAAAATAAAAACGCTATGAAAAAAAATACGACATGTCTTTTGTTGAGTCCACTCTCCCAAAATATGGTATCGTTCTTCGCGTCGTAGTAATACGCTGATTTTTCAACG
>ERZ791741.3158-NODE-3158-length-10584-cov-3.653528_pt1 | contig 10584 bp, 6 predicted proteins | sample MGYA00510040_ERZ791741 | MGnify/ENA primary metagenome ERZ791741 (study PRJEB30046, sample SAMN00791960) | human gut metagenome | study: EMG produced TPA metagenomics assembly of the A metagenome-wide association study of gut microbiota in type 2... | reverse complement strand
CGGATACACCGGCTATTTGTCCGGCTAATGCCTGGTCGATACTTTTTGCGGCACCTACCATTGCATCTGTAACATCTACTTTGGCAATGGCAGCAGTCAGTTTACGACGTTCCAGTTCTTGATAACCAGTTACTACTACGTCTCCTAATGTGTGTGATGAAGCTTGAAGTACAATACGATAAGTATCTTTTCCTGTTTGTAATATGATGTTTTGTTCTTCAAAACCTATATAACTACAATGTAGTCTGGTCACCTTTTCCGGAATGGAAATGGAGAATTTACCATCCATATCAGTGATAGTACCTAGAGAAGTCTGTGATACTCCGGCTTTTTTCAAATCGTCTGCATTAACATATACAGAAGCACCGATTAGAGGTTCATTGTCTTCACCGGATATGACGACTCCGGTGATTGTGCGATTAGCAGCGTTGGCTGTAGCCAACGTGCTAACAAGAAAACATATAAGAACGTATAAATATTTTTTTCTCATCAATATAGATTGTTAAAGTGATTGATTTTGTTTTATTTGATTCCCAAAGCCGTATTAATACGTAGAATCATATCCTCATAATGATAGCGTGCAGCAGTATCAGAAGTGCCGAGACGGCTCTGCAACAATTTCTTGATACGTAATAGCTCTCCGCGTTTCACCGAGATAGCATCAGAAATACGGTTGAGCTGACTACCATAGAAGTTAAGCACACGTGGAGCGCCCATTCGGTCTTCTTGGCGAAGTGCCCGTTGTTCGGCTGCATAACAGCTGCAGAAAGAAGTGGCATGGTCAAGCAGGAAATGCTCATTTGCAATCTTCTTGTTGATTTTTACAGCTTCGGGTTCTGCGGCTGCTGTAAGTAATGCATCGAGGAAGTTTTTCTGCAAAGAACGTTCCATTACGTTGGGGATGCCACCACGTTCGGTAATACCGAAAATGTTTTTATGAAGTCCGTCCATAAGCTCCACTACTGTGAAGGCTTTTTTCCCGTTGACAGACTCATTCTCTATCATACGCATCAAACGGGTGTTGCCTAGTAAATCCCAAAGGATATAGGCTTGGGCGTTCTTTAAGATTTGCGTAGGAGCATTCTCCTGTTTTCCGATGGGAGTATTACGAAGTAGATAAGTATATTGTCCTACTTCCGTGTCAAACAGCCATTTAGGATATGTTAATACTTCATCCATCAGAAATTTTAGTGAAGCTTGTTGTTTCTCTTTCTCAACGAATGTATAAGTCTTGACGCCATCTCCAACAATTGTATTTTCAATGTAGATACCGCCAATATTGGCAAGGACATGATATAAATAGTTGTTCCATTGGTTGATTACTGCATAGTAGAGGCGTGATGCTTCTTCATAAGTTTGTCCTTTCTCGCCGGTAGTAGTCCATTGAAGAATTTGCGGAACAATACGTTTCAGATTCTCAATGCCAAGTAAAGAAGAACGAACCGGATCATCACCTAAATCTTCGTTCTGTGCACGTGGATCTACCGCATCACGTACATCCTGTGCTTCACTATATTTATAAAGACGATCAGTATGTTTGCTCAAAAAATCGAATAAAACATCCTTTTCTTCTTCCGGAGTCTTCTTTCCGTACCAACGATAACCATATTCGATAGCAAACATGTCATAAGGACCGATATGCGGAGAAAGAACTTTCACGCCATCTCCTGGTTGTGCGATATAATTGAATCGTGCATAATCCATGATAGATGAAGCGGTAGAATTCATTCTGGAAGTGAATGCTTCGGAACGTAATGAATCCGTCGGGAAAGCCCATGATCCCATCATATTGTGACGGAGTCCCAATGAGTGGCCTACCTCATGACAGGCGACGAATCGAATGGCATCTCCCATCAAAGCATCAGGCAATTGTACATTGCGTGCTTCCGGACACACAGTTCCGGTCTGGACAGTAATCCATTCACGTACCATAGAAAGCACATTGTGCCACCACATAATATCAGCTTCCAGGATTTCTCCGGAACGGGGATCTAACAGAGAAGGTCCCATTGCATTTTTCTTTTCCGAAGCAGCATAAGTCAGTACGGAGTAATTGACATCATCCATGTCTACATGCATACTGTCCGTGATTTCTTTGGCGATAATCGCATTCTTGAAACCAGCCTTTTCAAAGGCAATCTGCCAGTCCTCGATACCTTTCTTAATGTACGAACGCCATTGGTAAGGAGTTGAATTGTCAATGTAGAAGATAATAGGTTTGGCAGGTTCTACCATCTGACCTTTCAGATAAGCCTCCCGATCTTCCGGTTTGGGTTCCATACGCCAGCGGGTGATATACTGTGTCTTATCCGTACGCTGCTGCGCATCACTAAAACTTAATAACGGATTCGTGAAATAACCGACCTTCTGATTGTCGAATCGTCCCATCATCGGCTTCTCGGGTAATAAGAGAATAGAAGAACTAACTTCCACCGTTACATAAACAGTAGTAGTACCTTCCGTTACCCGGGTAGTCAACTCGGAAGTTGCCACGACATTGTTTGAAAAGGATTTGATGGATAGAATACGTGATAAATTCTTGATAGCCGAAGTACCCAGATTAATATTGGTAAATACGTTATTGATACTGGTTTCCGTACCATCATAAATATCATTCACCTTGATTACTAATGCCGTAGAATCTGCATTGACTGCTTCGATCTTGAATGCGGCAATCAGCGGAGAGATAAAATTATCCTTTACCGAACGGAAGATAGCGTCCGTTTGGGGGGCCAGAGGTAATGGACGTTGTTGGCGTAACATTAGTTTGCCCGTCGCTTTGTCCCATTCCATGCAAACCATCTGGTTTTCATAGTTTACTCCGCGGTTTACACCCGCATCATTAAGTTCGGTAGGAACTCGTTGCAGCTTATTGACAACTAATAAGTCACGTCCCAAAAGTGTGCGAGAGAGCCAGCATCAGCGACTTGCCGTTGCCCAAAAGTGAGGTGGGAATTTCAAAATAATAATCATTCTTCTTTTGATGTACAGCAAACATCCCTTTGGTCGTTTTACTGTCTTCCACTAATTTCTCGTAGTCGCTTTTACTCTTCTCTTCTTTCTCTTCTGGTTTTTTCTTTTTCTTTTTAAACCAACTCAGATTTTCTGTAGCGGGGGTAGTTGCAAATGCCGAGAGCGCTTCTCCACTCAGCAATATACATGCAATGACCGCTGCCATTACTTTTACATACATTCTCATTGAGTTTCTAACTTTTAATTATAATTAAAAAACGGCTACAAAAGTACTAATATAAATAACATAATGACTACTAATTTGCAATGAATATAACATTAAAAAGAAATATTAACTAGTATCTACGGTCATCATTCTCCTCGGATATTTCATAGTTTAGTGGGAATAGTGTACATTTGCGGGAGTAAAAAAGTGAACGGAATGATGAGACGATATATCACTGCTTTGATGCTGGCTTGCTGCATCGGAGGGTATGGACAAGAGAAGAAGCAAGTAACCTTTGTACCTCCTTTTGACTTTCCTCTTACATTGAGTGGGAACTTTGGAGAAATCCGCTCCAATCACTTCCACGGCGGACTGGATTTTAAGACAGGCGGAGTTATCGGTAAACCCGTTCGTGCTCTCGCTGATGGCTATATTTCGCGTATTCGCGTCACGAATGGTTCGGGATATGTACTTGATGTCTGTTATCACAATGGCTATTCAACGATCAACCGCCATTTGAGTGGTTTTGTTTCTCCCATTGCCGAAAGGGTGGAGAAACTTCAATATGAAGAAGAAAGCTGGGAAGTAGAGATTGTTCCCGAACCGGGAGAATATCCGGTAAAAGGAGGCCAGCAGATCGCATGGAGCGGAAACACCGGATATTCGTTCGGTCCGCATCTTCACCTGGATGTATTTGAAACGGAATCGGGAGATTATATTGACCCTATGCCTTTCTTTCAATCGAAAATAAAAGATACGCGTGCTCCGAAAGCGGATGGTATCCTATTTTTTCCACAACTGGGTAAAGGAGTAGTGGATGGAAAGCAAGAGAATAAAATCATCCTTCCTAATAGTGAGCGTCCGGTGGAAGCATGGGGAGTGATAGGTGTGGGGATCAAAGCATACGATTACATGGATGGAGTGAATAACCATTATGGAGTTTATTCAGTTGTGCTTACGGTAGATGGCAATGAAATATTTCGTAGCACCGTAGATCGTTTCTCGCAGGAAGAGAACCGGATGATTAATTCCTGGACTTACGGGCAATATATGAAATCTTTCATTGATCCGGGCAACACTTTGCGTCTGCTAAAAGCATCGAATGATAACCGTGGCTTGGTGACGATTGATGAGGAACGGGACTATCAGTTCTTATATACATTAAAAGATGCTTTCGGAAACACTTCCAAATATAGTTTCACCGTACGGGGTCGGAAACAGCCGATTGAACCGTTGAATCATCGGGAGAAATATTATTTTACCTGGAATAAGACTAATTATCTGCAAGAACCGGGATTGAACTTGGTTGTTCCGAAAGGAATGTTGTATGATGATGTTCCCCTCAATTATCAGGTGAAGGCGGATAGTGGTGCCGTTGCTTTTACTTATCAACTGAATGATAAGGCGGTTCCGCTGCATGCAGCTTGTGAACTGTGTATCGGGTTGCGTAGAAAACCAATTGCCGATACGACGAAATATTATGTGGCCCGCATAACTCCAAAAGGAGGAAAGTACAGCGTAGGCGGAAAGTATGAAGACGGATACATGAAAGCATCTATCCGGGAGTTGGGAACTTACACTGTTGCCATCGATACCATCCCGCCGGAGATTATCCCTGTCAACAAGAATCAGTGGGGAAGAAACGGAAAAATTGTCTATCGTTTGAAAGATCAGGGCGCGGGAATTGCTTCCTATCGTGGAACGATTGACGGAAAGTATGCGCTTTTCGGACGTCCCAATATTGTGAAATCATACTGGGAATGTACGTTGGACCCCAAACGCGTAAAGAAAGGAGGCAAGCATACTGTTGAATTTACAGTGACCGACTATTGTGGGAATGAAACAGTGGCCCGTGAAAGCTTTATTTGGTAAATTATTAAAAGTGAATCATATATTTATTATGAAGAGAAGAATTATTCTTTGTGCCGCCGTATTGATGGCGGCTGTGGCGAACACCTTCGCCTGCACCAACCTGATTGTCGGAAAAAATGCGTCTGCCGATGGCTCGACGATTGTTTCCTATTCTGCCGACTCGTACGGCTTATTCGGAGAACTTTATCATTATCCGGCTGCTACCTATCCAAAAGGTACGATGCTGAAAGTTTATGAATGGGATACCGGCAAGTATCTGGGAGAAATAGAGCAGGCACGCCAGACTTACAATGTAGTCGGTAATATGAATGAATATCAGGTTACCATTGGTGAGACAACTTTCGGCGGACGTCCGGAATTGGCCGATTCTACAGGGATTATCGATTACGGAAGTCTGATTTATATCGGTTTGCAACGTTCGCGCACTGCCCGTGAAGCAATTAAGATCATGACCGACTTAGTGCAGCAATACGGCTATTATAGCGAAGGAGAATCCTTTACTATTGCCGATCCGAACGAAATATGGATTATGGAAATGATTGGTAAAGGTCCCGGCATCCGTGGAGCAGTTTGGGTAGCTGTACGTGTGCCCGATGATTGCATTTCGGCCCATGCCAACCAGTCACGTATCCACCAGTTTGATATGAACGACAAGGAAAACTGCATGTACTCTCCGGATGTCGTTTCTTTTGCCCGTGAGAAGGGATATTTTAATGGAGTAAACAAAGACTTTAGCTTCTCATTAGCCTATGCGCCTCTTGATTTTGGTGCCCGCCGTTTCTGTGAGGCTCGTGTGTGGAGCTATTTTAATAAGTTCACAGATAACGGAAAAGATTATCTTCCTTACATTGAGGGAAAGACCAATACGCCGATGCCTCTTTTTGTGAAACCGAAACATAAGTTATCCGTGCAAGATGTGAAAGATATGATGCGCGACCATTATGAAGGAACGCCCCTTGACATCTCCAATGATTTTGGAGCCGGACCTTATAAGACACCTTACCGTCTTTCTCCTCTGAACTTCAAGGTAGATGGCCAGGAATATTTCAACGAACGTCCGATTTCCACTCAACAAAGCGGGTTTGTATTTGTTGCACAAATGCGGGCTCATAAGCCGGACCCGATAGGCGGTGTACTTTGGTTTGGTGTGGATGATGCGAACATGGCTGTATTTACCCCGGTTTATTGTTGTGCTACTAAAGTGCCGGTATGTTATACCCGTGTAGATGGGGCCGATTATATTACTTTCTCCTGGAATTCTGCTTTCTGGATTTTCAACTGGGTATCTAATATGGTCTATCCGCGTTATGATTTGATGATCGGTGATGTACGGGAAGCGCAGAAAGAAATGGAAACTACTTTCAACAATGCACAGGAAGGCATTGAAGAAATGGCTGCCAAACTGCTGGCAAAAGATAAGAACGCAGCGGTTGACTTTCTGACAAACTATACAAATATGACCGCACAGAGCACTTTCGATACTTGGAAACAATTGGGTACATTCTTGATTGTGAAGTACAATGATGGAGTGGTGAAACGTGTTAAAGACGGTCAGTTTGAGCGTAATTCTATTGGACAACCTGCCGGAGTGATGCGTCCCGGATATCCGAAAGAATTCTTGCAGGAATATGTCAAGCAGACTGGTGACAGATATAAAGTGCCACAAGAATAGATATTAAGTATGAGATATTAGGTATTAAGTATATCGCTTTTTAATTCTTAATTCTCAAATTTCAATTAAAAGAATAGGAATTATAAACTTATTATTTTACATTTGTGTGCTCAAGAAATTGATAATAAATAATTCATTAACCAATAAATAACAATCGAAATGGAAAATCAGGAACTTATTAAACAGGTCACTGAAAAAGCCGAAAAATGGCTAACCCCGGCTTATGATGCTGAAACCCAGGCTGAAGTGAAGCGTATGTTGGAAAACGATGATAAAACCGAACTAATTGAAGCTTTCTACAAAGATCTTGAATTTGGTACTGGTGGTCTGCGTGGTATTATGGGTGTAGGTAGCAATCGTATGAATATCTATACGGTAGGTGCTGCCACTCAAGGACTTTCCAACTATCTGAAAAAGAACTTCAAAGACCTGCCGCAGATTTCTGTAGTAGTAGGTCACGATTGCCGCAACAACAGCCGTTTGTTTGCGGAAACTTCTGCTAATATTTTCTCTGCCAATGGTATTAAAGTATATCTGTTTGACGACATGCGTCCGACACCGGAAATGTCTTTCGCCATCCGTCACCTCGGTTGCCAGAGCGGTATCATTCTGACTGCTTCTCACAATCCGAAGGAATACAACGGTTACAAGGCATATTGGGACGATGGTGCACAGGTATTGGCTCCACACGATAAAGGTATCATCGACGAAGTGAATGCAATTGCTTCTGCTGCCGATATTAAATTCCAGGGAAATCCGGATTTGATTCAGATTATCGGTGAAGACATCGATAAGATTTATCTGGATATGGTGAAAACTGTTTCTATTGATCCGGCAGCTATCGCCCGTCACAAAGATATGAAGATTGTCTATACTCCGATTCATGGTACAGGTATGATGTTGATTCCTCGTGCATTGAAAATGTGGGGATTCGAAAACGTATTTACTGTGCCCGAACAGATGATTAAGGACGGTAACTTCCCGACTGTCGTATCTCCGAACCCGGAAAACGCGGAAGCTCTTTCTATGGCTGTAAACCTTGCCAAAGAAATTGATGCTGACCTCGTTATGGCTTCCGACCCGGATGCTGACCGTGTGGGTATTGCTTGCAAGGATGATAAAGGCGAATGGGTACTGATTAACGGTAATCAGACTTGTATGATGTACCTTTATTATATTCTGACACAGTACAAACAACTGGGTAAGATTAAAGGTGGCGAGTTCTGTGTGAAGACAATCGTAACAACTGAACTAATCAAGAAAATAGCAGATAAGAACAATATCGAAATGCTTGACTGCTACACCGGATTTAAATGGATTGCCCGTGAAATCCGTCTGCGTGAAGGCAAACAGAAATATATAGGTGGTGGTGAAGAAAGCTACGGATTCCTTGCCGAAGATTTCGTTCGCGATAAAGATGCCGTATCAGCTTGCTGTTTGATTGCTGAAGTTGCTGCATGGGCAAAAGATAATGGTAAATCCTTGTATCAGTTGTTGCTGGATATCTACGTAGAATACGGATTCTCTAAAGAGTTTACTGTAAACGTAGTGAAACCGGGTAAGAGCGGTGCAGAAGAAATCAAAGCTATGATGGAGAACTTCCGTGCCAATCCTCCGAAAGAATTGGGTGGCTCTAAAGTGATCTTAAGCAAAGATTATAAGACACTGAAACAGACAGATGATAAAGGTAACGTAACTGCAATCGATATGCCGGAACCATCTAACGTACTTCAATATTTCACTGAAGACGGTAGCAAAGTTTCCGTTCGTCCTTCAGGTACAGAACCTAAGATTAAGTTCTATATGGAAGTTCAGGGTGAAATGGGTTGCCGCAATTGTTATGCTTCTGCCGAATCTGCCGCAATGGAAAAGATTGAAGCAGTGAAGAAATCATTGGGTATCTGATTTTGTTTCTTCTGAAATTTCAGATATAGATAACGAAAGATAAAAAATAAATAGCGCCTCCATGGTCTTTTCGAAGATTATGGAGGCGCTTCTTTTTCTCTATACATAGCTCTGATTCTGCCTATTTTCGGGTATTTTCCCTCACTTGGTACAGTTCTTTCATTTCCTTTGCATTCTTTAAGTCCACTTGCTAATCCTTCTTGCGAGAATCTTGTTGTATTGACATCATCTCAATTTCAACCCGCAGGCTGCGGATACACATGTTTTGTTGATGCTTTAGAGTGATACGTTCAGTTTCATATTCGTAAGTTGTTCGTTTGTAGTTGTGTATTTCGTGGCCTGCTTTCTTAGTCTATTTTTCAGTCAGTGCTATTTCTTTTTTTCTGTTATTTCTTCGTGCCTATCCAAGTCCATTTATGCCATATTGTTTCCAATGGTCCTTGTTTATGTTTAGACAGCCACCATTTGCAGAACCGAACTTGCGCCAGGAAAAGAATAATACCGATAATCAGGCTAAGAGTATATCCACAGTAAGGAGCAAGATAGAATCCGAATGGGAAATAGATAATGGCTCCCAAAATAGATTGAGAAATATAATTGGTCAAGCTCATTTTTCCGTAGAATCGCAGATTAGATACAGTTTTCTTGAACTGATCCTTCTGATAAAGCAACACGAAAGAAGCAACAAGTACAATCGTAAATGCAAATTTCTGCCACATATCAAAGGCAGTACCTACCGTTTGCTGAATTAAACTGCTGTCACTTTGCATGATCTGTTCTTTCAGAGAATACAGTGGCGCGAAACTGATAGCTGCAATAATAAGTGCTTTCATCCAGAACTTCAAATGAGATTCGGTAGTTACGAACAATTCTTTGCGTCCGATATATAAGCCAAACAGGAAAAGTCCGGCAGTCTGTAAGAAACGTCCGGCACCGATAGCCCAAAACAGGCTTGCTTTCTGTCCTAAAGTAACATTACCTATCAGAAAATCCCAAAAGTTTCCGGCTTTGGTGTATTCCGCTACTTCAGCATACATGGCTCCGACATTCAAATCGGGTAGGGTATAGGCAGGATTGAAAAGGCTCATTATATAATGAAACCATTCAATCGGTTGCAGTGAAAACAAGATGGCGGTGATTAGAATCGCTTTGTCACTCCATTTACGTACGATAAATAGTACAAGACTGACTACAACAAACAGAAGCAGGACATCTCCTGCCGGGAAGAAAGCAGCATTCAGAGTGGCGAATCCTGCCAGCAATATCATTCTCCATAAAAAGCGGTAACCAAAATCTTTTCCTTTCAACTGCTGGTTGTGCGACTGGATATAGAAAGTGAATCCGAAAAGCAGAGCGAATATGGCATAAGACTTTCCGGCAAGCAGTGAAAATGTCGCATTAAATACTCCGGCATCCAAAATGGTGAGCCATTCAGGAGAACTTCCCGGATATACGGGGAAAATGAAATGCTCCAGGTTATGAACCAGAAGGATGGCCATTACAGCAAATCCTCTAAGAGCATCTACTACTTCAATTCGGGGTGTTTTTGTTGATAATTCCATGGGGCTAATTTATGATTGTTTTTTAGTTAGTATTTGTTTTACCCATCTATTGGCAGGCTTTTCAAAATAATAATAAGAAAGTAAGCTAAGCGCAATAGTGATGCAAAAAATGACGGGGACACTTATCATCCAATGTATGTGCCATTGATACAGAGTAGCCATTTGGAGGTATGTGAGTATAATAAATAAATGTATCAGATAGAAACTATAACTGATTTCTCCTCCTATCACTAAGACCCGATTGGATAGTAACCGGGATATATACCCTCTTTGTAAGGCAAAGATAAGTATCACCAAAGAAACGGGTAGCCAGTAGTAACAAGAATAGCGGTATACTTTGGGAATGTCTGCGGCACAAAAATAGAAAACAAAAAATAAAATGAAATGAGGTTTAT
>ERZ791741.3154-NODE-3154-length-10592-cov-8.524058_pt1 | contig 10592 bp, 7 predicted proteins | sample MGYA00510040_ERZ791741 | MGnify/ENA primary metagenome ERZ791741 (study PRJEB30046, sample SAMN00791960) | human gut metagenome | study: EMG produced TPA metagenomics assembly of the A metagenome-wide association study of gut microbiota in type 2... | reverse complement strand
CATGCTGCCGCAGGCGGACGGCCTGTCCGTGCTGAAGGCAGCGGCCGGGCTGGATCCAAAGCCAAAGCTTCTGGTTTTGGTGGAGTTCGTAACGGAATATGTGTCTTCAATGTTTATGACGCTCGGCGTGCAATATATCATGCTGAAACCATGCAGCTGCCGTGCCGTCGTGGAGCGTCTCGACGAGATCTGCGAGAGCGCCGTTTCGCGCAAACCCGCCATCGCAGCAAAGCGCAACGCCAACATCGAGTCCATGGTCACCTCGATCATTCATGAGATCGGCGTCCCTGCGCACATCAAGGGCTATCAGTATCTCAGGGAGGCGATCCTGATTGCCGTCAATGACATGGATGTTATCAACGCCATCACCAAGGTGCTCTATCCGCAGGTGGCCAAGACGTTCGCCACGACGCCCTCGCGCGTCGAGCGCGCCATCCGCCACGCCATCGAGGTCGCGTGGGACCGCGGCGATCTGGAGACGCTGCAGCGCTTCTTCGGCTACACGGTGTCGAACACGAAGGGCAAGCCGACGAACAGCGAGTTCATCGCCCTCATCGCCGACCGCCTGCAGCTCCAGCTCCGCAGCCCCGAGGCTGACCACCGTATTGACGATGACGAAGTCAGCACAGAGGGCCATGCCCCAGGCATCGGAGACATTGCGGCAGGACGACCGGGTGATGACCGAGGCCCCGGCATCCAGGAAGAGATGCAGGGAGCCGCCATCACTGGGGCCCAGCACAAGTACCTCATACCCCATGCTGCGCAGCACCGGCACGGCGCTCACCAGCACGATGGGCGCGCCGGTCATATCCAGCACATGGCTCATAATAAAGGCACGTTTGCCGTGGGCCGAAAACGCATCCTCGGCGCAGATGCCGCGCTCGTAGTGGAGCAGGGCCTGCGGGATGAGAGTGGGCTTAGTGCAGAGCTGCGCGGCCAGCGCCAGCAGCTCGGGCACATTTTCGGGGTCATGGGCGGCGGCGCGGCAGCGCTCCAGCAGGGTGCGGCTGACCACGGCGCAGCGGTTCTGCGCCTGCAGCGGCTGGCTCTGATAGAGGGCGGTCGCCCCGCCAAAACCGAACACGGCATTGCAGACGGCGTAATCCGCCCCATCCTGCAGGGCTTTGGCGAAGTACATCAGGGCGGTGGACATCAGCTCCACGTCCTCGGCGGCCAGAAGCACGCCGTCCACGCTTGCGGTCAGCTCCCCGCCCAGCCGGTCCACCAGCCGGAACTTGCGGTGGAGCTGGTCGGTCAGTGTGGATTTCAGGGCCGTGCTGCGGGCCGATGCGCAGACCAGCAGATAGGTGCTCTGGGTGTTGCTGTACTCCTGCAGGGCCAGCTGACGCTGCTGCAGGGGGGTGTAATTGTTATACATGGCTGTTCCTCCGTTCCGCTTCTCAGTTTCCACGGTGGAACAGACGCATCAGGCTGCGGATGGGAGCAGTGAGCTTCCAGCTTTTGCTGGAAAACACGCTTTCCAGCGAGGTCTCGTAGGCAATGCTCCGGGCCTGCAGATCGGCGTTTTTCTGGCACAGCTGTGCGATCTCCTGCTGCAGGGCGGCCACCATCTGCTGCTGGGCCGCGGCATTCTGCTCCAGCTGCTGGATATGCTGTTTTTCGCTGTCCTTGCGCAGCTGGAGCTGCTGCACGCCCTGCAGCACGGCGCAGAACAAAGGCTCGTCCGTCAGGGTCTCCAGCGGGAAGTAGCCGTAGCTCACCACCAGTTTCATCCCGGCGGGGTAGTGGGTGGTGCCCTCCAGCCGGTAGTTGGGATCGTCGCCCAGGAACAGGGTGCTGCCGCCGGAAAGGTTCAGGCCGTTGGTGGGTGCGCAGATGATGCGGTCATCTGAAAAGATCAGGTTGGTGATGCAGCAGGGCAGCTCACCCGGGTCGAACCGCAGGGCCTGTGCAGCCACCGGCAGCTCAAAGGTCGCGGTCACGGCACCGGTCAGCTCGTCGGTGGTGCAGTCGGGCGCGGTCAGGGTGTCCTTTTCCGAAAAGCCGAAGCCTGCGTCATAATAGAGCAGCGGCTGCAGCAGAGTGGGCGAGTCGGTATGCATCTCGCGCTGGGGGTGTGCCGCAAGGTAGGACTGCACCTTCTGTTCCAGGGCAAGGCAGCGTTCTGCCAGATGGGAAACACCTTCGTCCGAAAGCTTGAGCTGCTGTTCCAGCTCGGCGATCTTTTCCTGCAGAGCCGCAGTGTTCTCAGGAGCTGCGTTGTTCATAACCGGATTCTCCTCATAATATTATTTCACTTCAGCAGAGGGGGCACCCTCTGCAAAAAATCAGTGTTTTGCCGCAAAATGACGCTCAGGCGCTTCGGCGCGGGCGCTGCGCCGGCGGGGCGCTTCCGCCGCCTTCTGCTCCCGGCGGGAGGTGAGCCAGAACTTCAGGTCCCGGCGGCGCACCAGCAGCTCGCAGATGAGCAGGGTGGAGCCCAGCGAAAGGGTGAACTGCAGCACCATGCCCAGCACCGGGTGAGCCGCAAACTTCTGGGGCATCAGATACCAGGGAATGGCCGTGAGCTCCACGGTGTGGACGCAGAAGATGAACAGCGAACGGCGGCCAATGGCCTGGATGGCGTGGGTGACAACGTTTTCCACCCTGCGCTGGAACCAGATGACGATGGAAAGGATGCCCAGGCCCGTTACAGCATCCAGCAGGATGCTCACGGGGCCGAAGGTCCACTCGGCCATCGAGACGCAGTCGGTGCTCTTGGTAAGAAGCACCAGTGCGGCCACGGCCAGAGCCGCCGCGATCATCCCGCCGCGCAGACGGGGCGAGAGAGGCTGTTCAAAGATCTTATACTTCTTGGCAAGGTAACCCACATACAGAGCCGGAACAGTGACCATGCCCTGGCCGATGCAAAAAGGAGCCTCCCAGGTGATGCAGATGCCCCAGCCTAACAGCATGGTACCCAGCACCGCCCAGTTTATGTACTGCTCCGGGAAGATATTCAGGATGAGATCCAGCAGGATCCATGCGATCATCAGCGAGAGCAGATACCACATGGGGCCGCAGGAGAAGAACAGCTGGCCGAAATAGGTGGCCGTGTGGGGCAGGCCCAGTGCAAAGCCGCCCAGCACCTTGTAGGTCTCATAGGTGGCGTTGTGCAGGCTGCCGAACAGGCTGTAATGGATGATAAAATGGAACACGGTGGTGGCAATGCCTGTATAGATGTAAGGCTTGAGCAGCGTCTTGAACTGCTGGTCGATGCACTTGCCGATGGAGCGCTTGCGGAAGCCGTAGCCGCTGGCAATGTAAAAGGCCGCCATCAGGGATTCGCGGTAGGCGAACATGAAAAAGGTCAGCGGGTTGATGTGGCTGGCATCGCCCATGGGGTAAAGCTCACCGGTGTGGGCAAAGACGATGGTCAGCATGCCGACACCCTTGAGCAGATCGAACATGCCCAGCGAATTTGCGGCACGGCGTTTGGTTCCCTCCATAAAAAGGTCCTCCTCTGCGCCGCACCCCGCCCCGGGATGGCAGAATTGCCGGATTTTTGGCGCATCATGTTAAAAATTAGAGATATTTATAATAAGTATAATGCTTTTTGCCCCTGCTGTCAATCAAACCCAGGGAGAAAGCACGGTGGGCGGATACCGGGAAAAGTGTACCACACTCACGGCCTGCCCGCAACAAAAGGCAGGATTTACATCCGGGTGCACAGATTGACTGTAAGTTTAAGTTGCATATTTGTGCAATTAAATCTTGCGTTTGAGCCTTCTATGCGGTATACTCTAGGCTAGAGTACCCAAAAGATTCCATTTAGCGGAAACGAAAGGGAATAATTCAACAAAAATAAACAGGGAGTGTAAAATAATGGCAAACAAGGCTTGTAACGAAGTTGTGACCGTGGCAAATATGCCGATGACCGTTTTTGACATGATCTCTGCGATGCGGAATAAGTATGCTGACCGTGTGGCGTTCCGCTATGTGGAGGGCAAGGACACGGTGGTGGAAAAGACCTACGCTCAGTATGTGCAGGATATCCGCAAAGTGACCGGCTACCTGCAGCAGGAGCTGGGCGAGCCCAAGGGCAAGAAGATCGTCATCCTGAGCCGAACCAACTATGAGTATGGCGCGGTCGTTTTCGGCACCATGATGGCAGGCGCTGTCATCGTGACCCTGAACCAGGGCAAGACCTGGGCCGAGCTGGAGCATGAGCTGGGCATGGTGGAGCCGGACCTCATCTTCAATGATGGCATCGATTACGGCTACCGCGCCCAGCTGGAAGCGCTCTATGGCACTCAGCTCCGCCCCATGGATGCCTGGACCGCTGCCCCTGAGGCTGAGATGGTCAACCGCATCGACCACGAGGGTCTGCTGATGCTGATGTTCACCTCCGGCACCACCGGCCGCAGCAAGGGCGTGATGCTGAGCGAGAAGAACTACTTCACCGCCTGCCAGATGTACATCGATGGCCAGAAGGTCATCCCTGATCAGAAGGAGCGGCTGGCACCCCAGTACCTCGACCAGACCTTCAGCCACTTTACGCTGGTGCCCATGTTCCATCTGGCCGGTTTCATCTGCTACTTTGTCTACGGCATACAGGGCTGGACCCTGAACCTCTGCTGTGATGCCCGCGACCTGCGCCGGGATATGAGCCTGATGCACAGCGATGCCATGTCTACCCCGCCGGTGCTGGTGGAGATGATCTACAACGAGATCAAGCGCGGCCATGCCGACCGCCTGAACGGTCTGTGGAACCTGAGCTGCAGCTCTGCCATCCTTGATCCCGCCATCCTGAGCGAACTGGTGAAGAACGGTTTCTACATCAACCAGTGCTACTCCATGACCGAGCTGGCCGGCTATGGCCTGCTGAACGTGACCCAGGAGGGCGACCACCTGCGTGCTCTGGGCAAGCCGGACGGCTTCTGTGAGGTCAAGGTGGACGAGACCGGCGAGATCTGCGTCCGCGGCGGCTGCGTGATGCTGGGCTACTATAAGGACCCCGAGACCACTGCCGAGACCATCGACAAGGACGGCTGGCTCCACACCGGCGACCTGGCCCGCGTGGACGAGGAAGGCTACTACTATATGACCGGCCGCAAGAAGAACCTCATCATTCTGGACAGCGGCGAGAATGTCAGCCCCGAGGAGCTGGAAAAGCTGCTGGGCAAGTGCGATGCCATCAAGGAGTGCATCGTCAAGGAGATGGGCAAGAAGATCGGCACTGTGGTCTGCTGTGAGGATGACAAGCAGCAGCAGGTGAAGGCTTTTGTCACCGAGCTGAACCGCACCCTGCCCATGTACAAGCGCATCTCCGTGGTGGAGTGCAGCGCCGAGCCCCTGCCCCGCAACGCGCTGGGCAAGCTGCTGCGCAAGTAAAACCAAACGGGAGAAAAAGGAGCAGACCATGGTAAACAATGTCTATGATCTTGTCACCCGGACAATGGAGCAGGAATTCCCCGGGCGGGTGGCCTTCCGCTGGGTAGAGGATGCCACCGGCACCGTGAAGGAAAAGACCTATGCCGAGTATGCACAGGATATCCGCCGCGCCGCTGCCTGGTTTGTCCGGAACATCCCGGAGGTGGAGGGCAAGCGGGTGGTCCTGTTGAGCCGGAACTGCTATGAGTACGGCGTGAATACCTTTGGCGCTGTGCTGGCCGGGGCTGTTCTGGTAACGATGAACCAGAAAAAGACCTGGGACGAACTGAGCTGGGAGCTGGAGCTGGCAGAGCCTGCCCTCATCCTGAACGATGGGGTGGACTATGGCTGCCGTGACCAGCTGGAGGCTGCGTATGGGGAGCGCCTGCGGCCGATGGATGCCTGGAAGGACACCGCGCCCGGCGGGCTGGAAAAGAAGATCGACCCCAATGCCCTGATGGTCATGCTGTTCACCTCCGGCACCACCGGCCGCAGCAAGGCCGTGATGCTGGCGGAGCGGAACTTCTTTACCGTGATGCAGATGCATGTTGCCATGGGCGACCACATGCTGGACTTCAAGCACCGGAAGCTGCCCGAGGACAAAAACGATGTCCTGAGCAACTTTGCCATCCTGCCCCTGTTCCATCTGGGCACCTTTATCTGCCTGTTCTCCTGGCCCTTCAAGGGCTGGGCACTGAACCTTTGCAGTGACTTGCGGAATTTCTACCGGGATCTGGGCCTGATGCACAGCGATTCCATTGCCGTGGCCCCGGTGCTGATGGAGAGCATCTACAAGGATGTCAAGCGCGGCCGCGCCGATAAGCTGAACGGCCTGTGGAACCCCTGCGGCAGCTCTGCCATGTTCGACAGCGAGCTGCTGCTGGGTCTGGTGGAAAACGGCATGTACATCACCCAGTGCTACGGCATGACCGAGACCTGCGGCGATGGTCTGGTGAACTACGCCCAGGCAGAGCCCCATATCCGGGCGTTGGGCAAACCGGACGGCCACTGTGAGTACAAGCTGGATGAGACCGGCGAGATCTGCATCCGGGGCGGCTGTGTGATGCTGGGTTACTATAAGGATCCCGAGGCCACCGCCGAGATCATCGACAAGGACGGCTGGCTCCACACCGGCGACCTGGCCCGTGAGGACGAGGACGGCTATTACTACATGGTGGGCCGGAAGAAGAACCTGATCATTCTGGGCACCGGCGAAAACGTCAGCCCCGAGGAGCTGGAAAGAAAGCTCTACGCCTGCCCTGAGGTGCAGGAGTGCGTGGTCAGGGAAATGGGCAAAAGGATCGGCGCGCTGATCTGCTGTGCCGAGGAAAAGCAGGCAGAGGTCCGGGCTTTCCTCACCGGGCTGAACCGTACCCTGCCGCTGTACCAGCGGATCACGGCGGTGGAGTTCAGTGCCGAGCCCCTGCCCCGCAACGCCATGGGCAAGCTGCTGCGCAGGTAAGCGCGGAAATTGCGAAAAAAGCGCGAAACCGGGCGGCCTGTGTGTTGCATTTCCTCTATAAAACAGGTATTATAAAACACAGGAATGTCCCGCCCGGCTGGCTAAACCGGCCCGGCGCGTGGCATACTGAAACTGCGCCCTTGCAGGCGATAAAAAATCCCTCACGGAAAGGAAGATTTTTTGATGGAAAGAGCAGAAATCGTGTCTCAGATCCTGGCAATTCTGGAGGATGTGGCAGAGATCTCGCCCGAGGATGTCAACGAAAACAGCGTGATGATGGATGATCTGGATCTGTCCTCTATGGAGATCCTGACCGTCGTGGCCGATCTGGAAGAGACCTTTGGCCTGCGCATCCCCGAAAAGGAGCTGCGCAACTTTGTGACCATCGGCGATCTGACCGATTATCTGGCCGAGAACGCGGGGTAAATTCCGGATGAATGCAGAGCAGCGTGCGGTGTTTCAGGGCATCGTCTACTACTACCGCGAAAATCAGGTCCTCTGCCGCTATCAGGCCACGCTGAAGGAGGTCGTTGACCCGGCCCTTCTGCAGCAGGCACTGGATGCGGCCCGCCCGCTGGCAGAATATTATTTCTGCCATGTGGTGTGGGAAAAGCGGGAGGCCCGTCTGGAGCCCAACACTGCCCCCTGCCGTGTGCGGCAGGGCAGCACCCAGCCAAAGATCCCAGAGGAGACGAACGATTATCTCTTCTCGCTGGGCTATGAGGGGAACACGGTCTATCTGGACTGGTTCCACTTCCTGGCCGATGGCCGGGGCAGTGCGCCCTTTTTCACCCTGCTGCTCAAGCTCTACTGCAACCTGCGCTCCAACGCCGGTTTTGTGTGCGAGGCCCTTGCCTCTGACCCGCCCTATGATGTGGAACAGCTGCTGGCCCGCTACCCGGAGAGCCAGGTGGCCAACAACATGCAGAAGGACGTGCTGCAGATCCACGAAGGCACGCCCCATTTTCAGCGGCTGCGGCTGGACAGGCAGAGCCTTGTGGATCTGGCGCAGAAGGAGGGCGTGAAGCCCTTCAGCGCCCTCATGGGGCTGACCTGCCAGGCAGCGCAGCGGTATCTGGAAAAGAACGACCTTGTGTACAGCTATGCCGCCGACACCCGCGCGGCGCTGGGGGTGCCGCATGCCCTGTACAACTGCATTGCGTCCTTTCAGCTGGCCCTGCGGCTGGAACCGCAGGCCCGGCTCCACAGCTTTGCAAAGCAGCTCGACCATGAGATCCGGGAAAGCCTGACCCCGGAGCGCCGCCTGTTCCGCATGGCCGAACAGATGGGCTGGGTGTATCAGGTGTTCCGGCAGAAGGCCGCGCTCAAGATCAAGAAGCGTGTGTTCCAGATGGGCGAGTACATCAGCGGCTTCCCGGCAGATTTCTGGGTCAGCTACATCGGCAGCCCGCTGCTGCCGCACAGCCCGGAGCTGGAAGCGTACCTGACCGATTTCCAGACCTGGGTGCTGCCGGACGGTGCGTCCCTTGCAATGGAGGTCACCAGTCTGCACGGCGTGCTGACCTGCTGCATTGAGAACAAGGTGGACAAGCCCGGCTACCTCGAGGCCCTGCGCGACGTGATGGAGCAGGAGGGCATCAGGGTGCTGGAAGCGGTACAGATTTCCTGAAGCAACAATAACAGCGAACCCCCCAGTGCAGATCGCACCGGGGGGTTCGCTGTTTAGTTAGCATCCTCACCCTCTCCGTCATTGCTTGCGCAATGCCACCTCTCCCGAAGGGAGAGGTAAGACATCACAGAGGGCAGATGCTGCTAAATCTGGGATTGCCCTTGGCTCCCCCTTTGGGGCAACAACAACGACCGCCGCCAGCGGCGGATTGAGGGAGGAGTTGTTGGGGCAGTGGCCAGCAAGATACGAATGCAATTTATTGCATGAAGTAACTGCTGGGTGCCACAACCCGGCTAGTGGCAAAGCCGAAGGCTTTGACTGAGAGGGTCGCCACTTACCCCTTCATCTGATTCCAGCTCCGAATAACCTCCCAGCGGCTGACGGAATCCTCCGCGGACGCATCCGGGGCGAGGAGCTGGTTCTCGATGGCCCATGCAAGGGCCTGCTGAACCGGGGCAGCATCGGCAGGGAGAAGAGCAGCGGGGGCCGGGGTCCCGGCGGCTTCCCACAGCAGCAGGGCCAGCTCCCCGGCGTTGTTGGGGATGGCCGCACCGGCAGGCAGGACGGTGTTCAGGTACAGCTCGGTGCCGATCATGTAGCCGGTGTAGCCCAGCACGGCAGCGCCAGCACCCGCCGTGCCGATTATGGCGGCGGTGCCAAGGATGCCGGGGCCTTCGCTTTCAATGGTGGCTTCCCGGTACTGAGCTTCCACGGTAACGGTCTTGCCTTTTTCCACTGCATTGGCCGGGATGGTAAAGCTTTCGGCGTTGTAGGCCACATTGGGGTTGCCCAGCAGGCTTTCCTCACTGATGGCCCACTGGTCGAACACCATGCCCTCCGGTACGGCATCCGGGTTCAGGGTCACGTTTGCTTCTGCATCCACCGGCACGGTGCCGCTGGTCAGCGCATCCCTTTCGCCGGTCGTAAAGCTGCCGCCCACCACTTTCAGGGTGTAGGTCTCCGGTTCCGGCTCAGGCTTCGGTTCCGGTTCGGGTTTGGGTTCCGGTTTCGGGTCGTTCAGCAGCAGCTCAAGGTCAGCCGTAAGAGGCAGCTGTACTTCCCGTACCTTGCCGCTGCTCAGGGTCACATACAGGGTACCGGTGGGCTGACCGACCACATAAAGTTCATTGGCGGCGCTGTCCAGCGCAGTAGCTTCACCGCTCATTTTCAGCGCAGTGATTTTTCCGTTATCAGAAACGGTAATTTTCTTGGCGCTGTTTTCGCAGCCGGTGGGAACGTTCAGGAACACGCCGTTCAGGGCGCTGGCATTGCCGGCAACTTCTTTCAGGAAAATGCCGTTTGTGATGCTGGCATTGCTGTCCACCGTAACCGGGCAGTTCACAGCCACCCCGTGGGGGTTCAGCTCGGGGCTGGTAAAATCATAGTTCGTCTTAGCGGCAGGCTCCAAAGTCAGGGTGTCGTTTTCAAACTTCCAACCATCGCCGGTATAATTCGCCCGGTTGCCATCCCTATCTTGTGCCACGGCAGGGTAGCCGTCCTTGTCAATCACCAGCCGGGTCAGCGGGCTGATGGTTACGGTTGAGCCATTTGCAGGCGGTGCGGTGAAGGTGACTTCATAAACTCCGCGGATATCCTCGAACTCAATCTTGAAATTGCTCACACACCAGTCGGAAAGAAGCATGTGCTGTGCATTATCGATGGCTACATCAAGGGGTGGAAGATTTTGGAAATTGATCGCAGGCTCAAAATGATAGCTTATATCAACAGAAACGGATGCCTGATTCGGGATGATATAGCATGAATTGCGATACCCATTGACCGAAACAGAATCAAAACCAGTTGGCATTGTTGCTGAGAGGGTATAACCTGATGCTACGGGACCGGTGCCGCTAATGCTTGACATCTCTTTGAAAGTGCCGCCGTTGATCGTGCCGCCATTGTTTGTAACGGTGCACGGGGGAAAATCAATACCAAACTGACCATTTTCAATGATGCCATTCGATTCATTGGTGACCGAAGAGAAAAAACGGCCACCGATTATTGTGCCATGGTTTGTAACAGCACCCTTAAAAATGCCGCCCTTGACAGTGCCATTGTTCGTAACAGAGGCTATAAAATTTCCATCCGTAACGGTTGCATTTTCGCCAATTACCAGGTTACAGTCGG